>Ga0315274_10006760_pt1 | contig 16687 bp, 16 predicted proteins | sample YL17G02_20_MG_FD_203700 | JGI IMG/M metagenome (GOLD analysis project Ga0315274, IMG submission 203700) | Sediment microbial communities from Yellowstone Lake, YNP, Wyoming, USA - YL17G02_20 | ecosystem: Environmental > Aquatic > Freshwater > Lake > Sediment | place: USA: Wyoming | collected...
AGCGAAAGCGGCCAGCCTTCAACTGGCGAAGCTGCCAGACGAGACCAGGACGAAGGCCCTCCACGAAATGGCCGGCGCACTCGAAGGTAGCACCCAGGCAATCCTGTCTGCGAACACTAAGGATGTTGAAGCCGCCAAAGCCAGAGGCATGAAGGCCACCCTCCTGGACCGGCTGATCCTAGACGAACGCAGAGTCAAAAACATGGCAAGAAGTCTGAGAGAGGTAGCAGAGCTCCCCGACCCCGTGGGCACCATAGTGAACACTTGGACAAGGCCTAACGGCCTGATAATAGGGCAGCTCCGAGTACCCCTAGGCGTGGTAGGCGTCATCTACGAGTCGAGACCAGACGTCACCTCCGACGCAGCTGGCATCTGCATCAAATCCGGGAACGCCATAATCCTCAGAGGAGGATCAGACGCCATCAACTCCAACGTCGCAGTAGGCGAGATCCTCAGGGAAGCCCTGACAAACACCGGCGTCCCAGCCGATGCCATTCAAGTCATCTCCTCAACCGAGAGAAGCATCGCCGAAGAATTCATGCGAATGCGGGGCTACGTGGACGTCCTGATTCCCAGAGGAGGAGCCGGCCTCATTAAGACCGTGATAGAGAAGGCCAGCATACCCGTCATAGAAATCGGAACCGGGAACTGCCACATATACGTCGAGGAAGACGCGGAACTCGACAAAGCGACGCGGATAGTCGTTAACGCCAAGTGCCAGAGGCCCGGCACATGCAACGCCGCAGAGAAACTCCTAGTCCACGAGGCCGTAGCCCAGCGCTTCCTCCCCACAGTGATCGAGGCTCTGAGAGCTGAAGGCGTCGAGGTCAGAGGAGACGAGAACACTATCAAGACTGTGTGGGACGTCAAACGTGCCACAGAAGAAGACTGGTACACCGAATACTCCGACCTCATAATGGCTGTGAAAGTCGTGAAAGGCCTGGACGAGGCTATTGCCCACATAAACAAGTATGGGACCAAACATTCAGACGCTATCCTAACGCTCTCGTTTGAGAAAGCAACGCGATTCATACAGGAAGTTGACTCAGCGGCCGTCTACTGGAACGCGTCCACACGCTTCACAGACGGAAACCAATTCGGCCTAGGCGCAGAAATAGGCATCAGCACACAGAAGATCCACGCCAGAGGACCCATGAGTGCCCAGCACCTAACGACCACAAAATACTTCGTTATTGGCACGGGACAAATCAGACAATAACCCAGCCAATAGTCTTCCTGCCTAGCGCGCTCCCAAGACTAGCGCGCGTAAAAAGCGATAAGAAATGCTCCTCTCTCCGAATCCACCATATTAGGGCCTGAGCACTCACCCCAATACCCAAACCTTTTCTTCTATTCTTCCCTTTCTCCATCCATCACACGTATCACGTGTGTCTCATACATTATGTATCGCGTATATAGAAGATATAATAGCTAGCTGGCAAACCTCTCTAATACCTAGCGCGCGCGCACTGTCAGGCACATTGAAATCACGTGGTTGATCTGGCCAAAGACGAGAAATGACCATGATTACAAGAGAAATACAAGCAAAAGCCATCCTCTCCAAATCGAAGATCTATCACTATGTCATCAATCCTTACACGGGTTGTCAGCATGGTTGTTCGTACTGCTATGCTCGTTTTATGAAAAGATTTACCGGTCACCGGGAACCTTGGGGCCAATTCGTCGATGTCAAAATCAATGCTCCCGATCTGTTAAGGGTGGAAATTCACAAGAAGAAACCGGCGACGGTTTGGATAAGTGGAGTATGTGATCCCTACCAACCAATAGAGGCAAAATACAAGCTCACACGTGAATGCCTAAAGACACTGGCACATAACAACTGGCCAGTCATAGTCCAAACGCGATCTCCCCTAGTTCTGCGAGACATAGATATTCTGAAAGAAGGAAGAGATTTTGAAGTCGGTCTTAGTATCACCACGGCTGATGATAGTATCAGGAAACTATTCGAACCGAATGCCCCCTCAATAGAGGATAGGATAGCCGCTCTTGATATGTTACATCGGTCCGGGATAAGGACTTATGTCATGATTGCACCGATGCTTCCCAGTGCGGAAGGTCTCCCTGAAATCCTGGCGGGAAAAGTTGACTATGCGATAGTTGACCAGATGAACTATAACTATGCGGATTGGGTGTACCGGAAATACGGTCTGGAAGACAAGAAAACTAACGATTTCTTTTACCGGACGAGGCGGGAGATTTCCTCATCATTCGGGAAACTGGGCATCGATTATAGATGAGGCCCTTACTCCTTAGAGCGCACGAAGACAAGACTAATCATGGCGAGCAGTCTGAAGCGTAGAGGAAGAGGAGGATAGGAGGACCCCGTGGGCGCTCGAAGGCTAAGATCCCTCATCAGTGACCCCTTCGTCCTGACCCTGATCCTAGGCGCGGCTCTGAGGATCATACTGATGCTCCTCGTCGCTCCCATAACCGACGGGTACTATTTCACTACCGAGAGCGCCAGCCACCTCCTCAGCCTTGTGAACCCCTACAACCACACCTTTACAGACATCCCGGCCAATCTCCTTACCAAAGGCAGCGAACAGGCCTTCGCGTACCTCCCCCTGGTAGCAGTTTACTCCTCGGCCTTCCAGCTACTCCTAGGCGATATCAGGTACGGTCTCACTGTAGCGGACATAATCATAGCCATCTCTATCCATCATATCAACCAGAACAACCGAGGACAGAGCCCTCGCAGGGCAACACTCCTCAGCGCAGCCTACCTACTCTCACCCCTCACAGTACTCTGGACAAGCTGGACAGGCGTCAATACATGCATCGGCGTCGCCTTCCTGATGCTCAGCCTCACCTTCCTATACGAAAACAGAGAAAAATGGGCCGGAGCAACATTCGGCCTGTCCCTCGCAGCCCTCCAACTGAGCTGGATCCTCGTCCCAACCCTGTTCGTCCACAGCCTCCACCGAGACAGAAATGGAGGCAGAGGCAGGGCTAGACGCTTCATCCTCTACACCATAGTCGCCTGCGCATCAGTCATGCTACCCTTCCTCGTATCCAGTCCCCGCGACTTGATCAACGATGTCCTCGTGTTCCACCTGGCCAGGGACCCCACGCCCCTCTTCAAGATGGTCGCCTTCCCAAATGCTGAGATCAACATAAGTCTCAACGCCCTCCTCAACACCCTCCACCTTGCCACACTGCCCCTCTTTGCCAAGATACTAATCCTAGCTCCCGCCCTTGTACTGGTCCTAAGACGATCCAACACCCTCGAGAACACCATACGGGGATCACTGGTCTTCTCAACCATATTCCTCTTCGTGCTCCCCAACAACCTTCTCATAAACTACCTCCTCCTACCCATCCCACTCCTGCTGATAGTGCTTCTACCCAGCGTTACTGCCCAACGGAAGCCAGAACCAGCGTATGTCGAAACAACAGGAGTAATCGCCTAGGTGGCGGAGGCGACGGACATCATACCTGGGCCCAGAAGCCTAGGCTCAGAAAAATGAAAACCATACCGCCGAAGAAGTAGTAGCTGATTTGAGTAAGAAAGGTATGCACAAGTAGTCTACCTATACACGATCTGCCATAGCTGATAGTGGAGGCAGCCGTGCGCGCGCTCTGCGTCAGCGGGGCTACACGTTGAATCTTCCCCTGAAGATGTCCAAGAACCTCCCGTACACTCCAGCGAACGTAATTGTGACCACCCAGCCAATCGCTGAGCTCGCCAGATACTTGTCGAATTCTATCCCAACGATGAGTACAGAGATGATGTAGCTGAAGCTCGACCAGAATATCGCGTATGCCGCCGTGTCCACCGCGAGTTTCTTCAACATGAGTCGACTACTCATGTATCCCTTGCTGAACCGGATCTTGATGTCCGTATTAGTCAGAATGCCCACCATTCGGCCATTCTCCATCACAACGAGACGGGAATACCCGTACTTCTGCATCTTGGCCACAGCCGCGGTCAACGTCTCCTCAGGCCCAACCGTCGCTAAAGGCCTTGAACACACCTCACCCACCGGGGTCTGCCCCGGGTTCCTATTCACCTTCAGAACGCTTTCAAACAAATCATGCCGAGTGAACATGCCAGCCGGAGCATCTTCCTCCACCACGACGACGCTCCCAACCCGCGAATTCACCATAGTCTCGACCACCGTCAAGACCGAAGCCCCCGACTTAACAGTCACCACTGGATGAGACATGACTTCCCTCACCTTCGGGAGCAGCAGTCTACCCACCAATCCTCCAGCCAGTCCACGAACCGAGCGCGCGGGCGCATTTCCAGCCCGTCCTGACTGCGCCGAAGCCAAATCGCCCATCAAGTTATCAAGTAACAAGGCGCCCACAACGGTATGGGTCTTTGGGTACCGCACTCTTACCCAAGGTCATCCAGTATTTGGCAGCTCAAAAGACTTTTATCCATATTTCACAGTCATGAAATATGATCGGTTTGTCTGACCTGAGAGTCGCCATAGTCGGCGTCGGAAACTCATCATCCGCCCTCATCCAAGGATGCCAGTACTACAAGGACGCAAACGAGGAAGCTTTCATTCCAGGACTCCTCCACGCCAGCTTCGGAGGATACCACGTGAGAGATATAAAATTCGTGGCCGCCTTCGACATAGACGAGAGGAAGGTAGGAGCCGACCTCGGCCAAGCAATATTCATGGAACCGAATAATACACGCACCTTCGCCAAAGTACCAGCCCTCGGCGTAAAGGTGGCCATGGGCAACCAGCTCGACGGCCTCGGTAAATACCAGAAACAAGTCGTGAAAGTCAATCCCAAGGCCTCACACGTCGACGTCGTAGGTGTCCTCCGAGAAGCCAAGGCCGACATGCTCGTCAACTACCTCCCCGTGGGGAGTGACAGGGCCACAAAGTGGTATGCCCAGCAGGCATTGGACGCTGGTTGCGCCTTCGTCAACTGTATCCCAAGCTTCATCGCCTCAGTCCCAACCTGGCAACGAAAGTTCGAGAAGGCCAAACTACCAGTAGCCGGCGACGACGTCATGAGTCAAGTGGGCGCAACAGTTGTCCACAAGACACTCGCCAAACTCCTCGTCGACCGAGGAGCATTCATCGAGGAGAGCTACCAGCTGAATGTAGGCGGAGATACCGACTTCCTGAACATGCTCGAGGAGGAGCGACTCGTCACCAAGAGAGAGAGCAAGACCAGCGCCGTGGCCGCGCTAATACCATACAATGTCCCCTTGAAGATAGGCCCAAGCGACTACATCCCCTTCCTCAAGAACAAAAAGATCTGCTACATATGGTTCAAAGGCAGGTACTTCGGAGACACGCCCTTCAGCATGGACGTGAAACTCGACGTCATCGACTCACCAGACAGCGCGGGAATAGTCATAGACGCCATACGGGCGACAAAACTCGCGAAGGACAGAGGCATAAGCGGGCCACTCACGAGCATATCAGCCTACGCCTTCAAACACCCCCCGACTCAAACGCCATACGACGTCGCTAGAGGCTGGGTTGAAGACTTCATCCAGGGGAAGAGGGAACGCTAGCCAGCTGGCTGGCGAGCCCTGATCTACAAAATAGTCACCATCATACTACTGAGCCTCAATATGCCAGAGTTCCCTCTTGAGCATGTCTCTCACTGCTGCACGTATCGCTGAACTCCTGCTAGGATACATACCCTGCTTCACAAGATCGTCGAGGCCCTTGATGAGGCCCTCAGGCAGTTTCACGGTGACAAGTTTCAATGCGTATCCAAACACTACATCCCGGGACACGCGGTCATTAGTCTTTGGGTAGTGGGTCGAAGGCTAAGTAAAGGTTACTTGATTTCCAGGGACGTGGTGGGACGTGACGTCTCAGCCTCATCCCAGAGAAACTGGAAATATTCCCTCGCAAGCGACGCCAACCCAATGTGGTCCGAGCATAGGGCCAAGTAGTCCTTCTCTGCACTCGAACCAAATATCAGGACGGCTCTCTTACCATCAGACACTACCCCACCTCCGAACATCCGGTCTCTGACGCGCACCTCACCAAGCGAGAACAGAGCCTCAAGCAATTGTGGGGTCAGGAAGGCCGTGACCATAATCCTGATGCTAACTCCTCGGTCCCTAAGATGTTGGAGGTCTGCCTGAAGTATCTCCATGAAAGGCCCAGGTTCCCCCGGAGTAGCAACCATCAACGTCTTTCCAGTAGTGTTTAGAGTGTCACGAATACGGCTCAGAACATTGAAGTCCCCACGCACTATCCAGATGTCGGGACGCTCCTGCAGCTCCTTCGACAGGTAAAGGGGATCGAGCTCACCGCGCGCCTGGCCAAGGCTGTTCTGAAGTTTGGATTCGAAGCTGAGCCTAGCCGCCTCCAGTGCCTCTGACGGAGGCTTAGGGAAATACCTCTTCGGCCTAGTGTTCTCGACCTCCACCCAGCCTTTTTCCTCCAGGCTGGCTAAGACGTCGTATACCTTCGAATAGGGGACAACCGCGTCCTTGCTGACCTGGCTCGCGGTACGTGGGCCCTTCCCAAGGAGAGAGAGGTAGCAGCTGATCTCGTATTCGGTTAATCCAATCTCCTTGAGTGCTCTCCTAGTGCTCTCAGCGACTACCATTCTACTCGCGCCGCCTCCTCATGGATCATGCTACTATTAAGAAAGTGTGGTTTCCCCTCTTTCACCCGGTTTTCGGTTTGAAAACCCCTTTATAACCGCTGCAACTATTTACCACCCCTCTCAGTGGTGGTAACCATGGCTGAACCGATAAAGCAGACACGGAGCCTCTGCCCCGAGTGCATGAAAGTCGTTGACGCGACGATCTACGAGGAGAATGGCAAAGTCTTCATCTCCAAGGAATGCAGCGAGCATGGGAAATACGTAGATGTTTACTGGTCAAGCATCGATGAATACAGGCGAGCCCAGAGGTATTCCATAATCGGCGATGGAGTGGAGAACCCCCAGACCAAGACAATCCACGGCCACCCCCTAGATTGCGGACTCTGCCCAAACCATAAGTCAGCAACCTCACTAGCCATAATAGACGTCACCAATAGATGCAACCTCCGTTGCCCCATCTGCTTCGCCAACGCCAACGTCACTGGAATCATATACGAGCCTACGGCGAAACAGATTGAGACTATGATTAAGACCCTCCGGTCGATCCGCCCAATCCCACCCGACGGCCTCCAGTTCAGCGGCGGCGAACCCACAATCAGAGAGGATCTTCCAGACCTGATCAGGGCAGCCAAGAAAGAGGGCTTCGACCACATCGAGGTCAACACCAATGGCATACGCCTCGCCGAGAGCGTTGACTACTGTAAGGAGCTCGCAGACGCTGGAGTCAGCTCCGTCTACCTCCAGTTCGACGGCATCCGACCAGAAATCTATGAGACAACCCGAGGCGTCCCCCTCTGGGATGTAAAAGTAAAGGCACTGGACAACTGCCGTAAAGGAGGACTCGACAGCGTCATCCTCGTTCCAACAATCGTGAAAGGCGTGAACGATGATCAACTCGGAGCCATAATTGAGTTCGCCCACAAGAACTATGACATCGTGCGCTGCGTCAACTTCCAACCCGTCTCGATTACAGGTAGAATCTCCCACGAAAAACGGGGGGAGATGAGGATAACGATCCCGGACTGTACCCGCCTCATCGAAGAACAAACCCAGGGAGCCGTTAAGGCAAGCGACTTCTACCCTGTCCCCGTGGTCGTCCCCATCGCCAAAGCAGTCGGAGCCATAAAGGGGAGACGATACTCTGAGTTCACCGTTCACGAGCACTGCGGCATGGCGACATTCCTCCTCGAACAAGACGGAAAACTCGTCCCAATAACCAGATTCTTGGATGTGGACGGATTGATGGATGACATGAAAGGGGTCAGCGAAACCGCGGCCAGAGGGTCCAAGACTAGAGCCCAGGTACAACTCTTATCCTCAAGCCTCAGGCACGCCAAGCTGGGCCTCGTGAGACAGTTAGCCGGGGCTGTTTTCAGTGAGGGCTCGTACAAATCGCTCGGAAACTTCATGCGGCGAGTACTCATGATAGGCATTATGCACTTCCAGGACCCGTACAATTTCGACCTTGAGAGACTTGAACGCTGTGGAATCCATTACGCGATTCCAGATGGCAGGATCATCCCCTTCTGTGCCATGAACAGTATTTATCGCCCCAAGATCGAAGAACAACTGGGCGTCCCACTGAAAGACTGGCAAGAGAAGGAGAAACACATAGGATAGTCATACATCAAGTTTTTATCCAGCCGTACCGGTCTCTCGACTTGAGTGATAAACAAGCATGGGTGGAGCAAAGAAGCTGTCAATGGCCCAGGCTGAGAAGCAGCAGAAGATGCAGACCGGCAAACAGGAAAAGCAGCCGGCCAGCCCTAAAGGGAAGCCCACCATTGAGAAGAAGGTCGGAAGCATCGAGCTGCCGAACCTCACCGAAAAGGACCTATTGGCAGAGCTCTCAAAGATGAGGGCGGTCACGTCCTTCCAAGTAGCTTCCAAGTACAACGTAAAAATCGGCGTTGCCAAGAACCTCCTCGAACGAATGGCGCAGCGCGGCCACATCACGATGGTCAGCCGAAATGGGAGCGTGAAAATCTACAAAGCCCTCATGGCCGCCTGACCAGAGGGCTCTTCCCTATCAATCTTTATTGGAGTGCCACTCCTCACCTTATTGAATATGTCTAGACCAGATGTAACCTTGCCCACCAGGCTCACCGAACCGTGTGGTTGCATCGCAGCCTTGAACAGGCATAGAGCGCCGCCCAGTGGCCAGTAGGCTACGTCTCCCTCAGCGACCGTTGTGACTCCCTTCTCCGGACCCATCTTTAGAGGCACCTGGAAATAGACCTGCTCCCCATACAAGGCAACCCGTCCGCCGAGCGGGAGAAGGCGTAGTAGAGCATCGACGGTTCTCGGGGCCAGAAACCTGATGAATTCTCCCTCTGCCGTCCCCACAGCCTCAACTTTGACCTTGAAGGGGATGCGAGCAATCTCCTCTCCTGCCATGTATGCTATCCCACCACCGATCTCACCGCTTCTTCAATACGTTTCAGTCCTCCCTCTCCCACAGCAGGATGCACTGGCACCGAGAAGACCTGTCTGGCCACGGTCTCCGTCCTGGGAAGCTTAAGGCTTCCGGACAGCTTCCTATAGTACGGCTGAAGATGCACAGGCTGTGGGTAATAGACCTGGCAGTCAACCCGATGCTCCCTGATCCTCCGCACGACAATGTTCCTTTTGGCGGCGTTGCTTCCTCGGAGCCGGATCGTGTACACATACCAACCATGCCTCCGACCCTCAGGCTCTATGGGAAGCTGTAGCTCGTCTATCGAGGATAACCCGCTGCTCAAAGTCTTCGCATTGAGGGCACGTTTTTCCAGGAACTGGGGAAGCTTCTTCAGCTGTGCGTTGCCGATGGCCGCCTCAAGCTCAGGCATCCGGTAGTTATGTCCCAGCATCGAGGACTGGTAAAGCTGTTTCTCTCCATGATTCCTAATGGCTCTGGCGGTATCAGCGAGGTCGAGGCTATCAGTGGTAAGCATTCCACCCTCCCCTGTGACCATGCTCTTGCTGCCATAAAAGCTGAAGCATCCCATGTGACCCAGGCTGCCAGCCTTCTTGTCTCCATACTCGGCTCCAACAGCCTGAGCAGCGTCCTCTATGACGATGAGGTTATGACGTTCCCCCAACTCCATGAGAGGGGCCATGTCGGCAGTAAGCCCGTAAAGATGGACCGGTATGACCGCCTTGGTTCGACTCGTGATCGCTGCCTCCACCTCCTCAGGATCAATCGTATACGTGTCCGGATCAATATCGGCATACACAGGCCGGGCCCCAGTCAAAGCCACCATCTCAGCAGTCGACACAAAGGTGAAGCTCGGCACGATAACTTCGTCGCCGGGGCCGACCCCCGCAGTCAACAGGGCCGCATGAATGGCTGCGGTGCCGCTGTTCATTGCCACAGCGAATCGCACCCCCACATAGGCCGCAAAGGCGGACTCGAAGCGCGTTACCTGTTGCCCGGAGCCACTCTTGTTAGTTAGAATCCCACTACGGATAACCCTCGCTACCGCCCGCATTTCCTCTACATCGAGGATGGGCCGGTTAATCGGTATCATCTCCTGAGAATGCATTGTTATCCCCCCGACGAATCCGGGACAGTACTCAATGTTGGCCTATGAGTAAAAAGCTTGTTCATGTGCCAATGCTAGAATCTGGACCATCTGAATCTCTATATAGGACAATCTTTATATTTGATCGACCACTGGTAGACGTAGGTTCGGAGGGTTTTTATTGCTTACCGTTCAGATATCCATTCTTGCCAGTCATTCAAATCGACTGGGCGCGCGCGCTCCGAGATGTCTCGGAGGAGACAGTTAGTAGTTGTCGAACATCATCATAGGTCCGCCGCGTATAACGCGGTTTGAGAAAGCAAGAATTGTGGGCGCGAGGGCCCTCCAAATAGCCATGGGTGCCCCGATTCTAACCGCTGCTGGGGAGTCCACAAGTAGCATTGATGTCGCACTGAAGGAGCTGCGGGAGAAGGTTCTCCCGATAACTATTAGGAGACGGTTACCAAGTGGGATATCCCAAGACATCCCCATCCAATGGCTTGAATGGAGCTAGTGGACTCAAACCAGCGACTTTACCATAACGTATGCGGATTCACCGTCGCGGTAGTATCCGCGCATGGTTCGCGTCACGCTGAAACCATACCTCTTGTAAAGATCAATAGCGATCATGTTGCTTTCTCGGACCTCTAGGAAGCATTCTGTGGCCTGGTATTGCCTGAGGCCTTCTAGGGTTTTCTCCAGGAGGGCCGAGGCGATGCCTCGATTTCTCTGTTCTGGCAGCACGGCTATCGACACGACGTGGCCTTTGCGGGTCATGGAGAAACGCCTCAGATCAGAGAATCCTGTTTCCACCCGGCACATCATGTAGCCGACGACTTTCCCAGAAACCTTGGACACGATGAAAGTCTTGGGGAAGTGGTAGAAGATGCTGAGGAAGAAGGCATTGTCATAGTTCTCGGGCAGGCAGGTCCAGTTGATGCGGACAACGTCATCCAAATCCTTCGGATCGAAGGCCTGTATCGAATACTCGCTGCTCACGTCACTTCCCCCTCTTTCTTCCTAGCCAGGACCGGGAGGGTTGTTGCCCCGTGTGGGAGCAGGAGGACTTTCGCCTTCTTGTTCAACATTCGGAACGCCATGTTCATCGCTACGTTCGCGGTTTTTGCTGTTCGGAGACGGAAAACCTTCGAAGCATAGTAGTCCGGCATGGTCGACACTAGGATTATCCTCACTCTATCTAGGGCGTCGGCCAAGTAGTAGGCCTTGTGTGCACCAAGCACGAAATGTCTTCGGATCTCCTTCTTCATGTCACTAGCTGTCTTGAACTTGGCCATCCAGTCGTAGAAGACCTTGTGCCCATGGCCTTCCGGGCATTCCGCAACAAGGATGATGACTCCACCATCCTTGACGATGCCTAGTGCCGAGTCCAAGGCTTTGTGTGCTTGGTAGAGGTTAATATCTGTCGGATACCCACCAGGACTCACGGCCACTATGTCTGCTGAGGAGTCGACAGGCACCTTGTACATGTCGTCGACGATTCTCACTCCTTCCTCAAAAACGCGGTCCATATCTCCAGCAAAGGCCTTGACGATGCTGTTCTGCGGGTTCAGGACAACGTTGAGCGCGAAGTCCGGTTTCACCAAGTGGGCTGCTTCAACCATGTCCAGGTGAACAGGGTTACCTTCGATGTTCCCGGTCTTGGATAAAGGGTCAAACATGAAGGAATGGTTGTGTTGAGTCGACCCGGAGTCTGTTATCGCTGGCAGAATGCTCTTTCTACCCCCGCCGTATCCAGCATAGTAATGGAGCTCAACGTCTCCTGTTAGGATCTTGATATCGGCTTCGGCGAAGACCTTGTTTACTCTCACCTTGGTGCCCCGGCTCGTCTCTCCCACATAGACCAAGTCTTGCCGCTCTGCGTCGTGGAGGAGGATTCTGACTCGTTTGGCGCAGTCCTCTCCGATGAGGATTGGAGCCTCATCAGGTGTCATGGTGAGATGCGTGCCACAGCCAAAGAGGATCGTGATGTCCTCATCCCTGACTCCTGCCTGGTTTAGCCTTTCTAGGAGGGGTTGGACCATGAGGTGGCTTGGCGTAGGCCTAGTCTTGTCGTCCACTACGATGCATGCCTTCTGTCCCGGTTTTGCCAAGACCTCGATCTTCATGTCCCCCAAGGGGTTGTTCAGGGCATGCGTGATCTCACTCACAGCATCTGGTGCGGCTGGTACCTGCTTAGCTTCAATAATTCCTAGCAGGTTCTCGTCTGGGACTCGTATTGGAACCTCTGTTCTGCTATAGGGTAGCCAGCATTCCACTTTGTCGACACCGTAGTAGGGCTGGACAACCTGAGTCCGCATCCGGATTTAAGACTAGCGCGGGTTCCCAGTCGCGCACCGATCTGGGGGAAGGACTAAAAAGGCGAGTTCGCAAGCTATTGATTGGCGGTTTTCATGGGTTGGACAGTAGAGAAGAAGAAGTGCAAAGATGATCTGTGCACGCTCCTGATGAGGATTGGAGCCCTGAAGTTCGGCACCTTCACCTTGGCAGGGGGGAGACTCAGCCCCTACTACGTTGACATGAGGGTAGTACCTAGTTTCCCGGAGGCTTTCAAGACCGTTGAGAATGTCTTCGTGAGCTTAGCAGAGAATGATATTGGGTCTGGCAAGTTTGATCGAATAGCCGGGATTCCCACCGCCGGGATACCGTTCGCTTCCGTGCTCGCCTATCTTCTACATAAGCCGTTCCTCTATGTTAGGAAGGAAACCAAAACCCATGGTAGGGAGAGACGCGTTGAAGGAATTCTCCACCCCGGGAACAAGGTTCTCCTGGTGGACGATCTTGTTACCAGCGGAGGAAGCTTGTTGAACGCAGCGGAGACAATAGCTTCTGAGGGAGGAGTTGTGGAAGATGCCTTAGTCTTGATTGACAGGGAGGAGGGGGGCAAAGAGGCTCTCCTAGAGAAGAAGATACGCCTGAATTGTCTCATGGCGATGTCCGAGGCCTCCCAAGTTCTGTATGACAAGGATGCGATAACCAAAGATCAGATGACGTCTATACTCAAGCAGATGAGGAAGCGGTACTGACTAGGCTTCATATGGGGCGTCGTCCTTAGAGGACGTGGATCTCCTCGGTCCCATTGGGGCGCATTCTCCCTAATAGGAGGTCGCGCTCGGCAGCTCCCCCGTATGGAAGGGCTTAAATCGCAGTTTTGTAGCATGTTGCTGCAATAGAATATGACATATCTAGTTAGTAGTAAGCTAGATACACAGCGACCCAGTCGACAATCCCCTCCAGCAGCCATGGAAACCACACTGGTTACGTGCATTTCCTCCACGAACATGACTGACGCCAGTTTCTACAGCGTCCTAGAACAAGACGCAAAGAGGCCAGATTGAGTTTTGCTGCGTGACACTGAGATGAGGGTCCTCATCGCCCTTCACAACAACCCTCTTGGAGACATCAACTCCCTGAGCAGACAGGCAGGGATCTCACCGATCACATTCGTCAGGAGCCTGAAGAAACTACAGACAGAAGGCCTCTTCGACAAGAGAGGATATGTCTCGTCACAGATCTCCTTCTCCGCAGTCGGAATGGAGTTAGTAGTCGTCTTCATGGATGCGCCCCAGAGGAACTGGAAGAAGATTGAGGAGATGTGCGACAAACACCCCTACACCAGCTATAGGGTACGCTGCTATGGAGACACGAATGGAATCTTTGCCCTGTTCGCAATGCCCACAGGTTCATTGTCGTGGCTCCTGCAGCTTCTGGACATTATGAAGAAGAATGGGACCTTCACCGACTACAGGCTGCACAGATTGCTGAACGAGCAGATCTACACAGAGGTCGACTTCAGACTTTACGATAATAGACTTGGCACTTGGAGCTTTGACTGGGACGGATGGGCTAAGATCATAGACAAAGGCAACTCAGTCCAGTTGAAAGAGTTCCCACCAACAGTCCTTCACCACATGACTGCAGTGGATATGCAGGTTCTGAAGCAGTTGTCCATGAATGCTAGGAAAGAGAAGAAGGAAATAGCGAAAGAGGTCGGCATACCCGCATATCAGCTGAGCAGGCGCCTCAAATTCTATAAGCAGAACAACGTTGTCGGAGCCTACAGGATCCTCTTCGGCCTAGCCGCAGTTAACCTAATCACACCAGCCCTGATTGAATGTGTAGTCGATGCACAGGCCAAGGAAAGTATCGCCTCTGCTGCTTCAAGACTCCCCTTCCAAGGGAACTTCATCCCCACTGGAGAAGGGTTCGTGTTGTATTCCACGCTGCCTGCACCTGATTTCCCAAAACTTGCGGATGTCCTACTACAGCATGTAGATGAAGCTAGGCTCATGTGGTGCGACTACGCGTCCAGTGTAAGATACTGGTTCGAAGGTAGCGAGCAAAGCAACTTCAGGGACGGCAAGTGGGGTACCTCGAAAGAACTCCTAGTAGATGGCGTCCTCAGTGACATTGGAGCCTGACCAGAAGCCACACGCCTTCGTCTCAAAACAGTTGTCCCCTAACTATATGAATCTGCAGAGAACCTTGCAATATCAGAACCCCCCATTCACTCTAGGGCCCTGTGATACTGCGCGCGCCAACTCTCAGTACGGGAAAGATTGAGGCTCTTTGGGCGGGCAGTCATCTTTATCTTAGTATCAGTTAATTCAAGCAAGCCATTGTCTTAGCCCAACTGATGATGAGAAGCGTGGGATGCAAGTTACTTGGATTTCACAACAAACCGAATTGTACAGAAAATACAAGGCATGGACATAAGGCTTGCCGCCCTGGTAGTCCAGTTCTTGGTCTCACTAGCATTCAGCCTGATGGGCAGTTTCTTACCCCTTTTCATTGAGACAGACCTGAACTATCCGCTAATAGAAGCCACATATTGGACGGGGATTGCCCAGCTCATCTCATCGAGTCTGTATGCCTTCACCGCTCCCTTCTGGGGCACCATGTGCGACCGGGCGGGAATACGGAAGATCACCGTCATGATACTCGTAGCCAACGGGATAGTCTATGCAGGGATGGCTGGCTCCACGGACATCCCACACATACTTCTCTTCCGAGCCCTTCAGGGGAGCTTCGGAGGCGTGAGCACGACCATGTTCACTTTGGTGGCAGCAGTAGTGCCTGAGAATGAGATGAAGAAGGCTCTGAGCTACCAGATGGCTATGATGACCATGGGAAGCCTTGTTGGACCGGGTGTTGGCGGTCTCCTCGCCGAAGTAGTCGGGTACCGATTGACCTTCGTGGCCTCTTCTCTCCTATTCGTAGCCGTGATCCCGTTAATGTTGTTCATCAATGTGCCACCCCCAGCCAAGAGGGATGGGGAAACCACCGGCCTGAACCTCCGAGACCTCAGAGACGTCCTGCCCGATATCGTCTCTCTCGTAATGGTCTATGCGTGCATAAGCTTCATCACACCCACTATTCCCTGGTTCCTAAAGTCGCTCGGAGTCCAAGATGATCAGCTTCTCACCTACACGGCAGCCTCAACCATCCTCAATGGAGCTGCCTTCGTTGTGGCGACTCCTCTTCTGACCCGGGTGGTAACAGACAGGTTTCTGCCTCTTCTCTCTACCATCGCTGCGGGAGCCATATTCGCCACAGGCTTCGCAGCAGATGCCTACCAGTTCATAGGCCTGAGAATAGCGATAGGAGCCATCCAATCAGGAATACCACCCAGCCTCCTTGGAGGCAGAGCATCCAAGAAAAGAGGGGCGGTCATGGGTTTCCTGAACTCCGCTCGATTCCTGGGCATGGCAGTCGGGCCATTCATGGCAACCTCCATTCTGGGAGGAGGCGAGCCTCCGGGCCCCTTGATGATGTTTGTGGCAATGGCAGGCCTCTCCCTCGTAACATCCTTGGTCCTCTATCTCAGTCATGGGAGAAAAAGCGGTCTGACTGCTATGCCAAGATAACCAAGGGAAGCTTCTGCTCTCGGGCCTAGGCAACTCATGCATACTCGCTTTGTAAAGCCCAACCCGGCTATGTGGCTTCAGATCTCATAGGATTCCGCATCATTTTGGGGCTCTTCCTCTCTTCATCAGCCAGATGGTACACTAATTCTCGGCGAATATAAGGTGTGTATGAGGAGCACGCAGTAGCATCGTTATTAGAGAAGCCCCCGATAAGGCGTCCTAAGTCTAGTGAGCACATCATGGAGCTTCCTGAGATCTCGATACTGGCCTCCCAGATGATGAAGGAGCTTTCGGGAAAACGGATCTCTGAAGTCGAGGTGATGAACCCAAAGTGCCTAAACATGGCCTTGGAACAGTTCTACACATCCCTTGTTGGAAGGACCATAGAATCTGTTAGAGCTCGAGGCAAATGGGTTTTCATTAACCTTGACGATCATTACGTCCTGCTTTTCAACTCTGGCATGGGAGCGGACGTCACATACGTTGAGCGTGGTAGCCCTCTCACAGAGAAGTACCACATAAGGCTCTGCTTAGACGATGGAACAGGGTTCACGGTCCGCGTCTGGTGGTTCTGCTACCTACACCTACTAGAAGCCGTTGGTCTAGGGGAGCACAAACTCACCACTGGGATGGGACTGACACCTCTAGACGTCGACTTCACCCTAGACCATTTCAGGCAACTACTTACTGGAAAAAGGGGCAAAGTGAAGTCATTCCTCCTCAATCAGAGGAACG
>Ga0315274_10006761_pt1 | contig 16686 bp, 14 predicted proteins | sample YL17G02_20_MG_FD_203700 | JGI IMG/M metagenome (GOLD analysis project Ga0315274, IMG submission 203700) | Sediment microbial communities from Yellowstone Lake, YNP, Wyoming, USA - YL17G02_20 | ecosystem: Environmental > Aquatic > Freshwater > Lake > Sediment | place: USA: Wyoming | collected...
TTCTTTACCTAGCATTAAAGGAGGAAAGATGGTTATATTTTGTTTGATTCCACTCTCTATTTTTATTCCTCGGTGCATAAAATAAACCTCAAAATTAGGAGCATCTTTAGCCCATTTTTGGTCATATAAAACAGTTCGCATATCATATAGATGCCTAATATCAGGTTTTCCATTTTCTATTTTCTGCTTTCTATTTTTTGTTTTCATTTCCAAACTCTTTTAGTGTTGATATACCAATTTTCAATTTCGCTGAATCTTTTTGAAGGGTCAACAATCTTTTTTATATTCACCCCCTTTATTTCATTTGAAACAAAATAAATATAATCTGGATCACAAAGAAATACTGCTGGCGCATCGGCTATTAGAATATTTTGAAACCCTTCATATTTTTGGGCCCTAACGTTTGAATCTAGAATCTGGCGTGCTTCTTCTAGGATTTTATCAACATCTTTGTTTTCGTAAAGCGCCAAGTTAAGACCGGGATCTTTTTTCTGAGAGGAATGCCAAAAAGGAAAAGGATCTGGGGTAAAGCTTAGAACTTCGCCGAACAAAAGCATATCGTAATCCCTTTTTTTAATTATATCCTGAATTTGTTGATCTTCGGTTATTAATTTGATTTGGAGATTTGCGCCCAAGCTTTTCCACTGCTCTTTTAATATGTTTGCCATTTCAATTAGTATTGGTTGATCGCGAGTTATCAATGAGAAATCAAGGTTCAAAATCTCTTCAATAGGCTTGGCGCATAATTCATTCAGTTTTTTTCTGGTGGCGTTGCCAACCATCCCCGTCCCTTCTTTGAGGCCGGTTGGTTCCAAAATTTCTTTCGCATATTTTTCTTGGAATTTTATAACCGCTTTTTTAGTTGAGTTTCCGAAAAAACCTGTAATTTCCCCCTCTGGATAAACATCTGGATCCTTGGCTAGACATTTTTGAAGCTCCTCAACTTCTTTACCCTGAGATCCTGTTTTCAATTCGCTTTTAAAACTAAAATCTGCTTCTTTTCTGACAGTTTTTTCTCGTTTTCCCTCGGGAGTTACAGTAAATCCTGCGTCATCAAGCAATTTCTTTGCCTTCTCCACATCAAATTCGTAGATTAGAGAAGGAGAAGAAAAACCAAGAATTTCTGGCAGAATCGGTGAATCAACTGTTTTTCCTTGTCCAGCAAAGACTTTTTCTAACATTTCTTTTTTATTGGTTCCATAATTTAGAGCCTGTCTTACTTTTATTTCTGATAGTGCTTTTGCTTTTTCGGGGTTAAAAAATACGGCGAAATATCTGGGCTGAGAGATATGTTTTTCAGTAAATCCGCTATTCTTAAAAGAATCATAATTTTTAAGCGAAGGGATTGAGAAACCTTTAATCTCTTTATTTTTTAATGCCTTACTTAAATCTTCATCCGGATTGAAAAAGTCAAATTTAATTTCTTGAATTTTTGGAGTATCCCCAAAATAATTAGGATTTCTAGTCAAGGTTATGGATTTTATCGATCCTTCTTTATCTTTCTCGGCCTCTTTGAATTTAAAGGGGCCCGATCCGACCGGTCTGAGGTTGTAATCTGTTAAACGGAAATTTTGGTAGGGAATATTTTTCCAGATGTGTTCTGGGATGATTTTTAAGGTTAGATTTTCAATAAAACTAGCTGAAGGATTTTTTAATGTGAATCTGATGGTTTTGTCAGAAATTTTTTCTACTTCTACTCCCAGCCATGTTGGTCTCAGGGGGCTGTCATAATCAGAGCTTTGAATCGTTTTTATAGTAAAGATTACATCGTTTGTGGTTAATGGCGAGCCGTCATCCCATAATAAATTATCTTTTAAAGAAACCTCGAGAACTTTTCTTTCTTCTTTTATTTCTGGCATTCCTTGGGCTAGCTCGGGATAAAGATTTCCTTCCTGGTCATAATCTAATAGACCAGAAAAAATAACTTGAACTAAGTCTCTATCAGCGTCATTATTTGAAGAGTAAATTGGATTTATAAATCTTGGTTGTCCAACAATTCCTTCAGTATAAACTCCGCCCAGGGATGGCGCTATTTTTGTAATGTTAAAATAAAGTTTTACCGAAATAAACAAAAAAGAACTGATTGCCAGAGTCAAAAGAGTAAAAAATATGACTTTTTCTCTTTTGTCCAAAATCTTGAGAAATTGCTTCCATTGATTTCTAGAAGGCCATTTTTCTATTTTTTTAAAATTTAAAAAAAAGTTTTTTTGAGAAATCTCTGCCATTATTTTGAGAAGTTTTGATAAATATTTTTCTGATTAGAGGACTAGATTCAGCAATGCAAAAACTACGAAGAGGATGCCAAAAAATATAGAAGCAAAGAAAATATTTTTCTGAATGCCTCGGCGAGTAGCGTAAAATCCACCAGTCCCGCCAAAAGTAGTTCCTCTTTGTTGCAAGAGTACGAGAATTATAAATATTATTGAAGAAAAGAGTTGAAGAAAAGGTAAATAATTTTTTAAATTTTGTAGCATAGTTTATTATTTTAAGGGAGAAAAATTGGCAAGATTAGGCTTAATCCCCAGGCCAGGACTGTTGTCCAAAGCAGAGGGAAAATTCCAGTAAACTTAAGATTATTAGGCAGTATCAGGCTTACCAGCCAGATTATCCCCATATTAATTACTAAACTGAAGAGACCAAAAGTTAATATTCTTAAAGGCAGAGTTACTATTTTTAATAAGGGCTTTATAAAGAAGTTAAGCAGGCCTAAGATTGCCCCAGCTAGTAAAATGATTTGGACAGGACCTGAAAATTCCACACCCTTAATAAACTGAGTAGCCAGCCAGATAGCAAGGATCCCGGTTATTATTTGGAGAAATAGTTTCTTCATCTAATTGAAATATTACCAGAAAATCTTTTCAAAGTCAATATTCTGCTAATTGAAAGTTTTAATTTGCCTTAGCTTTTTATGATAAGCAATAGCAAAACGATGGGCTTCGTCCCGCAGCTGCAGCATTAAGTTAAAGATTTTCCTCGACAAGGTTTTCAAAAAAATCATCTTTCCTTTTTTAATGAAAAGCTTGTTTTCCGCTTTGGCTAAAGAAGTAATTAGAATGTTCTTGCTTTTTATTACCGCCTTGGCGGCATTAAACTGAGAAATACCGCCGTCAACCAGTATGAGGTCAGGATAAGGCCATTCTTTGTGATTTAATCTTCTTCCTATCACTTCTTTTATCATTGCTACGTCGTTTGGCTTTGCCTGGATTTTAATTTTAAATTTCCGATAAGAATTTTTATCAGCTTCCCCTTCAAAGAAACTTATCATAGAACCCGTAGCTGCTTGACCTTGAATATTGGAAATATCAAAAGCTTCTATTCTGGAAAATGTCTTCTTAGTTTTAAATAGTTTCTGGAGATCTTTTTGGGTTTTTATCCATTTGCCCAACTTTTCTTTATTTTCGAGTTCGATATCTTCAAATATCGGCATGCTGGAATGGGAAATCGCTTTTTCTAGGGAAAAAATTTTATTTCTGAGATTCGAAGCTTTTTCGAAATCTTGATTCCTGGATGCTGCTTTCATTTCCTTTTTTAAATTTTTTAAAACCTCATTTTTCTTTCCTTTTAAAATCTCAAAAATACTTCTGACATTAGCTTTCGTTTCCCTCTTTATTTTAGTTTTTGCAGAGGGGAGTTGGCTTCCTGCACCCGAACCCAAAATGCAGGGAGCCGTACACCTATCAAGCTGATACCAAAGGCAAGGTTTCCCCGCACCAGAAACTTTGTTTCGGTGCGGGACTGGTCCAGCACTGAGCTTTGCTCTAGTGCTGGGTTTGGGCAAATGCTTGCAGGATCTAAAGGGAAAAACCTTTCTCAGGATTTTTAACGTCTGTTTTAAAGCTTTTCCATCAACAAAAGGACCGATGTGGTTATTTTTATTTTTTATTTGGTGGGTGACAAAAACCTGAGGAAAATCTTCATTTGTTCTTACGACAAAAAAATAATTTTTGTCGTCACGCCACATGACATTGAATTTTGGTTGATATTTTTTTATCAGTTTAGCTTCCAAAACTAAAGCTTCAATTTCTGTATCAGTTTTAATAAATCCGACCACGTTTGTTTTATCCAGCAAGATATCTTCTCTAAAGCCAGGCTGTTGAAAATGATTTTTAACTCTTTCTTGGATATTAACAGCTTTGCCGATGTATAAAATCTTTTTATTTTTAAAACAGTAAACCCCTGTTATTTGAGGAATTTTCCCTATATTATTTTTTTTCAGGAATTTAAATTTTTCCATTGTTTAGTTATTCATTCTATCTTAAAGATATTCATTCTTCAACCAAAAATCGGGGGGTACCCCGATTTTTGGTTGATTCACTCTTTAGTCGTTTTCAGTATCCTTTCAAGCTTCTACTTACATTGTGTTATGCCTGTAGCTGTCTGGTTTATATACTTTGCGACAAAGTTCTGATCAACTGAAGTGACACAGTTGTCCCCATTAACATCTCCTTTGGAGTTGTAGCCTGAATTTCCTGAACACTTACCAAAGCTATTGCTTGTTATAATGGCATCCAAGATATCCACTGTGCCATCACCATTTAGGTCAGGACACTTGTATTCTGGTTCTGGTGTGGTAGGAGGGGTAGGCGTAACAGCCTTGCACTGTGTTATGTTGCTGATTGTCTGATTTGCATACTTTGCGATAAAGTTTTGGTCAACTGAAGTGACACAGTTATCTCCATTAACATCTCCTCTGGCATCATAACCACTTGTGCCTGAGCATTTGCCAACTGTATTACTGGTGATAATGGCATCCAAGATATCCACTGTGCCATCACCATTTAGGTCAGGACACTTGTATGCTGCGTCTGACACAGTAATGGTTGGGAGCTGTTTTTGGAGTTGACTGATTTGGCTGAGAATCAAACCAATCTGTTCTCCTAAAATTTGAGCCAGTTCGGTTTGAAGCTTGACGATTTCAGCTTTAATTGAAGCGATTTGTGCCTGAAGATCAAGTATCTGTTTTTGATAATCAGCAATTTTTTTCTGTAAAGCAGAAGCTTGGCTTGACAGTTCGCTAATTGTCAGAGCCTTAATAGTCCGGATATTTATTACGAAACCTAAGACAAAAATAGCTATAAAGATAAAAAGAAAAATTTTTTTAGGCATTATTTATTTTTTAAATTATTAATGTTTTCTATATTTTCAACCTTTTAGATAATTAGTTTCGACCTTTTATTTTTAATTTATTTTAGCACAGAAAGAAAGAATAACAAAAAAGAAAGAGCCTCGATTGAGGAGGCCCCATGGGAACTAAAGAGCTGTAGAGAAAACTTGATCTTTGTGCATTCTCCATATATTCATATTCCTCGCTTGTACGACGTTGAGGTAGTTGATAAATTCTTCGCTAGTTGTGTAAGCTTTTATTTCGTATCTGCCAGAAAATATTGGCATCCAAGTGAAGTTCAAAGTTATCGAACTTCCTGGTTCTAACAAGATAATCGTCTGTGTCCCAATTAAGGGGTCGGTTTGCAGGGTGTAGTTCAAGCTGACATCAAAGGTTTCGGTGAATCCTCCTTGATTCTCAACTGTTACGTAGATAGACAAATTTTTTCCGGCCAAAGGATTCTGTTCTGAAAAGGTGATGTTGGAAATAACGATATCGTGGATTTTGGGTAGAATCTCAATTATTCCTGCGAGATATGTATTATCAACAGTGTCTGTTTCGTTCGGCAAGATTGCAGCGTAAGCAGTAAGGTTGTATTCACCTGGAATAATTCCAGTGGTGTTCCATAAAAAGGCGGTAGTAACTTCGCTGCTGTTTCCTAAGGTGATGCTCTGGGTCTGAATAGCGGTTTCATTTGCGTAAGTCGTTAAGTTGAATGTTTCAGTGGAGTTTCCTTGGTTTGCTGTCGTTACATTTATCATCAGGTTGTCACCCTGGACGGTTGAGTTTCCCGATGTCCAGATATTGGTTACGGCTACATCGTGATAGTAAGTTGTGGTTTCATTGGCGAGCGCTTCGATAGTAACTTTCCAGGAAGGGTGAGTAGAATCTGTATTTCCGGCATTAGCCATTATCAGCGTTATGTTGCTGAAGGCGTCATAGTCCAGTTCCAGGCAGCCGTCTTTTTGGCTGTTGAGATTAAACATTGTTTCGTTGATGACACCTCCTTTTTTGAAGGCCAGTTTGACCAAGTAGTTGGTCGTGATATCAAGTCCGTCAAAAGTAATTCTGTATCTTGGTTTGGCGGGATCCAGCTTCATCGTTACATAGCTTGTCGCCCATTTATCCATCCAGGCATGCCAATTGGCATTTGTTTCATTTATCTCAGTGTAGCTGGGGCTAGTTTTTGCATCGTACTGGAACTTGAGCCAGACACCATTAAAAGTGGTATTTCCGGTGGCAATTGCTCTGTAATCAGCGCCGTCAATATACATGTCTTCCAAGAAGAAGTTAGCAGTTATGAATTTGCTGAATTCGTCCAATAGCGTGGAATTCTTAGTTATCAAAACATTATTGATTGCTGATAGTCCGTCAGTGCCTTCCATTTCCGTCCAGATTTCTTTGATTATTTCATCAGAGAAATCTTCGGACAGCCGTTTGGCAAAAATGAAATTGCCAAACTTTTGCTGGCTTCCTTCTTCATCGCTTGTTAGGCCATAGTCATCGCAATGGTTAAACCAACTAGCTAGATATCGATAATTGTCGTTCACATCCGGATAGACTTCGTCTTCCATATAGGTAGCAGTAGTTTCCATCCACCAGAGTTCTTCCGCGCAATCATAGCAAAATTGTATGGCGTGGAAAAACTCGTGAGCTGCAAGAACTCTTACTGCATTCAGGCCTTTAGTATAACCTTTGAATTCGTTTTTTATCGCTATGTAGCTGTAGGAAGGGGAGTTCGGATATTGTTCCGGATAGGCGTAGCCATAACAGCCCTGTGTTTGATAGACGAAGACATCATATCTTCTGTCCGGGTTTCTTTGATTTTGGTCATTTGATTCGTTTATATCACTGGGTGGAGTAGGGAATCCTTTTGTACCTAGTTCAATTGTCCACACTTCTTCAAAGATTGTACCCGAACTTTCAATAAAGTCAGGCACGCCATTTGTATTGGTGTCAGTCATATTCACTGTGTCAACAGAGTTACCACCATCAGTTCCATTGGTCCAATGAAGGACAAAATGGCTTGTGTTGTAGAGTTTTGGCAGCAAGTGTTGATTGTTATCAGTCGGTCGTGAGCCTAACATTGATTCGCTTAGGGCTTGAGATATGAAACCTTGAAATTTAGAGTTCAGCGCTTTCTGATTTTTTTCCAGATTTCCCAGAATTTTTATTGTCCCGCAGTTATTAGTAGCGAGTTGTGTCTGGTTTTCTTCTGAAGCTGAAAAGCTTTCAATTGTAGTTGATGTCGCAACAGGTATTTGGCAAAGGAATACACAAAAGATCAGGATCATTCCAAAGAGTATTTTTCTCATTTTCTTTTCCTCCAATTCAATCAATTATGAAATTGTTCAAGATCTGCTCTTATTATACCCCTATAATTTCATTATGTCAACCCCCACACCAATTTTGCGTTTCAATTGGTATTTTAAGAATAACCACTAAAGTAGGTTAAACCTTCGCGGCACACTTAATACGAATAGTATTGTCCCCACCACTTAGTGGTGGGGACTGGCCTATTCGGCCACCGTGTGCCGCCAATAAACTCCCTGGCAAAATTGGCGTAGGGGTCAAGGTAAGAAAGAGTCCCTGCAATTTCCTTTTTGTCATACTTGAATTTCTTTTAAAATTAGACTATAATAAAGGACTTTACTTTTTTACGATAATGTATGCCGGAAGATTTTATTAAAATCCGAGGAGCCAGGGTTCATAACTTAAAGAATATTGATTTGGATATTCCCAAAAACAAACTGGTAGCCATTACCGGCATTTCCGGTTCAGGAAAGAGTTCTCTGGCATTTGATACTCTATATGCCGAAGGCCAGAGAAGATACGTTGAGAGTTTATCTGCCTATGCCAGACAATTTTTGGGAGTGATGGATAAGCCCGATGTTGATAAAATCGAAGGGATATCTCCGGCAATATCGATTGACCAAAGAAAATTGTCTCACAACCCCAGATCAACTGTCGGCACTATTACTGAAATTTATGACTATTTAAGATTGCTGTTTGCCAGAATCGGAAAACCTCACTGCCCAAAATGCGGCAAGGAAATTTCCAGGCAGTCGATAGACCAGATTTTGGAGCAGGTTTTAAAGTTACCCGGGAATACGGAAATTATAATTTTAGGGCCGGTTATCAAAGGAAGAAAAGGGGAGCACCAGGGAATTTTAGAAGAAATTCAGAGATCAGGCTTTGTCAGAGTAAGGATTGATGGTATCTTGCATCGGATTGAAGAAGCGCTTCAGCTTTCTATTGATAGAAAGAAAAAACATAATATTGAGGTCGTTATTGACAGATTATTAATTGATAAGGATTTGGACAGGTCGCGATTAGCAGACTCTATGGAGACAGCTTTAAAATTAGGCAAGGGAGTGGCAATTATAAACAAACAACTAACAACTAACAACAGACAACAAGAAGTTGATAAAAAAGTTAAAAGTCGTAAGTTGTCAGTTGTAAGTTCTGAAGACATAGTCTTCAGCGAACATTTTGCCTGTGAAAAGTGCGGAGTTTCTCTGCCCGAATTAGAACCCAGACTTTTCTCTTTTAATTCGCCTTACGGAGCTTGTCCGGCTTGCCAGGGCTTGGGGGAAAAGTTGGAAGTTGATCCAAAACTGGTTATTCCAAATCTTAATTTATCTCTGTCTGAAGGAGCGGTTTTCCCTTGGGCTTATGCTTCGCATAAGATTGGAAGACAGGGGTATTTTTGGTGGAAATTAAAAGAACTGGCTGAAAGGAAAAAGATTGATTTGGAAGCTCCGGTTAAGGAACTGCCCAAAGAAAAGGTTGATTTGATTTTATATGGTGATGGCGTCTTTGAAGGCGTTATACCATGGCTGGAGAGACGATATCATGAAACCGATTCAGATTTTGCCAGAGAAGAGATTGAGAAATATATGATTGAAAAAAAATGCGAGAAGTGCCAGGGGAAAAGATTAAAACCCGAAGTTTTATCAGTTAAGGTTTTAGGAAGGTCTATCGATAAAATTGTTGGGTTGCCAATTGAAGACCTGAAGAAATTTTTTGAAGAGGTCTTAGAAAAAAAATTGCTCTCTGAAAACGAATCAAAAATTTCCAAACCCATTATTAAGGAAATTTTTGACCGGCTTCAGTTTTTGTCTGATGTTGGATTAGACTATTTAACTTTGGATCGAAAAGCCAGTACTTTAGCCGGAGGTGAAGAAGAAAGAATCAGACTGGCCACTCAAATAGGATCAAAACTGACCGGAGTGCTTTATATTTTGGATGAACCATCAATCGGTCTTCACGCCAGGGATCAGGGAAGATTGATTGAGACTTTAAAAAAATTAAGAGATTTGGGAAACTCAGTTTTGGTCGTCGAGCATGATCCTCAGACGATTTCGGCCACTGACTGGGTAATAGACATTGGCCCTGGCGCCGGGAAAAAGGGAGGGAAAGTGATTTTTCAGGGAACAAAAAAGGAATTATTGATTTCCCATACCTTAACCGGAGAATATCTTTCCGGCAGGAAAAAAGTTGAATTTCCAAGAACAAAGCCGAAGAAAGAAGAAAAAGAAAACCAGAAGTTTTTAATAATAAAAGGAGCAAAAGAGCATAATTTAAAGAACATCAACGTTAAAATTCCTTTGGGAAAATTTGTTTGTATCACCGGAGTTTCCGGCTCTGGGAAAAGTTCTCTAATGAATGACGTTCTGGCTAAAGCCCTGATGAAAAAATTCTATAATGCAAAAGAAGAACCGGGAAAGCACGAGGTGATTTTGGGCACGGAAAATTTAAATAAGGTTGTTTTGGTTGACCAGTCTCCAATAGGAAGAACTCCCAGGTCAAACCCGGCAACTTACACCGGCGCCTTTACCTATATTAGGAATCTTTTCGTTCAGATGAGAGAAGCAAAAATCAGGGGTTTTTCAGCCGGCCGCTTCTCCTTTAATGTTAAGGGCGGAAGATGTGAAGTCTGCCAGGGTCAAGGTCAAATAAAAATCGAAATGTATTTTCTGCCTGACGTTTATGTCCAATGTTCAGAGTGCAAGGGAAAAAGGTTCAATAAAGAAACTCTAGCTGTTGAGTATAAGGGAAAGAACATCGCCGAAATTTTGGAGATGACTGTTGAAGAAGCTCTGGTTTTTTTTAAAAACATTTCGGGATTAAATCAAAAGCTGGAAACCCTAAATGATGTTGGTTTGGGCTATGTTGAATTAGGCCAACCAGCCACTTCTTTATCTGGAGGTGAAGCCCAAAGAATAAAATTGGCAACCGAGTTGTCAAAAAAGGCAACTGGCAACACTTTATATATTTTAGACGAGCCGACAACTGGTCTTCATCCCGACGATATTAAAAAATTAGTGGCGGTATTGAAAAAATTGGTAGAAAAAGGTAATACTGTCTTAGTGATAGAGCACAATATGGATGTGATAAAAAATTCTGACTATATTTTTGATTTAGGGCCGGAAGGCGGAGAGAGAGGAGGGGAGATAATTTGTGAAGGAAATCCTTCAGAGGTTGCAAAAAACAAAAAAAGCTGCACGGCTAAATATCTGAAGGTAGAATTAAAAACTTGATAGTAATCATTGACAATGCACCAATATCTTTTTATATTAATAAATAGATAAAATTAATAAATAATAAAAAGTATGAAAATTAAACCATTATTAGATCATATTCTAATCGAACCCATCAAAGAAGAAGAAAAGACAAAATCAGGCATTCTTTTGCCAGAGACTGCCGAAAAAGAAAAACCTGAACAAGGAAGGGTGATTGCCGTAGGGCCCGGCAAAAGAACAGAGGAGGGGAAAATAATTCCCCTTTCTATCCAGCCGGGACAAAAAGTATTGTTTACAAAGTATGGACCAAATGAAATAAAAGTCGATGACAAAGAATATTTAATTGCTAAGGAGGAGGATATATTAGCTATTATTGAATAATAATATGGCAAAACAAATTTTATTTAATGAAGAAGCTAGAAAAAAACTAAAGCTGGGAATGGATAAACTAACTAATGCCGTCAAGGTTACTTTGGGCCCAAAAGCAAGATACGTTGTTGTAGATAAAGGTTTTGGCGCCCCTGAAATTTCAGACGATGGTGTCAGCATTGCTAAAGAAATTGAATTAAGAGATAGGATTGAAAATATGGGAGTGGAAATTATGAAAGAAGTGGCAGATAAAACAAGCGAGAAAGCCGGAGACGGAACTACCACTGCCATGCTTTTGACTCACGCCATAGCTTCCGAAGGTTTAAAAAATGTGGCTGCTGGTTCCCATCCTTTGGCTTTAAGAAGAGGAATTCAGAAAGGAGTAAAAGCAGTTGTTGATTCTTTGGAAAAACAACAAAAGCAAATAACGAAAGAAGAGTATGCTTATGTTGCCACTATTGCCGCTACTGATCCTGAAATCGGGAAATTAGTTGCTGATGTTTTCTCGGAAGTAGGAAAGGATGGAGTGATAACCGTTGAGGAATCTAAAAAAACTGGTCTTGAAAAAGAAATAGTTAAAGGTCTTCAGTTCGAGAGAGGATATGTTTCTGCCTATATGGTGACAAATGTTGAAAGAATGGAATCGGTTTTGGAAGATCCCTATATTTTGGTTACGGATAAAAAGATATCGGCTTTAAACGACATTCTACCAACAATGGAAAAAGTAGCTCAAACCGGAAAAAAGGAATTAGTTATTATTGCTGAAGAAGTGGAAGGAGAAGCTTTAGCTACTTTGGTTGTCAATAAATTACGGGGTGTTTTTAATGCTCTAGCCGTGAAAGCGCCTGGCTTTGGAGATAGAAAAAAAGAAATACTCCAAGATATTGCTATTGTTACCGGAGCCCAGTTGGTTTCTGAAGAATTGGGTTTAAAATTGGAAAACATTGAACTAAAACATTTAGGCAGAGCAAGAAAAGTTGTGGCTGAAAAGGAAAAAACCACTATTATTGATGGTCAAGGGAGTAAAGAAGATATCGATGCCAGAATAAAACAAATTAAAAGCGAATTAAAAACTAGTGAATCTGATTTTGACAAAGAAAAACTAGAAGAGAGACTGGCAAAATTAGCTGGCGGAGTAGCTGTAATCAAAGTTGGAGCTGCAACTGAACTTGAACAGAAATCAAAGCAGAAGAAAGCTGAGAATGCCAAAAGTGCCACTCGAGCAGCTATAGAGGAAGGAATTTTACCGGGCGGAGGAGTCTCATTAATAAGGGCAATTCCAGCCTTGGATAATATTAATCTGGAAGAAGATGAAAAGATTGGTTTGAATATTTTAAAAAGAGCCTTGGAAGCGCCGATCAGACAAATTGCGGAAAATGCAGGCTTGGATGGAGCAGTAGTTGTAGAAGAAGTAAAAAAACACCAGGGTTCTTATGGATTTAACGCCCAAACCCTAAAATACGAAGACTTATTTCAGGCTGGAGTGGTAGATCCTAAAAAAGTTGTCAGAACTGCGTTGGAAAACGCTGCTTCTGCCGCTTCCATGCTTTTAACAACCGAAGCGGTTGTAGCCGAATTACCTGATGAAGACAAAAAGAAACAAATGCCGGAGATGCCAGAAGGATACTAAAAATAAAATAAAAATTATACTCAAAGCCCCAAAAGAGGGGCTTTTTTGTTGATTTGAATTAATGTATAATAGGATTAATGACAAGGAAGAAAGTAAAAAAATACAAGATATCAGAAGCAGTTTCAATTATTGCTCACCACCTGAAAAACCCTATTGCCATAGTTAAAGGGTATATTGAAGCCTTGCTATCCGGCGACTGCGGAGAGGTAAACACGGAACAAAAAGAATATCTTAACGATGCTTTGACCAACGTAAAAGAAATGGCCAAAACCATAAATCATCTTATTGATATTTCCAGAATTGAAGAAGGAGGTTATAAGCTAAATTTTAAACCAGTTTCTCTGGAAGAAATAATTTTTCAAGTTCTTTCTGATTTTTTTCATTGGGCCAAAGCTTCAAACTGTAAAATCATTTTTAAAAAACAGAAAAAACTGCCTCAGGTTTTAACTGATCCCCAGAAAATTAAATACGTTTTGGAAAATATTATTTCCAATGCAATAAAATATAATTCGGACCACGGAGTGATTGAAATATCCGTTGGTTTAAAACAGACAAAAAAAGAAATTTTATTCAGCTGCAAAGATAATGGTATTGGTATTCCCGAGGAAGATTATAAAAAAGTTTTCACAAAGTTTTATAGATCAGAAAAAGCCTTAGAAATTGATCCTTCAGGCTCAGGTTTGGGCTTGTATGTTAACAAGGCCATTATTGAGTTATCTGGCGGAAAAGTTTGGTTTTCAAAAAACAAAAACGGGAAGGGAACTACATTTTATTTCTCTTTGCCCATCGCTAAATCAAAGAAGTAAAAAATATGATAAAAGGAAAGCCAAAAATTTTAGTTATCGAAGAAGACCGATTTTTAAGAAAGATTTATAAAAACAAATTTACCAAAGCCGGTTTTGAATTTAGAGAAGCAATTAGCGGAGACGAGGGCATAAACAAGGTTTATTCTGAAAAACCAGATTTGGTTCTGTTAGATTTGATGTTGCCGAAAAGAAGTGGATTTGATGTTCTGGTTGAATTAAAAAGAGACAAGGCTACAAAAAAAATTCCGGTGATAATATTATCTAATCTTGCTCAAGAAGAAGACATAAAAAGAACTTTGTCTTTGGGAGCAAGGGATTATTTGATAAAAACTGAAGTCAGTCTGTCCGATGTAGTAGATAGGGTGAAAGGATGTCTGGCTAAGATGGAGCTAGAAAAATAATTTAAATTAAAAATAAGAAAATTTTCACTTCTTTCACCTTGTTAGAAACATGAAAATTAATGACGAATTCCTAAAGAAAATTTTAGTCGATTCAGATCTTGTTTCTATGGGTGATTTTAATTTGGCTGAAAAAGAATCAAAAGCCAGCAACAAAACTGTAGAAGAAATTATTATCGGAAAGGGGTTGGTTTCTGACGAAGAATTGGGCAAATTGATTGCTGATGAAATAGGAGTTCCTTTTATAAGTTTGCAAAAGGTAAAAATAGATAAAAATGTTCTTGATTTTGTTCCTGAGATTGTCGCTAAAGAACAGGGGATAATAGTATTCCAAAGGACTAAAGAAGGATTGGAGGTGGCGATGTCAAACCCGGAGAACCTAGAAATTAGGGAATTCATAGAGAAAAAAACCGGGGAAAAAGTAATTCCCCATTTTGCAACCAAAAGAGATATTATTGCAACTTTAAAGTATTATAGAAAAGAAATAAAAGAAGAATTTGAAGATTTGATTGGAAAAAGTATAGAAGAATTCGAGAAAGCTGACACCAAGGCTCCCCAATCATTACCAATTACAAAAATAGTTGACCTGATTTTAAATTATGGATACGAGAATAGGGCCTCTGATATTCATATAGAACCCTATGCCAAAAAAACTGTTTTAAGATACAGGATTGATGGGATATTACATGACGTTTTAAATTTGCCCAGAGATATTCATGATTTTTTGGTTTCCAGGATCAAGATTTTATCTAAACTCAGGACTGACGAACACGACTCTGCTCAAGATGGTCACTTTTCATTTCAAAATGGTGAAGAAAAAATTGACGTCAGGGTTTCCATTGTGCCCATAGAGGAAGGAGAAAAAATCGCAGTTAGAGTTCTGGCCGAAAAAACTAGAGGGTTCGATCTGGAAGGTTTGGGACTGAGAGCTAGAGATTTGAAAATCCTGGAAGAAAATATAAAAAAATCCTGGGGAATGATTTTAGTTACCGGTCCTACTGGTCATGGAAAGACCACCACTCTTTATGCTATTTTAAAAATTTTAAATAAAAGAGAAGTTAATATTTTTACTATTGAGGATCCTATTGAATACGATATTGAAGGAGTAAATCAAATTCAAGTTAATTCAAAAACAAATCTAACTTTTGCTGAGGGATTAAAAGCGATAATTAGGCAAAATCCTGACATCGTAATGGTGGGTGAGGTGAGAGATGAAGAAACAGCCAAAATAGCCGTTAACGCGGCTATGACTGGACACTTGGTTCTATCAACTTTTCATGCTACTGATTCAGCCACTACTTTAGTCAGGCTTTTGGATATGGGCATTGAACCATTTCTGGTTACTTCAACTGTTAACTTAATCATCGCCCAAAGATTAGTCAGAAGAATTTGTCCTAAATGCGTTGAGAGCTTTGAAGTTTCTTTTGCTGGAATTTCAAAAATTCTTAGTAAAGATTTGGCTTTTAAACTTTCTAAAGGAAAAGAAAAAATCAGGATTTTTAGAGGCCGAGGTTGTCCTCTTTGCCAGCAAACAGGTTATCTTGGACGAGTAGGAATTTTTGAGCTTTTAGAGATGACTCAACCCATTAAGGAGCTGGTAATAGAAAAGGTCGATGCTCAAATAATAAGAGAAAAAGCTAAAAAACTGGGCATGGTCACGATGATTGAAGACGGTCTGCAAAAAGTAGAAGAAGGAATAACCACCTTAGAGGAAGTTTTAAGGGCAATAAAGCAATAAAATTATGCTTTCTAATTTAACTAAAGAAAAAATATTTTTTACCCAGCATCTTTACTTGATGATAAAAGGCGGTTTGTCCCTTTCTGAATCATTGGAAACATTGAAAGAAGAAACTAAATCAAAAACTTTTAAAAAAGTCCTTGATGATATCTTAAAAAGAGTTCTGGAAGGAGAAAGCTTGAATCAGGGATTATCCAGACATCCCAAGATTTTTAATCAGTTTTTTCAAGGGATAGTGAAAATTGGGGAAGAAAGCGGAAATCTGGAAGAAAATTTACAATACTTAAATTCCCAACTTCGTGCCGAATATGAAATAAAAAGAAAGACAACGGCTGCTTTAATCTATCCCTTAATAGTTGTTGTTTTAGCAGTGTTTATGGCTTTCTTTATCTCTCTTTTCGTTCTGCCAAAAGCCATGGCGATATTTCAGATGTTTAACTTTCAGTTGCCTCTGGCAACAAGAATTTTAATAAGCGTCACTCAGTTTTTAAAGAGAAGTTGGGTTTCAATAATATTAGTTATTATTTTTTTGATTATTTTATTCCAAGCTTTAAAGAAAATAAAAATTTGCAGACATCTTTTTGACAAAATCAGTCTTTCTCTGCCGATTTTTGGTCCTGTTTTTAAGAACGTCAATTTGGTTCGGTTTGCTCAAAGTTTTTCCACCCTTTTAAAAAGCGGAATTCCTCTTCTTGAGTCTTTTGATATCTGTGTTCAGAACTTGCCCAATGAAATCCTGAAAGAAAGCCTTGTTTCAGTTAAAGCAGAAGTTGAAAAAGGAGGAAAAATTAGCCAAGGTTTAAAAAATTATTCAAAGGTTTTCCCTCCTATTTTCAGCCAGATGGTTTCGGTAGGAGAAAGATCTGGATCTTTAGAAGACAGTTTTCTTTATTTGTCTCAATTCTATCAGGAAGAAGTTGATTCGGCGCTGAAGAATATTTCTACTGTTTTGGAACCGCTGTTACTAATTTTAGTAGGCCTTTTTGTCGGTTTTGTAGCTTTGGCTATTATCACTCCAATTTTTAAATTTACCGGCAGTCTTAGAGTCAGATAATTTTGTAAATTAATTTCTAAAATAATGTCAGGCCTGTTTATTTCCCAAAAAGGCTTCACTTT
>Ga0315274_10006762_pt1 | contig 16684 bp, 6 predicted proteins | sample YL17G02_20_MG_FD_203700 | JGI IMG/M metagenome (GOLD analysis project Ga0315274, IMG submission 203700) | Sediment microbial communities from Yellowstone Lake, YNP, Wyoming, USA - YL17G02_20 | ecosystem: Environmental > Aquatic > Freshwater > Lake > Sediment | place: USA: Wyoming | collected...
ACCCTCTGTCACATACGTTTGCCCGGAACTGTTGCTGCCCCAGGCGACCACGGTGCCGTCGGCTCGTAGTGCCAAGCTGTGAGAACCACCGGCGGCGATCGCCACCACGTTGCTCAGACCCGCTGGCACATTCGTTTGCCCGGAACTGTTGCTGCCCCAGGCGACCACGGTGCCGCCGGCTCGTAGTGCCAAGCTGTGAAAACCACCGGCGGCGATCGCCACCACGTTGCTCAGACCCGCTGGCACATTCGTTTGCCCGGAACTGTTGCTACCCCAGGCGACGACCGTGCCGTCAGCTCGCAGCGCCAGGCTGTGTGAATAACCGGCGGCAATCGCCACCACCCCGCCCTCGGGCGGGGCCAGATCCGGAGGCAGACTCGTCTGTCCGTAATTGTTCATTCCCCAGGCGGCAACCCGCGTCACGGAAAGCCGGGCCACCGGACTCTCCACCGTGCCGAACCGGTCGGTGGCGACCACTGAGTAATCACCCACCCGACTCTCGGTGACTGGATCCAGGCGCAAAACCGACTCGGTTGCGCCGGGGATGTCCGCCCCATTGAATCGCCACTGGTAGGTCAACGGGAGCGAGCCATTGGCAACCACACTGAAGACCGCCTGGCCTCCCCACCAGGCCGTTTGGCTCACCGGGGCAAGCTGAATCACCGGCCCCTCGTGCCACACCGTCAGTTGGCCCTCGGCGCTGGCGGTCCGGCCCAGCCCATCGGTCACCACCACCGTATAGGCCCCGGCATCGCCCGGTTGCAGATCAGCGAGCGTCAGCAACGAGTTGGTGGCCCCGGTCAGGGCGCTGCCGTTGTGCTGCCATTGATAGCTCAGGGGAGGTGTGCCGGTCGCCGTGGCATAAAAGCGCATGCTGCGTCCGACGAAGGCGCTCCGTCTGGTTGGTCCCAGCGCCACCTGCGGCGAACCATCACCTACCAGCGCCAGGCTGTGACTGGAACCGGCGGCAATCGCCACGACGTCGGCCAGACCCGCCGGCACATTCGTGTTTGCCCCACTGCTGTACGGTCCCCAGCCGACTACCGTGCCGTCGGCCCGCAACGCCAGGCTATACTGATTAGCCGCGGCGATCGCCACGGCATCCGTCAGACCCGCCGGCACGTTGGTCGCGTAGCTCACACCCCAGGCGACGACCGTACCGTCGGCTCGCAGCGCCAGGCTGTGAGCATAACCGGCGGCGATCGCCACCACGTCGGTCAGGGTTTCTCCGGCTAACATCACCAGACCACCTGGAGAAACCGGGCCCGGGACACCGGTGGCCTGGCCGGAAGAGTTGAAACCCCAGCCGACCACCGTGCCGTCGGCCCGCAGCGCCAGACTGTGACCGTTACCCGCGGCAATCGCCACGACGTCGGTCAGGGCTTCTCCCGCCAACATCACCAAACCGCTCGAAGAAAGTGTGCCCCGGACACCGGTGGCTTGGCCGTACGAATTTGCCCCCCAGCCGACCACCGTGCCGTCGGCCCGCAGCGCCAGGCTGTGAGCATAACCGGCGGCGATCGCCACGACGTCGGTCAGACCCGCCGGCACATTCGTTTGCCCGGAGTTATTATTCCCCCAAGCCACCACCGTGCCGTCGGCCCGCAGCGCCAGGCTGTACAGATTGCCCGCGGCGATCGCCACCACGTCGGTCAGTGCCTGTCCCGCCAGCGTCACGACGCCGCTAGACGAATACGGGTCACTCGTGGTCGGGACACCGGTGGCCTGTCCGTTACCGTTAAGCCCCCAGCCGACCACCGTGCCGTCGGCACGCAGCGCCAGGCTGTGTTGTCCACCTGCCGCGATCGACATGGCGTCAGCCGCACTGACCGGCACATTCGTCTGCCCGCGATCGTTAATCCCCCAGGCCACCACCGGCTTCACGCCCAGCACGGCCTCCGAACTGGACACCGTACCATACCCGCTGCGAACCAGGACCCGGTAACGGCCGCCCTGGAGCAATCGCACGTTGGTCAGTGTCAAGGTCGCGTTGGTCTGCCCGACCAGGTCCGCTCCATTGAATTGCCATTGATAATCCCACGGCGGGCTGCCGGCGACCTGCACGCTGAAGACTGCCGTATTGCCCGGGTAAACCGTCTGGCTGACCGGTTGCCGGAAGATAACCACGGGGCCGCTGACAGCTCGCAGCGAGAGGCCGAACACCACATCCGGGCTGGTCGAGTCGCTTTGGTGGATCTCGACCGCCAGAGTGTTCTCCCCTGGAAGGAGCACTTGGTTGGTCCGCGTGAGCAATTCGAAGGCGCCCTCGGCGGAGCCTTCCACTGCCCGGCTGGCGAACGTGCTGGCAGAAACCGTCCCCTCCGGCATGCCGAGGCGATAAAGCTCCGTGCCGTTGAGATACGCCACCGCGCCGTCATCCACCAGGTTCGACGCCACCAGCGAGACGGACGCCGGGTCGCCGTCGAACGTGAACCGGGTCCGGAAATAGTACGTCGTGACCTTCTGCCCGGTTGGGTTGCTCAGCGAAAGGATCGTTCTCAGCAGGTTCGTCACCGCCGGATTGGTTTCTGCTCCGAGTGCCCCCGCACCTTGTGGCCAGCCCCAGTCATCGAAACCAACCTCCCGCCAAGCCGTCTCCAGGTCCGTCCCGAATTGGTTGTAACTCCAGACCTGACCCAACTCGACCAGCGGCCAGGATACTCCCAAGCTGGCGGCCTCGCTGGTCACGCTGCCCGAGGCGTTGCTGACCACCACCCGGTAAAGACCACACTGGTCGGGCTGCATGTCCGGCACCAGCAGGCTGGCGTTGGTCGCCCCGCTGACCGCTGACCACGGACCCCCGGCCACGGACCGGTGCCATTGGTAATCCAAGGGCGGCGCTCCCACGCAACCGACTTGCAGGAGCACACTGCCGCCCGCCGGGACAAACTGGCCGATGGGCTCGGAGATCATGACCGGTTCCTGCGGCGGCAGAGATACTACCCAGCTCGGGCCGCCGACCAGCGTGCCGTCGCGGTGGTTGGTCGTGGCGTCATGAGCCACGGCGCCGGTGCCTTCGTCGAACTTCCAGCACCCCAGTAGGCCCCCCTCGGTGCCGCTCAGCGGGCGCACAATGTCCGCCTGAATCTCTGCCTGGCTGCGGGTGACGTTCCACACGCGGACCTCGGCGAGGCTGCCATTGAAGCGGAGCGAGGGCCACAGGGTGGGGCTACTCCCAATCGTGATGGGGCCGGGCCCTTGGTAGTCGGCGCTGGCGGTGTCCTGTGCGACCAGCACGCCGTCCCGGTAGATTCTGCGGCTCCGGCTGGGCCGGTCATAGGTACAGGCCCAATGGTGCCAGTCGTCGTCGGTATAGGCGGGGGTGTCCAGGTCGTTGTAGGAGAAGGCGAAGGTGAAGACGTCGGTATCCCGGAAGCCGATGTGCAAGCCGTTGTTCGCGGCAGAGGTGCCCTGGCGGAGGGCCAGATCAAAAGCCCCCGGCGCGGTCCGCCTGGCCCAGAACTCGACGGAGAAGGACCGCCGGTTCAGGGCCAGCGCCGGGACGTCCACCCGGTCATCCAGCCCGTCGAAGGACAGGGCGTAGCCCCAAGGGCTCTGGTCCGACGCGGCGTCGGCGCGCGTCGCCAGGCAGATCAACGCCGCCAACAGCGCGACGCGGAGAGATCGGTAGACGGAATTCATCGGTACGACTCCTTTGGTGCAACTCCGTCTCCGACTATGAGGCGAAGGGGAACCCCAGGCAGTGGCCGTGGTTGCAGCATCCACGGGGCTTTCATAAGTGTAACTCTTCTATCAGCTTCCATCGGTATTACAAGGCAATTCCCAAGCATTCCTTACTGTCGAGGGGCCCCTGCACGTTGAAGGTTGAACGTTCAACGTTGAACGCCGAATGCTGTGCGCTTGCCCTTTCATGGTCTCAATGCGCGTCTGAACTTCGGACGTCCGGGCTGCCCCAGAACAACTCCATTCCCTCTACGAAACAACCGGGGCTTTCTGTCAGTTTTTTTGGATTTGCGTGACAGATTCCCAGCCGGCCGACGTATGGGGAATAGGCCGCGAGATGTTATGAACAGAAACCGACCCAAAGCTGAAACGGGAACAGCGCATCCCGAGGTTGTTGACGGAGGTAGGGCGAAACGTCCCGGGTGAGCCGATTTCGTGATGCGGGATTCCGGCTCGGCCGGGACGCCTCGCCCTACAAAACCGAATGGCTAACAACATCGGGACGCGCCCAAATGCATTGCCAGGTTACATCGGCTTTACTTTCCGTTGGCGGAGAATTAGAAAGGAGGCATCACGTCCTGTGGGTATCGTGAATGCCGCTCTCATCGATGGTGGTCGCCGGTGGTCTGCGTTGGGGCTGGTGTTGGGCCTGGCGCTGGCTCAGCCGGTCGCCAGACCCGCAGAACGCGCCAAGGTCGAACCGGTCCCTGTCAAAGTCCTGAAGGTCGAAGGTGCGCCCGGCGCGGTCGAGGTCATGCGGTCGGGAGCGACCGTTTGGGACCCGGCCCGGGACGACCAGGTCCTTTATCCGGGCGACCGCCTGCGCACGCTGCAAAAGGGACGGGTCACGCTCCGCTGGTCGGACAACACGACGGTGCGCCTGCCCCCGTTCGCGGACGTGGTGGTGGAACCCAGCCGCGACACCAAGCTGGCGGGCTTCAACCTGCTCAAGGGCCTGCTCTACTTCTTCCACCGCGACCAGCCGACGGAAGCGCGGTTCAAAACCCGCACGGCTGCGGCGGCGATTCGCGGCACGGAATTTGTGATCGAGTTCATCGAGCCGGAGGGACGCACGATCGTGAGCGTGCTCGACGGCGAGGTCGAGCTCAGCAACCTCGATAACCAGATGACCCGCCTGGTCAGCGGCGAGCAGGGCGTGGTCGAGCCCGGAAGCCCGCCCAGGAAAACGGCCGGCATCGTCGCGGCCAACGTGGTGCAGTGGTGCCTGTATTACCCCGGGGTGTTGGACGTGGACGAACTCGAGCTGAGCGCCGCGGAGAAAGCGGCGCTCGAGCCATCGTTGGCAGCCTATCGCCGCGGCGACCTGCTGGGCGCGCTGGCCAAGTACCCCGTCGGCCGGGCGGCGACTTCCGCAGAGGAGAAGATCTATCAGGCGGCGGTGTTGCTGGCGGTGGGCCAGGTCGAGCCGGCAGAAAGGACCCTCTCCGGCGTTCGGGCTGCGAGGACCGAGGTGCGCGCCCAATCGGAACCATTGGCCGATGCGCTGCGCAGGATGATCGCGGCCGTGAAGTTCCAGACCTATCCCCCGACCTCGCCCCTCACGCTGGCTTCGGAGTGGCTGGCAGAATCGTATTACGAGCAGTCGCGCTCGAAGTTGCCCGAGGCGTTGGGGGCGGCGCGACGCGCTGCCGAGAAGTCGCCGAAGTTCGGCCTGGCCTGGGCTCGAGTGGCCGAACTGGAATTCTGTTTCGGGCGCACCCGCGCAGCGCAGGCGGCCCTGGACAAGGCCCTCGAACTGGCCCCGGCCAACGCGCAGGCCGCGGCGCTGAAAGGTTTTCTCCTGGCCGCGCAGGACCAGGTGCGGGCCGCGCTCGGGTGGTTCGACCAGGCCATCGCCCTGGATGGCGGCCTCGGGAATGGCTGGCTCGGCCGCGGCCTCTGCAAGATCCGCCGCGGACAAATCAACGAAGGCCAGGACGACCTCCAGGTGGCGGCCACGGTCGAGCCCCAGCGGGCCTTGCTGCGCAGTTACCTGGCCAAGGGCTGGAGCGCCGCGCGCGACAACGCTCGCGCCCGGCAGGAGCTCAAGCTGGCAATCGAGAAGGACCCGTCCGACCCGAGCGCGTGGTTCTATGCCGCCTTGCTGGACCAGCAGGAAAACCGGGTCAACGACGCCGTGGGCAACCTCGAGAAGTCCAAGGAACTGAATGACCGTCGGAGCGTGTATCGCTCGCGGCTGTTGCTGGACCAGGACCGCGCCGTGCGGGGAGCGAACCTGGCCTCGATCTACCGGGAGGCGGGGATGTCCGAAGTCGGCACGTGGGAAGCCGCCCGTGCGGTGAATGACGACCCGGCGAACTACTCGGCGCATCTGTTCCTGGCCAACAGTTATTATGAGATGCTCGATCTCCCGCTCTACAACCAGCGGTATGAAGCGGCGCGCGTGAACGAGTACCTCACGGCCACCTTGCTCGCCCCCGTGGGCGCGGGATTGGCCTCCCAGCCGGTCTCGGCGCAGGAATATAGCCGGTTCTTTGACCGCGACGGCCTCGGGCTGTATTCGAGCACGGAGTACCTTAGCCGGGGCGCCTGGCAGCAGTACGGGGCGCAATACGGGCGTTTGGGCGGCACGAGTTACTCGATCGACGGTTACTACCGAACCGATCCCGGCCAGCGGACCAACAACGACCTCGACCAGCGTTACGGCTCGTTCCAGCTCAAGCAGGAAATCACCCCTGCCGACACCGTCTATCTCGAGGTCGTTTTGACCGAGGCGACTTTTGGCGATCTCAGCCCGGTGTATGATCCGGACACCGGGGGCAACCGCCTGGCGCGCCACCAGGAAACGCAAGAGCCGCTCATGCTGCTGGGCTACCATCGCGAGTGGTCTCCGGGACAGCACACCTTGCTGCTGGCCGGCCGGTTCCAGGACACACTTGAACTCCAGAACCCGCTGCAACAGACATTGGCCCTCTCGCACCTGGATCCGGACACCTTCGAGTTCCAACCCGTGATCACCGGCGTCCTGCCGCTCAGCACGCCGCAGGACTACGGCAGCACGCTGGAGGTCTATAGCGTGGAAGCCCAACAAATCTTCCAGCGCGAAGATTACGCCCTGATCGCCGGCGTACGCTACCAGACCGGCTCATTCGACACGCAAAACGCCCTGACGATTCCGAACGGATCGCCGCTGAGCCCCGATTGGTTTGTCAATCCGCCCCAGGACTTCGAGTCTGACCTCGGGCGATTCAGCCTCTACGCCTATGCGCACTGGCAGGTGATCGATCCGTTGCGATTGATCGCAGGCGTAAGCTACGACTGGCTGAAGTACCCGGCCAATTTCCGTTCTGCTCCCCTGGCGCCCGACGAAGAGACCGCCGATCGAGTGTCGCCCAAGGCCGGCTTCATCTGGACGCCATTCCCGCGCACCACCCTGCGGGGCGCTTACACCCGTTCGCTGGGCGGGGTGAGCCTCGATCAGAGCTTCCAACTCGAGCCGTCGCAGGTGGCGGGCTTCAACCAGACCTGGCGCAGCATCATCCCCGAAGCGGTTGCCGGGGCCAACGCCGCCGCCGAGTTCGAAACCGGGAACGTGTTGCTCGAACACGCCTTCCCGACGCGCACTTACCTGGGGCTCGGCGGAGAAATCCTGAAGTCCCGCGTGGACCGTCGGGTGGGGGCCTTCGAGACGACGGAGCCGCAAACCGGTGTGTTTCCGCTGCCCCCGTTCATTGTTCAGTCGGGCCTCGAGCAGCGGCTCGACTACGCGGAACGGTCCGTCGCGTTGAGCGTAAACCAGCTTCTGGGGGAGGGCTGGGGGTTGGGCGCCCGCTACCGGCTCAGCGAGGCTCAGTACGAGAGCGAGTTCCCGGCGGTTCCGCCCTCGGCCAGCCTGGGGGGCGGTGTCCAGCGCCAGCGGGATGAGTCCGCACTGCTGCACCAGGTCTGGCTCGACCTTCGCTATACCCATCGCTGTGGCTTCTTCGGTCACGTCAACGCGGTGTGGTTCCTGCAGGACAACTCGGGCTACGCCACACCGCTGCCCGGCGACGAATTCTGGCAGTTCAACGCGTTCGTGGGTTATCGCTTCCCACGCCGGCAGGCCGAGGTGCGGGTGGGGGTGCTGAATCTGACCGACCAGGATTACCGCCTCAACCCGTTGAACCTCGTGTCGGGGTTGCCGCGTGAACGAACCTTCACCGCCAGCTTCAGGTTTTCCTTCTGATTTTCCTTCTGCCCGGTCCCCAGAAGAGGCACACTGCGCACCGAGGGCTCGTGAAGAGCGCCGGGGAACGACGCTCGACCCACGGACAGTGTGGCGCGCACTCAAGCAACGATGGGCGGTGCAACGTGCCGGCGCGTATCGGTCGGCGCTCGCCACGGTCTTGTTTGGGCTGGCCTTGTGGTGGCTGCCCCTGGGGCGGGGTTTGGTCCACTGGAGCTTTGACCTGCCGACCGTGCTGGGCCCCCGGATTGTCCCCGAGGAAATCCTCCTGATTCAGCTCAATGAGTCGAGCCTGACCGAGTTGCATCAGTCCTTCGGGAAGTTCAGCCGGACCAACCACGCCAACCTCTTGAAGAAGCTTACCGCCGCCCCGGCCCGCCTGGTCGTCTTCGACTTCCACTTTCCCGCGTCGGAGCCCAGGCCGGAGGAAGACGAGGCGCTGGCGGAAGCCATCAAGAAGAACGGGCAAGTCATCCTGGCCTCGGTCTATTCCCAGCTCCCCGGCTACGACGCGATCGGCATTGCCGAACCGCCTCTGAGCAACTTCGTCGCAGTCGCCCGCGGTTGGGGTATCTCGCGAGTCGTCATGGACACCGACTCGGCCATCCGGTGGCACGACGCCGGCTCACCGAACCGCGCCAGTCTGGCCTGGGTGGCGGCGGAGGCCCTGGGCGCGCTGGTGAGCCGAGCGCCGGAGAGCCGCTTTCAGACGCGTTGGTTGAGGTATTATGGGGACGAGGGGACTCTGCCCGCCAAACCATACCACGTGGCGTTGTCCATGGCCCCGGAGTCTTTCCAGGACAAGATCATCTTCGTGGGCGGCAAGCCCGAGACGCAGCCCTTAAGCGCGCAGTCCGACGTCTTTGCGACTCCCTATACCCGCTGGGGCGGGCCCTTGACTTCCGGCATGGAGATTCAGGCCACGATGTTCCTGAACCTGTGGCGGAACGAATTCCTCACGCGGATGCCTGCCTGGGCCGAACTGTGTCTGCTGCTGGTCTGCGGCGCCGGCCTGGGCTGCGGGCTGACCCTGGTGCGTCCGCTCGCGGGCCTGACCTGGGCCGTGGCACTGATCGTGGTGGTGGCCGCCGCCGGTTGCCTGCTTCACTGGTACGGCGGGTTCTGGTTCTCCTGGCTCGTGGTTGCCGGGGCGCAGGTTCCTTGTGCTTGGGCGTGCGCAGCCGTTTGGCACCTCCAAAGACTTCCTCGGGGGAAGGCGGTGCCGGAGGAACCGCCGGGCGCCCGCGAGGCCCGCGCCACGATAACCGTGACGGTTCCGACCCGCGACTTCGGCCAGCCTGGTGCCGCGGCCCGATCCGCCTCGGGCTCGGCACTCCCCAGCGTGGGCACGCCCGCTGTCCGGGTCGTTGCCGACCACGTGCTGCTGCGGCGGATTGGCAAAGGCGCCTATGGGGAGGTCTATCTGGCCCGCAGCGCCGTCGGCCTCTACCACGCGGTCAAGCTGGTTTTTCGCGAAGATTTTCGCGAGGCCGAGCCCTACGAGCGCGAATTCCGCGGCATCCAAAAATACATGCCGGTCTCCCTGGGCCACCCAGGGCTGGTGCCTTTGCTCCATGTCGGCCGAAACGACGAGGCCGGCTGTTTCTACTACGTGATGGAATTGGGCGATGACAAGTCCGGCAGCACCAAGGTTGACCCGGAAACCTACGCGCCGAAGAACCTGCTGGAAGAGTTGAAGCAGCGCGGCCACCTCCCCGTGACGGAGTGCATTGAGATGTTCGTGGCCCTGACCGGGGCTTTGGAGTACCTGCACGGCGAGAAACTCGTCCACCGCGACATCAAACCCTCCAACATCATCTTCGCGAAAGGCCTGCCCAAGTTCACGGACATCGGGCTGGTGACCGACCTGGCAAGCACCGGCCAGGACGTGTCCTACGTGGGCACCGAAGGCTACATTCCGCCGGAGGGTCCGGGCACGGCCGCCGCCGACGTGTTCAGCCTGGGGGTGGTGCTCTATCAGGCGGCGACCGGGATGGATCGACGCCGTGTTCCCGAGTTGCCTGCCACGCTCACCGGGCGCCCGGACGTGGGTCCATTGTTACAGATCAACCGCATCATTCTCCGGGCCTGCCAGCCGGAGATGGACAAGCGCTATCAATCTGCCGCGGAAATGCGGCAGGACTTGCTGCGCCTGCGCGCGGCGGAGAAGTAGAGCCCGACATGTGGGCGGAGCGGGGGTCAACGTTGTGAAGGCGCGCCGTGCCGGCCGACTCTCGGCACATCCTCGCCGCAGATGCGGCAGACCTCTCGGGGAGCGATGTGCGCCGAAACCGGCTCCCCGGCGTCGCCCCAGAGACAGGTGAGTTCCTCGTGCAGGCAACGCTCACCGCAGACGGCGCAAACCCCGGCCTTCCACTGGTGGTTCATCCGGCCACAGATCCGGCAAACACACCCCTGCCAGAGGTGGTCGGACTGCCGGCTCAGCCCGCAGCGACGGCACCGGCAGTTCTCCCAATCGTGATCCCGATCGCGCACCTGTTTGCATCGCTCACAGCGACAGCCCACCCACTTGTGCCCCAGGAGGCATCGCCAGTTCATGCCCTTTGCCCCTTCGGCAGGTGCGTGTCCCAGGTGCGGCCGGATTCCGGCTCCACGTGGGTGAAACCGCTGCCGGGCGGTGGATTGGGAATGCGGATGAGATGGTTGCAGGCCGGGCATTGAATCTGCCGGCCCGCGTGGCACGGATCGCACTTCAAGGGTTGATCACAGTGGGGACAGTAGAACTTGAACTCGGGTGCGTTCATAGGCTTCACCTTCTTCCTGCGCCGAACCGCGCCGGAAGTCCATGCAAAAATCCGTCGCCTCTTTCTCTCAACCGTCATCTTGATCACTCCGGTGACTGCGGGATCAGGATCAAAACCAAGAGTTAGCCAGCAATCTTCCTGCTTCTCATCCAACGACCAGGCGTGTAGGATATCGGACACTAACTCCGGTCAACCATGCCACCGCCTCAAGAACGCGAGGATGCGCTGTTCCGTGCCGCGGCCGTACTGCCGGCCGGAGCAGCGCGCCAGGCCTACCTGGATCAAGCGTGCGCCGATGACTCCGCGTTGCGCGCGCGGGTGGAAGCGTTGCTGGCGGCACACGACCGACTGGAAGAGTTGCCGGCAGCACCTCTCGCCAGAGCCACGATCAACCTCGAGCTCGACGGGCCGCCGGACGAAGCCCTCGGCGTGCGCATCGGCCACTACAAGCTGCTCCAGAAGATTGGCGAAGGCGGGTGCGGCGTAGTGTACATGGCCGAACAGGAGGAACCGGTCCGCCGCCGCGTGGCGCTCAAGGTGATCAAGCTGGGGATGGACACCAAACAGGTCGTCGCGCGGTTCGAGGTGGAGCGGCAGGCGCTGGCCATGATGGATCATCCGGGCATCGCACGGGTGTTCGACGGGGGCGTTACCGAGACCGGCCGGCCCTACTTCGTGATGGAGCTGGTCAAGGGGATCAAGCTTACCGACTACTGCGACGAGAACCAGTTGAGCACCGAGGCGCGGCTGGGCTTGTTCATGACCGTGTGTCACGCGATCCAACACGCGCACCAGAAGGGGATCATCCACCGGGACTTGAAGCCCTCGAACATCCTGGTGTCGCTGCTGGACGGCGAGCCGGTGCCGAAGGTGATTGATTTCGGGATTGCGAAAGCGACGGAGCAGAAGCTCACGGACAAGACGCTGGTGACGGAGCTGCACCAGTTCCTCGGCACGCCGGCCTACATGAGTCCGGAGCAGGCGGAGATGAGCGGGCTGGACGTGGACACGCGCAGCGACATCTACAGCCTGGGGGTGCTGCTCTACGAACTGCTGACCGGGCGGACACCGTTTGATCAAAAGGAACTGCTGCAAGCGGGGCTGGACGAGATGCGACGGATCATCCGGGAAGTCGAGCCAGCGCGACCCTCGACGCGGCTGCACGCGCTGACGGAGGCGGAGCGCACGACCACGGCGGCGCGGCGGCGGACGGAGGCGCCGCAGTTGATCCACCGGCTGCGGGGCGATCTGGACTGGATCGTGATGAAGTGCCTGGAGAAGGACCGGACGCGGCGCTACGAGACGGCCAACGCGCTGGCGGCGGACCTGCAGCGGCACTTGGAAAACGAGCCGGTGGAGGCGCGGCCGCCCAGCGCGGGCTACAAGCTGCGGAAGTTTGCGCGGCGGAATCGGGTGGCGCTGGGGGTGGCGGGCGCCCTGGCGGGGGTGTTGGTGGTGGCGACGGGGGTGAGCGTGTGGCAGGCGGTCCGGGCGACGCGGGCGGAGGTGCTGGCCCAAGAGAGACTACGCCAATCGGAGGCGATCACGAAGTTTCTGACGGGGGTGTTCCGGAGTCCGGACCCGTCGCGGGACGGGCGGACGATCACGGTGGCGGAGACACTGGACACGGCGGTGAAGAACCTGGACCGCGACCTGGGGGACCAGCGGGCTCTGCGGGCGCAACTGCAAGGTACGCTGGGGGAGACTTACAACGCCCTGGGCCTCCTTCGTGAGGCGATCCCGCTGCTGGAGCAGGCCCGGGATTATTGCCTGACCAATGCCGGGCCCGAGCACCCCGACACACTCGCGGTGATGCACAGGCTGGCACTAGCCTACCGAGCCGACGAGCGGGTTGGACAGGCGGATGAGCTGTGGAGACAGATCCTGAGTGTCCGGCGCAAGGTGCTGGGCCCGGAGCACCCCGACACGCTCGAGCCCATGCTCCGCCTGGCAAATGGTAGCGTCAGCGGGAACGAGGCGCTCGCACTGCGGGAGGAGGTGCTGAGGGTTCGGCGCAAGGTGCTGGGCCCGGAGCACCCCGACACGCTCACCGCGATGCAGGGCCTGGCCAAAGCATACGCCGCGGTCGGCCGCCATGATGAAGCGCTCGCACTGCTGGAGCAGCTGGTGGAGTCGCGCCGCAAGGTGTTCGGCCCGGAGCACCGCTACACGCTCGAGGCGATGAGCGACCGGGCAAGCGCCTATTTCACCGCCGGCCGCGGGGACGAGGCGTTCGCGTTGCTGGGAGACGAGTCCGCCAGAAATCCTGCCAACACGATCCTCACCCTGAAACTTGCCACCCTCCAGTTGTGGCTCGGAAAGGAGGCCGACTACACCGCGACCTGTCGGCGGATGCTCCAATGGGCTGCCGACCATGAGGGGCCCGAGCCTGCCGACCGCGCAGGCAAGATCACCAACCTTCGCCCCTCGGCCGACCCGCAAATGCGGCAAGCCGCGCTCGCGTTCGCCCGGCGCGCCGTCGAACTCGGACGAACCAATTCCTCGCTTCCCTGGTTTCAAATGGGCTTGGGCATGGCTGAATACCGCAGTGGTCATTACCCGGCCGCTGACGAGGCACTGGCCGCAGCCGCACGGGCGACACAAAAGTGGGATCCGGCCGGGCGGGCACGCATCCAGGGGACGGCAGAGTTCTACCGCGCGATGAGCCTCTTCCGGCAGGGCAAGGCGGCCGAGGCCCGCCAGCTCTTCACCGAGACGGAGGCGACCATGAAACCCCTGCCCGCTGATGACAAGAACCCTCTGGCAAACGGCGCCGACCAGGACGACATGATTGTCTGGCTGGCCTACAAGGAAGCCCGGGCGCTGATAAACCCGCCCCGGACATCATCGCCATGACCCCAACCCGCGAAGCCGCCCTGGTAGCGTCGGCCCTGGAGGAGCCGGTCCAGCAGCGCGCCGCTTTTCTGGACGTGGTCTGTCAAGGGGACACCCCACCGTAGGAGACGGATTCATGGGGGACCGGCGAGATGAAGGGCTGCACACGGGCATCCCCGGGTTTCGAGTTGCCGCCTGCTCCGGCCTCGTTTCCGGCTTCGTTTCGCTTGCGACCGCGGGCTGCGAGGTTATCTTCCCCGCGAGCTTTGAGCACCCGGAATCCCGAACCGTCCGAGATCGACCGCCAACCTGGCCTGGCTGAGCAGGATCGAGGGCCGGCTCAAGCCGTGTTGCTGCGTATGAAACTGACCGGACATGTCTCCTTGCTGACGTTGGGGGCGCTCCTCGCCAGCCTGCCCGTCAGCTGTGGCCGGAAGCCCGAGTCAGTTGATGCGTCCCCTGCCGCACTGGCGGCAATGAATCGCGGCGTCAGCCTCATGGGGCAATACCTTTACGACGACGCGGTCAAGGCATTCGAGGAAGTGGTCAAGGCGGCGCCGGACGCGACGGAAGCCAAGGTGAATCTCGCCATCGCCCGGTTCAACCGCGCCCAGAAGGAGCAACGCGACGTGGAGATCGCGGGTGAGTTGCTCGACGCCGTCCTCAAGCAGAATCCCACCAACGCCGCGGCCCTCTACTTCAAGGCGATCGTCCTCCAGCACCTGGGCGAGACGGAAGGTGCCGTCCCGCTCCTCGAGAAGGTCCTCCAGCAATACCCCGACGACGGCGTGGCCTGGTACGTCCTTGGTGTTTGTCGGCAGCGCCTCGGGCAGAGCGCGGAACGGGAGCTGACCCGCGCGATTGAGCTGCGGCCACACCTCGGGAGCGCCTACTACCGGCTCTGGCAGTCGCTCCAGGCCGAGGGCCAGACCGAAAAGGCGGCGCCTTTCCTCGAGAAGTTCAAGCAACTCCGGGAGAACCCGCTGATCGAGACCATCGAGCTCCCGCAATACAACCAGATGGGCGACCTCGCCCTGGCCCGCCCCTTTCCCAGCCGCAACGTCCCTCCGATCACGAAGTCATCACTGACCGCGCAGACGCCGAAGCCGGTGTTCGTTTCCGACGCGCCATTGCTCTTCGGCGTTCGTTCCGCCGCTCGCCCCTCGGCGCCGCTGGCGTTCGGTGGTGTTGCCGCCGGCGATCTCAATGGCGACGGCGTGGTTGATCTGGTGCTGACGGCGCAGACGGAGGACGGACAGGGCCGGTTGCGGTTGCTGCGCGGCGGTGCGAACGGCCAGTTCATCGACGTCACCGCTCCGGCGGGTTTGTCCGGTGTCGCGGAGCCACTGAGCTGCGCGCTCGGTGATTTCGACAACGACGGACTCGCCGATCTCGCGGCGGGATGCGCGGACGGCACCCACCTCTTTCGCGGCCACACCAACGGCACCTTCTTCGACGTCACCCAAGCCAGCGGTCTGGCTGCGTCCCCGGCATCCGCCCGCTGCGTATTGTTCCTCGATGCCGACCATGACGGCGACCTGGACCTGTTCGTCGCCGGCCCCACGAATCAACTCTGGAACAACAACGCCGACGGGACGTTCACGAACATCGCCGCCAGCGCTGGCGTGGTCGTCACTGGTACCACGGTGGCCGTCTTGCCTGGCGACGTGGACGGCGACCGCGACGCCGATCTTGTGCTCTTGCGCGAAGGACAGCCGGCCCTGCTGCTGATCAACGAATTGCTGGGGCGGTATCGCGTCGCCGATCCGGGCGTGGCGGTTCGCGGCGAATTGGGCGGCGTGCTCCAGGATTTCAATGGCGACGGTCATCTGGATCTGCTGGCACTGGGCGGAACGCCGGCGACGCTTCAGCTCGCCCTCGGCGACGGGCGAGGACGTTTTCGGCACGATGTGGCCTTTGACCAAGCTGCCAGCGCCGCGGCTTCGTGGGGAAACCTCCGCGGTCTCCGCGCCGCCGATGTTGACCTCGACGGCGACCTCGACATCGCCGTCTGCGGCACCGACGGCCACCTGTTGCTGAATGACGGCGCGGGGCGGTTTGTGCTGCAGACGAAGATCTGGCCCGCGCCGCGAGGAACGGAAGTGCTCGGCGCCGAGTGGCTCGATCTCACCGGCGATCTGGTCCCCGATCTCCTCCGCATCGAGTCGGAACCGAAACCTCAGCTCACGCTGGCGACTATGCAGTTGACGCCCCCCTCCACGGCGTTGGGGTTCGCGCCCACCGGGATGCGCGGTCGCGACAAGCGCACCCGCAGTCCGGCGAGCGGCTTCGGGGTGACGCTGACCAGCCGCGCCGGCTGGCACGAACAGAAACTCGCTTACACCGGCCTGGCGGGTGGCGCAAACCAATCCGCGCTGCCAGCGGTGCTGGGTTTGGGCGGCGTGAGCAAGGCGGACTACGTCCAGCTCCTCTGGCCCGACGGCGTGAGCCAGGTGGAGGTCGCGCTGACCGCGGGTCAGACGCACAAGGTCGCGGAGCTGCAGCGCAAGATCTCGAGCTGCCCGGTCCTGTTCACCTGGAACGGCCGGCGCTTCGAGTTCGTCACGGACTTCGCCGGCGTCGGCGGGCTCGGCTACTTCGTGGCGCCAGGCGAGGCCGGCCAGCCGCAGCCGCTCGAACACGTGAAGATCGAGGCCCAACAACTCCAGCCGCGCGACGGATACTACGAACTGCGCGTCACCGAACCGATGGAGGAAACCGCTTACGTGGATCGCCTTGAACTGAGAGCCATCGATCATCCTGCGGACTGGCTGGTGTATCCCGACGAACGGGCCGTGGCCGGTGGACCGCCGCCCACGCGTGACCTGCTCGTGGTCCAGCAGCCGATCTTCCCCGTGGCGGCACGCACCCCCGACGGCCGGGACTGCCTCGACCGGCTGCTCCGGATCGATCGCGAGTATGCCTACGACCCGCCGCTGGACCGCCGGTTCATCGGCTTCTGCCGCAAGCACAGCCTCGAACTCGACTTCGGCGACCGGCTCGCCGGCTTGAAACCCGACGATCGCGTCTTTCTCTTCCTCGCCGGCTTCATCGAGTATCCGTACTCCCAAACCGTGTACGCCGCGGGACAAGCTCAGGTCACCTGGCAGGCCATCCGGGTTGAGCGCCAGGCGGAGGACGGCACGTGGCAGACGCTCGTGCCGGACGGCGGCTGGCCGGGCGGCATGGGGCGCGTCTTCACGTTGAACCTGAG
>Ga0315274_10006765_pt1 | contig 16681 bp, 11 predicted proteins | sample YL17G02_20_MG_FD_203700 | JGI IMG/M metagenome (GOLD analysis project Ga0315274, IMG submission 203700) | Sediment microbial communities from Yellowstone Lake, YNP, Wyoming, USA - YL17G02_20 | ecosystem: Environmental > Aquatic > Freshwater > Lake > Sediment | place: USA: Wyoming | collected...
CGGCCACCTGATCGGTGGGATTGCCGTAGCGTCCGTATTCGAACCGCGCCTTTCCGTGTTTTGTGTATGCCTCGATCTCCTTGCTGTCTTTGAAAGCGAAGGTGGACGTCTGTACGATGGGCGTGGTAATCGAGTCCGCGTATCGCAGCCGCTCTTCGCCGGCATGGATCGACCGGGTGGATAGGCCCGCATGTGCGACGTAGTCGTTTTTGCCTTGCGGCTTTTTCATTATCGTACCTCTCCGGCGCGTTCGAAGCGAGCCGCGCCTTACATGATGTGTTCACCTGGCCATTGCCCAGCCCCACTGAAGGAAATTGACCAAGATGCCTAGTCAAGCATACTTGAAATATCGTGGCCAAACAGCCGACATTCTTGCCGACACGATCTGAGAAGGGAATCCTCAGATCGTGTCGGCAAGAGTTTAGTATAGAGCTTCGAGACGGGTGACCACAAGCCTTCAGTGGCTGCGGGGCCGCGAGGCCGGAGCGGTTTTGCGGCGCTGTGACGCAGCGTGTTAGAGTATCGGTGAACATCGCCTCGCGGTCCTCGGACGCCGTGCCCGGCGTTGCGATTCGGACCTTTGGCGTGTGCTCTCAAGTACGGGCGCTTTTTTTCGGAGCGTTTCTTTGGAAGGTGTGAAGCTTCAAACAGTCGATCAGCGCATTCCTCCGGTCCGAGGTCTTGTTCTGACGCGGAATGCCCGTGGTCAAGCCTTTGACATGGTCGATATCAAGCGCTGGATCCGGCTGAACCGCGATGTTTACAAGACGGAGAAGATGGATGTCTTCTTTCAGGGGGGCGACCGTTCCGCGTTGGCTGCTCTGGTCCGGCATGCGCGCGATCTCGATGTGAGAATCTCGCTCAGAACGGACTGCACCGAATCACCCGGCGCGTTAAGCCCGCTCGGCGATCTTGATCTTCTTGATGTGTTCTTGACGCCTCGGTCTGCACGGGCGGAGCATCTTGACGCGTGGCTGGGGGCGTGCCGCGCGGCGAATTTGCCGATTCGAATCCAGATTCCAGCGCCTTTTCCCGCCGACTTGGGCGTGGAGACTACCGTCGAGCGGCTTGCCCAGGGCGGCGTGGTTGCCGTCAATGTGGCCCTCGCGGATCCTTTCCAGAATCCTCCGTCCTGCGCGAATGCGGAAGAGAGCCGCCGCACCGTTGAGCAAATGAACGCTTTGGTGAAGGCCATTGACGCGCGGGGGATTGAAGCCAACCTCCTGTTCCTGCCGCTGTGCCTGGTATGGCCGGAAAACCTGATCCGAGCGGCTAACCTGAGTCAGTTCTTCCTCGATCATCAGCAGTACGACAGACTTTCCTATGAGATGGCAAGGGGAGTGTTCAAGTGCAACCCGAACGCGGCAGGGAAGGCGCTCAGGATCCCGCTGGGGCGCAATTCGTCGTTGACATGGTTTATCGACAACAAGCTTCTTCGATGGATCCTCGACGGACACTGGAGACACATCGGCCTGCTTGTCTGGCGCAAGCTCACACGAACGCTTCGTGTCGTGCCCGGCGAGCCGAAGCCCGTCGAGGAGTCGTTGACCGCGTATGAGCGCCAGGTTGAGCGGGTCCGGAGAAAGGCCAATGCCGGGCTTGGGCCGCTTTGCTCGCGGTGCTCTCTCAAGCGGATCTGCGATCGTGAAACGGCTTGGTTCAAACGGATTCTGCCCGGACTAAAGGTTGTTCCTCAGAAGATTGCCGTGCCCGGCGCGGAAAAGCCGGAAGAAGCCGTGGCGCCGTCGCCCCGGCATTTCTGTGCGGGGCAGCGCAAGTACTACGATGCGATCGACTCGGATCGCGTGGCCTTTTCGGATCGTTACCTTTCCTTGGCTAAAGAGGCCGGCAACATCTTGCGGTACACGCCGCCGACCCGTGAGATCGATTCGTTCGATTACGAGATCGAGGGCCAGTGGACGCACCAGATGCCCGGAGGGAACCGCTGGCACTCTTTCACAAACTCGGAGAAAATGAGCACGGTCCTGGCCCGGGTGGTTCCGCCTTTTACGCTCGCCGTGACGTTCGGGGGAGGCATCGCGGATTACGTCGGGTTCAGTTTTGGGCGGCACTGCAAACTGATGTGTCCGATGGAGACTTACACGCATCAGGTCGCGCTGCATGTGGACGCGGACGGGCACTATGTTCTCCTGCGCGATGGGATTCCGGCGCGTCCCACGGAGTTTGAGGGTGTCCAGTACGTTCCGGTGCGTCTTGCCGGCGTGCTCGAGCCGCGGATCGCGATATGGAACATCGATGGAACCATTGTCACGCAGACGGTGCTGCTCTGGCAGGACGGCCTGAATGCATTGGATCTCTCTCGGGTAAGGTATTCGGTCATCATCGTGAGTACGCGGTATTCGAGGCGTCTTCAGGCCGTGTTGACGGGTCTTGCTCATCAGGAGGGCATTGATCTCGATCGCATCGAAGTGATCATCAGTTACGTTCCGGGCATTGACGCGACCGACGACATTATTGAGAGCATGAAGCTGATCCACCCGAGGCTGCGCATCGTTCGAGCGCCTTTCACGGAAGACGACGCGCGTGCTAAGGGCTTCCTCATCAATGAGACGGTCAAGGTTGCCTCGGGCGAATGGATCCTCCTGCTTGACTCGGACATTCTTATTCACCCGAGAACCTTTGCGCGCATCGAAGAAGTGGCCGGGGAAAAATGGGACGCTTCCCTATTTCCGGCCTCCACGGCGCGCGCGGGGAAGCGTCCCAATTTTTCCGGCGCGTCGCGTTTCATCTGTTCCGACGGCCGCAAGATGCTGCCGCCCGCCGAGACGGCCAAAGTGCTTCTTGGCGAGCTCACGCCGTGGCAGGACTGGGACCAACTCCTCAATGGCCCCGGCGAGTTTCGGCGGTTCGAGGCGGACGGAGTTCCCATCGGCTTCTTCCAGTGCGTGCGGCGATCCTGCATGGATAAAGTGCCGTACCTCGAGATGGATCACTTCGAAGGGGCCGACTGGTGGTTCGGCTACAGGATCCGGCAGAATTTCGGTGAGGAAACGCGCCTCACGGGACTGCCCGTGCTGCATCTCGACCACGGCGGAAGCCAGTGGTATGGCACGCAAAAACAACGGTAGGGCGCGCGCGCAAGGCTTCCGCGCGCGTGCGCGGCGGGGCGCGTTCGAAGCGAGCCGCGTCCGGGGATTACTTCACTTCCTTGGCGGAGTGGATGATCTTCGATATCAGGCCGTACGACACCGCCTCTTCCGCCGACATCCAAAAATCGCGGTCGCTGTCGGCGGCGACCTTCTCGAGAGGCTGGCCCGTCTCTTCGGAAATGAGACGGTTCAGCCGCTCGCGGACCTTCATGATTTCCTGGGCGGTGATTCGGATGTCCGTGGCGGGTCCGCCCCCGCCACCGCTCGGTTGATGCATCATAAAGCGCGTGTTCGGCAAGGCGTAGCGATTGGCCTTCTGCGCGGCGAACATGATTGGCACGCCCATGCTTGCAACAAATCCGGCGCCGATGCAGATCACGGTGGATCCAATGTACCGCAGGATGTCGTGGATGGCAAACCCGACGTCGATCATTCCGCCCGGGCTGGTGATCACGACTCGCACCGGGTCGTGGGACTCGGCATCCAGGATCAGCGACTGCGCGATGATCCGCTCGGCCAGCTCTTCGTCAATGCTTCCGTTGATGAGGATCGTTCGCGTTTTCAGCAGCCGGTTCAAATAGCTTTCCTGAGCGCATCTATCCCGTTCATCGGGACAAGCCATGGCCGTTCCCTCTTGTCTCGTTTGCCAAGTTGCTATTGTGCCATTTCGAGGCCGAAGGGTTCAAGGAGAACAACGTATCGTGAACAACGTATCGAAGCGCAGCTACGATCTCAACCTCGATTACGAGTACGATTACGAGCAGGAGCAGGAGTTGCATCTAATGGACAGTCCCTATTTGCTGTTGGACGCCGGGGGCACGTTGGTATTCCCGGATGAAGAGTTGCTCGCGCGGACGGTGGCAAGCGAAGGATGTGTTCTGGAGCCGGAGCGGTTCTACGAGGCGCATTTCCGGCTGGTGCACCGATACGATGTGTACCTTCGCGAGACTTCTGCGCCGCTCCCTATGTCCGGAACTGTACCTCCACCGCGAAAGTACTTCATGAGCCTGCTGACCTGCGCAGGCGCGCCGGAGGAAATCGCAGAGCGTGTCGTGGATGGGCTTGTCGCACGGCATGAAAAGACGAGCTTGTGGACCTTCACAAAACCGTGGGTGACGGAGACATTGGCCCATTTACAGCGTCAGGGCATTCGGATGTCGGTCATCTCGAATTCCGACGGACGGGTGCGGCAACAGCTCGAGGCGTGCGCCATCACCCCGTACCTTGAGGCTGTGTTCGACAGTGACATCGTGGGTATTGAAAAGCCGGATCCGGGTCTGTTCCGTCATGCTTTGGAGGAACTGGGGCTTGCGCCTGGGGACGCACTGTATGTGGGCGACATCTACAATGTTGACGTGCTTGGAGCGAACCGCGCGTCCATTGGCGCGGTGCACTTGGACCCTTTGGGCTGCTACGAGGACTGGCCCGGAGTCCATATCCGGGACCTCCGGATGCTGCCGGGTTGGATCGCGGAGTTTTGCAGCCATCCCGCGCGTTTCGATCTCCAACCTTTGAACGGGCGGTGATCTCAGGGGCCCTGCGCAAAGAGCGCCCGAGATCATTCGTGTCGGCGCGTTCGAAGCGAGCCGCGCCTTACTTGTTAGCCTCAGCAATCCTTTCTTCAATGTTGCGCAGAAATGCGAGGGCCTCCTCGGCGTCGCAGGCCCGAACCGGCGCGTTCGAAGCGAGCCGCGCCTTACCTGAACACGGATGCCTTGGGCGCCGATAACGTGACCTTCGCTGCCAAGCGCGGCCTGCTCATCTTGAAGTGTGAAGCTTGAAGTGTGAAGGATGAAAGGAGGACGCCTTCACCCTTCATCCTTCACCCTTCCTCGTTCCTTCGTCCTGTCCGGCCTTCCTAATGGAAGAATACAATCGATATCACGATAAACAATGGAATGAGGATGAGTCCACTGTAAAGCATGTAGCCGAAGAAACTCGGCATCTTTATGCCATGGCCTTCGGCGATGCTCTTAACGAGGAAATTCGGCCCGTTCCCGATGTAGGTGTTCGCGCCCATGAACACGGCGCCGCAGGAGATCGCCGCAAGATTGGCGATGCCGATATGGCCGGTGGCGGTCATGAGTTGGTCCATCACGGGCACATGGCCTAGGTGATGAAGACTGCCGGCCAGCTCGAAGAACACCACGTACGTTGGGGCGTTGTCAAGGAAGCTCGACAGCAGGCCCGTAGCCCAGAAGAACTGCATGGGGGAGGTGATTCCCAAGGTGTCTCCCTTGAGCTTGAGAATCTCGATGGGGACCTGCATCGCGATGAAGATCCCGACGAAAAGACTGGCCACTTCCCCGATCGCCGTGAAGTTGAAGTAGTTCTCGCGGTGGATCCGGCGCGGCGTCCATATCCAGGAAATGCCCGTAAGAATGAGTTGCGCCAGTTCGCGCAGGTACAGATCGGGCACCACCCAATTCGTCCCCGGAAAGCGATTCCCCGGAACGAGGAGTCCCACGGCGAGAACCACGCCGAAAAGCAATGCGAAGTTGCGCCTGCCGCTGAGCCGCAGAGCAAACCTGCGGGTCTCATCCCATCGAATGTTCTCTTTCGTCTCGTGTCTGTAAGCAATTACATCGAAGACGTAATAGACGCCGAGGAGAATGGCAACGGATAGCGCCCATTGCGGCATCAGGTGAAAGGTCCAGAGGAACGGAACGCCGCGAAGGTAGCCGAGAAACAGCGGAGGATCGCCGACCGGCAGCAGGGCGCCGCCGATGTTGCTCACCAGGAAAATAAAGAAGATCACCGTATGCTTGACGTTCTTGCGCTCACTGTTTATCTGGAGAAGGGGACGAATCAGGAGCATGGAAGCCCCGGTGGTTCCCACAAAGCTTGCGATGACGGAGCCGAACAGCAGGAACGCGCAGTTGGTCAACGGGTGTGCGGGAACATCGCCCGTCAGGCGGATGCCGCCGGTGATGGTGTACAGGCTGAAAAGCAGAATGATGAAAGGGATGTAGTCGAGGAGGATTGCGTGACGCAACGCTTGCGCCACGGCCTGAACGCCGGGCGGCGATCCGGCAAATCCATACCCGCGCAACGCGTAATAGAGGCAAGTGACGGCTGCGAGCGTGAGGCCCACAAGCAGCTTGTTGCGATTGTGCTCCCACCAATGCGACAGGCGCGGCATCAACGGAAAAATGGCGATCGCAAGCAGGATGCACGCAAAAGGAAGAATCCAGACAAGCCCGGGCGTGATCGCGGCAAGCGCGGCCGGATCCGCGGGCTTCGCGGTGTTTTCCGCGGCGGCCGCAAGACCTGAAAACGCTGCGATTGACGCCCCAAGCGCCACCAGGAAAAATTGGGACGCTTCCCTATTTCCGGCGGTTCTATCACGCGCGCGGAAGCCTTGCGTGCGCGCGATGCCACCGAGGAGGCCGGAAATAGGGAAGCGTCCCATTTTTCCTCTGCGATCGCCGTTTCTCACGTCTCTTCCTTCGGGGACGCTTCCCCATTTCCGGCGGTTGTATCCTATCGATGCCACCGTGGAAGCCCGAAATAGGGAAGCGTCCGCATGATGTACTGATGCCTGCGGCTATTATTGCCGGTTGCCCGATACCAGTACAAACGGACACATTCTACCCGCGGAGAGCGATTTCCGACAGGAAATGCCGCATGACGCCCACAAGCGTGAAATAAACGGCATCAAAGTGGTGTTCTTATGGTGGTGGCGTCACGTGTCGCAACGCACGCCTTGTCTGTCGTGTTGCGGCCAAGCGGGCGCGGAATGATTCCGCGCCAACCGGGAATGGATCTGGAACTGCTATAGCAGTGCCAGAGTTGCAGAACCCTTGATACAGAACCGGGTACGTGGCAAAATGAGTGGGGTTGGGGTCTTTGTGGGATGACACTGCATCGAAATAGGCGGTTTCAGAGGCTCGGTCTGCCCGAGTTCCTCGCGCTTGTTCTCCTGGGGTCCGCGGCGCTGACCGTTACCCTGTGGTGGCAGGACCGCACGGAGCCGCGCTATGAGGAGGCCGAGGGCCGCGTGGTGGACGGGCAACTGAGTTGGGTCCACTACAATGCCACGGACACGCGGCAGAAGGTCTCGCTCTCGTACGAATACACGGTGGGCGGGAAGACTTGCCATGGTTCTTGGGCAGGGTTCTGGCCCGAGTTCGGAAATCCGAACGCTCTACCCGCGGGTCAGCTTGAGGCACTCTGCACCAAGGGTCATGCCCTGGAGGTCCTGTACAACTCTGAAGACCCGAACGAGAGTTACCTGCATCCGCCGGAAGGGGGTCAGAGCATCCTGTATGGCGGGATAGCTCTGGGCGCGTGTGCGGCAGCCCTGATCTACTGCGGCTTGGCGTATCCTGCATGGCGGTTTCGATGTTGATCTTTGGGCTAAGCTAACCGGTAGGATCGCGGCTTCCTGCCGGCGGACTATCGGCCGCGCAGGAGTTTGACGCTACCGGTTAGAAGGATGAACTGTGAAGGGTGAAGTGTGAAGGATGAAAGGTGCATGCGTTCATCCTTTACACTTCCTCCTTCCTTGTTTCCTCAGGTAGGGCCGTCGACGGTTTCGAGCACTCTGGATTTGTGTTGCGTTTCTTGGTATAATTATGCGTTCTGAGTGGTTTTCCGGGCGTAAGTTATTCACTGCTTGGCGTTTATCTAATGCGCACGGCTCAGCGGATGGGGCAAACCGAGCGATAATCCGGACGCGCCTTGACAGACCGGTGGCGCGTCCACGAGTGACGAGGTAGACGGAGGCACACTCTGGTGTTCCAGTTTCTACGATACCTCCCCGGGCTGTATTCCCGTGACATGGGGATCGACTTGGGAACCGCCAATACGTTGGTCTACGTTCGCGGCCAAGGCATTGTGCTGAGCGAGCCGTCGGTCGTGGCGATCAACCGCGACACGGGCCGCGTCCGCGCCGTAGGCAGCGAAGCGAAGAGCATGATCGGGCGGACGCCCGGGAATATCGTTGCGATCCGGCCGATGAAGGACGGCGTGATCGCGGACTTCGAGATCACGGAGGCCATGCTCCGCTACTTCATCACGAAGGTGCATAATCGCCGCCGGCTGGTATGGCCGCGCGTCGCCATCGGCATTCCTTCCGGGATCACGGCGGTGGAGAAACGGGCCGTCACCGAGAGCGCGACGCTTGCCGGCGCCAAGAAAGTATATCTCATCGAAGAGCCGATGGCGGCGGCCATCGGCGCGGGCCTGCCGGTGCAGGAACCTCAGGGCTGCATGATTGTCGATATCGGCGGCGGCACCACCGAGGTCGCCGTTATTGCCTTGGGCGGCATAGTGTTTTCGAAATCGGTCCGCGTGGCCGGGGATGAGATGGACCAGGCCATCATTCAGCATTTGAAGCGCACTTACAACATGATGGTCGGCGAGCGAACCTCTGAAGAGATTAAGATCGCCATCGGTTCCGCCTACCCGCTCAAAGAAGAGCTCGAGATCCAGGTCAAAGGGCGCGACCAGGTCATGGGGCTGCCGAAAATCCTCACCATCACCTCGGAGGAGATCCGCGAGGCGCTTCGGGAGCCCGTCAGCGCCATCGTCGACGCGGTTCGTGTGACGCTCGAGCGAACGCCGCCGGAATTGTCCGCGGACATCGTCGATCGTGGCGTGCTCCTGGCGGGAGGCGGCGCGCTGCTGCGCGGCATCGATCAGTTGCTCTCGAAGGAAACGGGCCTCCATGTCGCGGTGGCGGAGGATGCCCTCACGGCCGTGGCGCTCGGTACTGGGAAGTATCTCGAGACCCTCAAGGGCACCCGGGACGACGAGATCTAACCAAGCGCACTTGAGATCTCAGAATTGCTGTCCGCTTTGCGCTGACCATTGAGCACTACGTTGTCGCTGTCACGTCGCATAAGTGAGAACCGTTCCACGGTCATCCTGGCCGTGCTGGTGATAATATCGCTTGGGCTGTTGGCCACGGGCACGCGCGGATCGCGGGTTCATAGCGCCGTGCGGACGGTCGTTTCCGTTACTACCTACCCTTTTCTTAAGGCCCTTAATCGCGTCGAGGCGGGCGCGAGCTACCTTGCAGGGCTTGTGATCTCGTATGACGCCTCTCGTAAGGAGGCGGAGACGATACGGCATCGCCTGGCGGAACTGATGTTGCACTCGGCGCAGCGGGACGAGCTCATCCAGGAGAACAAACGGCTTCGGGGCATGATCGATTTCGTGCGGAAAGAACCCCGTTTGACCCTGGAGCCCGTGGAGGTCCTCGAGACCTTCAAGGGCATTGTCGTGATCGACCGTGGGACGCTCCACGGCATACGGGAGTCGATGTGCGCGCTGAATCAGGACGGCATCGTTGGGCTCGTTACGCAGACGGACCCGCTAACGGCCGGTATCGTTACGCTGTATCATACTGACTGCAAGGTTGGAGCCATGATCGCCCGCAACCGCGTCCGTGGCGTGGTGCACGGGAGCAGCAGCGAGCTGAATCCCTACTGCACCATGAACTACATCGACATGAAGGATGACGTTCAAGTGGGCGACACGGTTGTGGCCAGCCCGGAGAGCATTTTCCCGACCGGCTACCCGATAGGGCGGGTGGCCGCCGTGCACGAGACCGGCTCGCTCTGGAAAACGGCTGAGGTCGAGCCCGCCGTGGATCCTTATCGGCTGGACGAGGTCTTCATTCTTCGACAGGCCCTTGCCCAGGAGGAGGAACTCGCCGGCGGTACGCAGGAAAGCCTCGCGTCGGTTCCAACGCCGGCAACATCCGGCGACTTGTCGCTTCAAGAACGCTACGCGCCGTGATCGTCGGGATCTATGGGACGGATCGGACGGATCAGACAGATCAGACCCGATCTAGAGGAACGGCGTTGCTTGAACGGGGCTTGAGGGCTGAATGACACTGGAGTAAGGTGAAGGTCCGGGAGTAGAAGACCTCTCATGCGCAGGAACTTGCTTTGGGCTGCGATTGTCATCGCCGCGTCGCTGATTCAGATGACGTGGCTCGATGCGATCCGCATCCAAGGTGTTCTGCCCGATCTGACCCTTCTCCTGGTGTTGTACTTCGCGATCTCCGAAGGTGAGGAACGCGCCATGTTCACGGGCGTCCTGGGGGGACTGTGCCAGGATGTCACGGGCAACGCGGTGCTCGGTCACAATATCCTATGCAATGTCGTCGTCGGATACCTCGTGGGACGGCTGGCGCACCGTCTCATCACCGAACACCCCGCGGTGAAGGCGGGCCTCGTGTTCTTTGCGGTGATCGTTCACGGCGTTCTCTTCACGTGTATCCAGTATGTTCAGACACCGTATATGAGCGGAACAAGAACGATCCTCGCCACGGTGCTCCCGGGCGCCTTCTACACGGCCTTGGTGACGCCCGTGGTATTTTTTATCCTTGAGCGTTGTTTCCGCACGCAAGAAGAGATCCTCCAGGGAGAAGCCCTGTAATGCCTGCGGATAGGAAAAAGACGCACTATGAGGGGTTCGAGCGGCGTGTTCGCCTTTTTGGCATCGCCCTATTGGGGGCGTTCGCCGTCCTGGTCTTGCGTCTGTGGCAGCTCCAGATCGTTCACTGGTATGACTACCGCCAGATGGCCGAGTGCAACAGGCTTCACCCACAGCGCCTTGAAGCCCCGCGAGGCATGATCTACGGCGCGAACACCTCGGTGGTGCTGGCCGACAACCGGCCTTCGTGCGATCTCGTCATGGTTCCCGCCGAGTGCGCCGACGCCGACGTGCCCGCTGTATGCAGCCGGCTGCACGAGTTGCTGGACATCGACGTCGACGCACTTCTCGAAAAGATACAGAAGAGTAAAGGGCAGCCGTATCACCAGATCACCGTGAAGCAGGATGTCTCGAAGAACGACCTCACTCGCGTGGAGGAGTTCTGTTATGCCCTGCCGGGGCTGTACACGGTGGCGCGTCCGCAACGGCGTTACCTGCACGGGAAAACCGCCGGCCAGATCCTGGGCTACATGGGTGAGATCGGCCCGAACGAGCTCTTGCAGAATGATGAATATCAGATGGGAGACCTTATCGGGCGCGGGGGCCTCGAGCAGATGTATGAGTCGGCCATGCGCGGCGCCGACGGACAACTCGTGGTTAACGTGTACGTGTCGGATCGGCGGCCCCAGTTGCGCACGGATGCCTACGGCGATCCGTACGTCGAGGTAGACAGTTACGGGCGGAAGCTGAAAGAGGAGCCGGAGTTCCGCATTGAGCCCCAGCCGGGCAAACCGCTTTTCACGACCCTCGATATGGATCTTCAGCAGTACTGCGAGTCGATCCTTGAGGGGGAAGTCGGCGCCATTGTGGTTCTCGAGGCGAACACCGGGGCGGTCCGCGCCCTCGCCAGCGCGCCGAGCTACGACCCCAATATCTTCGTGACGTTCGGCCGCAACGTGGAACGGACGGAGGCCCTTACCGCAAAGCCGAATCCGATGACCAATCGGGGCTATCGCGAGTCATACGCTCCCGGTTCCGTGTTCAAAGTAATGTTGGCCACTGCCGCCCTCGAAGAGGGCGTCATAAACGAGAACACCCCGTTTTCCTGTCCGGGCTTCTATCAACTTCCGGGAGTGGATCGAAAGTGGCGCTGCTGGAATCACTCCGGACACGGCACGGTCACCGTGGTGGACGCCCTTGCGTACTCGTGCGATGTGTTCTTCTACAACGTCGGTGTGAGGCTTGGCGTCGACAGGATCAAGAAGTGGTCCGAGAAGCTCGGCCTCGGTGTCAGGACGGGCATCGACCTGCCGCAGGAAGTCGAGGGTTTGATCCCATCGCGTGAATGGAAAGAAGCAGAGCAGAAGAAGCTGTTTCCGGACAAGCCCTGGGAATGGAAATGGTACGACGGCAATACTGTGAACCTCTCAATTGGGCAGGGTGAAGCCACTGTCACACCCCTTCAATGCGCCGTCATGACGGCTGCCGTGGTCAACGGCGGCCGGCGCGTGCGTCCTTTCATCAACATGGCGCTTGGCCCCCAGGTGTCCGAACCGCTCATCAGCGAGAATACGCTGCGGCTCGTGCGGGCCGGCATGCAGAAGTGCGTGGAAAAGAGTTCGCCGCCTCCAACCGGCACCGGAAAAGAGGCGAAAGTGCCGGGGTTAACAGTCATCGGGAAGACCGGCTCGGCCCAGATGGTCAGTATCGATCAATACAAGGAGTTCAAGAAGGAAGAAGACATCCCATACAACCTGCGAGACCACGCGTGGTTCGTTTGCGGAGTGCTCGACCGCGAGCCGCCCATCGCCATTTGCATCTTGGTAGAACATGGGCTCCACGGCAGCTCCGCCGCGGCGCCTCTCGCGAAGAAAGTAATCGAGCACTTTTACCTGCAACGCACTCCCCCGCCCATCAACCTGGCAAGAGAAGGGCAGTAGCGTATGGCGCAAATGATAAAGGATTTCGACATTCTCGACGTTCGCGTCGGCAGCTTCAACCGCCGAAATCTGAAACATATCGACTGGGTCCTTGCCGGACTGGTTGTGGTCCTTGCGTTCGTCGGCTTCGCGGTTCTGTTCAGCGCCAGCCGCAGCGTTTCGGCCCCGACGCCCTATTACGCCAAGCAGGCCGCATTCTTCCTGATCGGCGTGGCGCTTGCCCTGTTCATCGTTTGCATCGATTCGCGCTTCCTGGTGTGGATTGCGCCGGTGATGTACGCCGGCGCGGTCCTGTTGTTATTGGCGGTTATCCTGTTCGGCACGTCCGTCAAGGGAGGACAACGCTGGCTGCCCCTTGGACCCTTCCGTCTGCAACCCTCCGAGCAGACCAAGATCGTCGTCGTGTACATGCTCGCGTGGTACCTATCACTCGTCAAGGAACGCATCCAGAAGCTTCATTTCGTGGTTCTCGCATTCGTTATTGCCGGCATCCCCGCCGCACTTATTCTTAAACAGCCCAGTCTGGGCACGGCCATGGCGCTCATCCCGGTGTCGTTTGTCATGGTCTACGTTGCGGGGTGCAAATGGTGGCATCTGCTTTTCATGGCCGTGGCGGGCATGGCCGCGATGCCGGCGGCGTACTATAAACTCGAAGACTATCAGCGGGGCCGGCTTGCCTCGTTCATAGACCCTGAAGCGGATCCGTCAGGCAACGGTTGGCAGATACGCCAGAGCAAGATCACCGTCGGCAGCGGCGGCCTATCGGGCAAAGGATTCGGACAGGGTACCCAGACCTTGCTCAACTATCTCCCCGAGCACCACACCGATTTCATCTTCTCGCTTCTTGCCGAAGAGCATGGTTTTGCCGGAGCGACGATCGTCATCGGGTTGTTCGCGGCGTTCCTGCTCAGGGGCCTATGGCTTGCCCTCAAATGCACCGATTTTTCGAACGCTTTGCTCGCGGCCGGATGCATCACCATTCTCGGTTTTCACGTCTTCGTGAACATCGCCATCACCATCGGCCTCATGCCCGTGACGGGAATACCCTTGCCTTTCCTGAGTTACGGGGGCAATTTCTATATGACAACGATGATGTGCGTGGGAGTCTTGCTTCACGTGCCCGTCAGAAAACTCCTCTTTGAGTAGTGTTTCGTGCTCGTGGCCCGTAATCGTAATCGTAATCGTAATCGAAGACGTGCAATAATAGCCTCCGGTTTGTCCAGAGATGATTTCAGGCCGTTGAAATGGGAGAGTGGTCGCCGTGAAGGTTCATAGCTCTCAGTCGATTACGAGCACGATTACGAGCACGACGCACGGAAGGCCGATATGAAAGAACTTGTGATAAACGTCGATCCCCTCGAGACGCGGATCGCCTTTCTCGAAGACAAGAGCCTGGCCGAGCTGATCATCGAGCGCCAGGAGAGCCGGAGTCTCGTCGGGAACATCTATAAGGGCCGCGTGGACAGCATCGTGCCGGGCATACAGGCGGCCTTCATCGATATCGGATTCGAGAAGAACGGATTCCTGTACGTCTCCGACATCGCCGGGACCGAGGGCACGGGCGATTTCGAGCTCGAGGACGGCGTTGCGCGGCCACGCACGCGCGGCCGGCGCGCCAAGCATGCCTCGATCGAGGGCCTGCTCAAGAAAAACCAGCACGTCATGGTGCAGGTGAGCAAAGACCGCCTCGGGACGAAGGGCGTTCGACTCACAAACTTCATCACGCTGCCGGGCCGTTACGTCGTCCTAATGCCGACCGTGTCGCAACTCGGCGTATCACGCAAGATCGACAGCGACCGCGAGCGGGATCGGTTGAAGGGCATATTGCAGGGCGTCCGCCCGAAAGGCATGGGGCTGATCACGCGCACGGCCGGCGAAGGACGGAAGAAGGCTGACCTTCAAAGCGACGTCAAATACCTTGCCAAGGTGTGGGACAAGGTCCTTGGCAAGATGGAGACGGTTAAGGGTCCCGCGCTGCTTCACGAAGACATCGGGCCTATCCTCCGCGTCGTGCGCGACACTTTCACCAACGAGGTCGAGCGGCTTACTATCGACAGCAACACCGAGTACTCCCGCATCCTCAACTTCCTGGATACCTTTGCCCCGAACCTGAGGAAGCGCTGCAAGCTCTATGACGGCGCCGAGCCCATCTTCGAGAAATTCGGAATCGAGGCCGAGATTGGAAAGGCCCTGCGGCGAAAAGTGCATCTCGAGAGCGGCGGACACATCTGCATCGACCAGACCGAGGCCCTCGTGGCCATTGACGTGAACACCGGGAAGTTCACCGGCAAGACGCACCTCGAAGAAACGGTCTTCAAGACCAACATCGAGGCTGCCGAGGAGATTGCACGCCAAGTGCGTCTGCGCGACTTGGGTGGAATCATCGTCATCGACTTCATAGACATGGAACAGGAAAAGAACCGCCGCGAGCTTATCCGCAAACTGCGCGACTCTCTCCACTCCGACCGCGCCAAGAACACCGTTTCCGAAGTCTCCGAACTCGGTATGATCGAGATGACGCGGAAACGCGTCAAGCACAACCTCATTAAGGCCCTGTCTCAGCCCTGTCCCTACTGCGAAGGCAGCGGAATGGTCCGTTCCGTCACGACCATGACCTTCGATGCGCTGCGCCGGCTCCAGGGCCTCTTCTGCAAGTCTAAGGAAACCGAGTTCATCCTTCAGGCCCATCCCGACGTCGCCCGCCGACTCCGCACCGAGAACAAGGACCTCCTGGGCGCCATCGTCCAACGATTCAACCGCACCATCAGCGTCGAGTCCGTTTCCGATTTCCACATCCACGACATCAAGGTCTTGAATCCGCGCACGCGAAAGGAAATCGCGTTCTGAACGAGGCAACGAGTAGGGCCGGTTTCTCTGAAACCGCGCCCGCGCGCCTCTCGCGGTTTCCCCTGCATCGCGGCCACGCCTTCGGAGAAGGCGCGCCTACTGGGGGATCCTTGCGGCGAGGCCGGCTATTCCTTGGCGCGCAACTTCTCGATCTCCTGTGCGATCCGTTCGCGATACTGCTGGAACAGCTCGAATTCGATCTCGTAATCGCGGGTCATGCGGGTGATCTCGTCGATGGTCCCGATCTGCCAGCCGACGATCTTGCCGGCTGCCTCGTCGATGAGTTTTTCAGCGCGGCCGGCGTCTTCGATCCGTCCGGCGGCTCGAGATTTCTTTATCTCATCGCGGAGGAGGTACACGGCGCGGTAGTCTTCGACGCCGTCGCGGTCGGCTTCCCAACGGCGGGAAGGCACAACGAGATCGTTTGTCTGGTACACGGCTGAATAGTCCGTCGTGCTGGCAACCGCGCCGGGGAGCGCGGTCCACCAGTTGTCTTCGCCTCGGTAGACCCAGTAACCGACGCCTTCGAGGTCGAATCTAACCGCGAACCATGCGTACGCGCGGTAGTGGCCGAGCGGCAGGAGGTCCTTCGCAGGTCCCGGCGCCTCGTAGGCCCACAACCGTCTCGCATTCGCATGGAACCATTCGAGAAGCTTCGGATCGCGCTTCAGCAGGTTCAACTCGGGCTGCCAGACGTCGATCAGTCCTTTGAACTCATTGAGGTACTCGACGCGCACGAGGCCCGCCGGGTCGGCATAGACCTGCGCCTTCGGATCGGATTCCTTGACGCGCTGGCAAAAACGCTTGAGTTGCGGGATCAGCGTGAAGCCGGTGTTCCACGGTTCGTCCATCGGATAGAAGGCCCACTGCCGGTAGCCAAACCCCTTGGCTGAGAGATGTGAAGCCAGCTCATGAATCGCCGTCTTGAATCCGGCGATATGTTCGGGACTGTCTTCTTTCGGCGCGGTTCCTTCCGGCCACTTGCACGGAGGTGGGCCGCCCCACAGGAGTGTAAAGTAACTCGGGACGCGCGCTAGAGTCCGGTCGAACTCGGACCAGTCCACTTCGCCTGCACGGTTCCCGGCAGCGTCCACCGGAACATGCGGAAGCGGAGGGCCGTAGATCACGGATACGCCGTGATCGATCATGTCTTTGCGCGCCTGGCCGGAGGTTTCACTCGGGTTGAAGCTGGCCCAGTTCATCTTCGCGAACACATCTTCGGGAAGCTCCACCGGCCAGACTTCGATCCGGATTAGGGCCGTCCGAATTGTCGGCGGTTTCGCCAGGCTGCCGAGGTAGAGCGTCAGTTCGTGCGTTCCGGGCTTGAGGCCGTGCGTGTCGATCGTCAACCATACCTGACGCGCTTCATCCGCCGGCAAGGTCAGCGTGCGCCCA
>Ga0315274_10006766_pt1 | contig 16680 bp, 15 predicted proteins | sample YL17G02_20_MG_FD_203700 | JGI IMG/M metagenome (GOLD analysis project Ga0315274, IMG submission 203700) | Sediment microbial communities from Yellowstone Lake, YNP, Wyoming, USA - YL17G02_20 | ecosystem: Environmental > Aquatic > Freshwater > Lake > Sediment | place: USA: Wyoming | collected...
CTGAGAAAGTCAAAGCGTGAGGAGACTATGATACTTGAGTACTTGAAGTCACACGGAATCGGAGGAGAACTGTCGGAACTGTCAAAGAGCATAGGTATTGCGGAAGAGAAGATCCTTGAGCGATTGCGTTCACTGGAGGAACGGGGGATGATTCCGCCTGGAAGTACAAGTAAATTAGTGTGAGAAATCTGGCTAGTGCAAGCGCGACAAGGGCAACTGGAGAACAACCTCAATCATGTTGGAGCCCCCAAAATTTATGATCGAGAGTACTGTCCCTGAGATGCCCAGCACGAACTGCAGCAAGCTTGCGCCAATTCTTAGTACCTAGTGTCCAATTTCAAGTGTTGCGCAACGCTGTTAGGGATCATGTAGATATTTGCTAGTGTCAGAATAAGGAGCAAGAACGAAGGTAATGAAGAGAGCTTCCTGGATAACCGTGGCGGTGTTAGCTATAATCGAGATTGCTGTAGCAGCAGCGGCGTGTGGTGGAGGGGGCAGTAATATCAATGTGGATGATTCCTATTCCGGGAGAGAAGTGGAAATCTCCGTCGGAGATACGTTGACATTAACCCTACCATCCGATATTCGGACTGGCTACACTTGGACTGCGAGAGTAAACGATAATAGGATATTGCATGAGGCAGACCATAACTACATAGGGCAGGTTGGAGCTGGTGGTAAAGACGTGTGGAGCTTCAAAGCTTCAAAAAAAGGCACTGCCACTGTTTCCATAGAATATAGCCGACCCAACGAAGAAAGTGTTCCTCCTCTTGAGACATTCTTCTTGACCGTGTCCGTTAATTAGAGTGCTTTGAGCCAAAGCAAGAATGAACCTATCTGGCAAGTGCAGCCACCCACGAGAAAAAGATTTGAATAGAAGTGCTCTAGCACAGGTAGTGTCTTGGCCGCTTATTTCGCGGTAAGGACAAGTTGGTCATTCGGGGCAGACCATACATTCGACAAGTCTCTACGCGTTCTACGAAAGCGCAGAATCTCAGCGTTCGAATGGGCATAAGGGTGAGGAGATCCACCGGATTGCCCTAGGCTCTCACTGACGAGGCTTCTTTCCTTGAGAGATCGTACGGCGTCCAACAGCCTCCTTTCCCTCCGAACCCACGCCGCCCAGGCTAGCACCATCTTGTTGTGAAACGACATCCTCCGCGTCCTTGTTGCCTGTACTAGCCGTCTTCTCGGGCTTAGCGCGTGGATTATGGGCTGCTTGAGGAGTGCCCGCCTTTGGGAACGGCAAAGAAGGCATTTTCAGAGTACCCCAGCCAGCGATGCGATACTGGATTAATATGCCGATTGCATTTGAAACTATCCAGAAGAGGGAGAGCCCGCTAGGAAGCCCTATGGCCATAAAGCCGAACAACAAGGGCATTATCACCATCATTAGACGGTTCATGGGCTCCTGCTCTGGGTCTGTGGAGGGCTGGCTAGATATCTTCTGCAACACCCAGATGCTTAGTGCTACTAGAATGGCCATGATAAAATTCCCGTGCAGAAGGTCGAGCCCGATGAAATGTTCATTCAGCGGCAACACACCCTGAATTGCAGACCAGGAATAAAGATTCTGAGACAGACCGAGAAGGTTCTCATTAGTAGCGGCTAGAGCCTGTACGATTGATTGGTAAACGGCTATCCAGAAGGGGAGTTGAATTAGTATGGGCAAAAGGCAGCCGGCGTAACTAGTACGTTGCCCCCCATATAGCATCATCAGCTCGCGGGTGAGTTGCGCTTTATCCTGGGCGTATTTCTTCCTCAGCTCCTGTATCTTGGGCTGTAAAGAGCGCATTGTCCTAGCGGATCGTAGCTGCCTCAGTGTCAGAGGCAGAGTGATTAATCGAATGAGTATGGTCAGGACTATGATCGCCAGCCCGAAGTTGCCCTGAAGGTACTTTGATAGCAGGACCAGCAAGTTGAGTATCGGCTGCAGGAAGATGAGGTCCCAGACCCGCGTTATGGAAAGTACCCCGGTCCCGAAGATGATGGCCAAAGCCACAATAAGCAAGAGAACAGCGAGATTACGTATACCTCGTCTATTTACAGTGGGAGTGGACGCAGGCTGAGTTTCGGGCATAGCGTTACCTATCTAAATCAGCTAGTGTCTCGGTCCAGACTATTTGTCCAGTCTCACCGTCCAGGGCATAGATTCTGCCATTCTGGTCATTAATATAGATTATCTGCCCGTCTGTGCAAAGGTCGGAGAGAACCTTGGCTCCCAGATCAATACTCGACCACTTCTCGCGCCCCGTCTTCAAGTCAAGTCCAAAGACCTTACCGTCTTTTGAAGCTAAAACTAGCACTCCGCTGGCAATGACTGGTGATGCCTTCAACGGGCTACCGGCATCAAAGGGTTCAGGCCATCTCAAAGTTCCGTTCCCTGCATCTAGGGCATAAACCCTGTTATCTATAGAAGCAGCATAAACAATGCCATCATCATAAAGGGCTCGCGACCAGAACCAGTTGCCCGCTTTATCAAAGACCCATTTGATAGCACCACTGCCGGAATCTATGGCATAGAACTTACTATCGAATGAGCCAAAGTAAATCACTCCATCAACAACCAGGGGTGCGGAAGCGATCTCGCCCTCGGTCTCAACAGCCCATAGCTTTGTCCCGTCGATGGCATCAAGCGCATACAGTTTGTGATCGAGCGAGCCAAAATAGACAATTCCATCGGCGACAGCGGGCGCGCCCCGTACCTCATTCTCGGAGGTAAAATCCCACTTCAAGGATCCGTTGCCAGCATTGAGCGCGGAAACCTTGCCATTGGTCGAGCCCACATAGACAGTATTACTGTCAAACACTAGCCCAGCAGCGATATTGCTCTTAATGTCATGCTTCCAGATCTCCACTCCCTTAGTAGCATCCAAGGCGTAAACTACCCCTGTATGATAACCAATGTATACAGTGCCGTTACTTATTAGGGGAGAACCATACAAATAGCCTGCCTTAAACTGTCCAACGCCCCCGCGACTACAGCTGAGGAATGCGCCTGTTACGTTGCCTTCTGTTATGCCAGCGCCTTGCTCCACAGTTGGCTTCCATTCCCACGTATTGTTGCCATACATGCGTCCATTCTCCGCATTCAGAGCAAGAACCGTCCCATACAGCGTACCGACATACAGCACATTATCTGCTACTTGAGCCCCTGGCCAGCCTCGAGGGCCAACACAGGCAGTGAGGATTAGACTCGCAAGGAGCGCTGCTGTGAGGATGGCTTTCTTGAATCTGGTTCGTCCGGTATCTAACATCAAAATAATACTAAGTTAGGCAGAAGCTAGGTCAAGGTACATGGTCTATGCCCCCACCGGCCAGAGGGTGACACCTGCAGATACGCTTTGCCGTTAGCCAGCCACCCTTTAGCACGCCATATTCCCCGATTGCCTCATAGCTCCGTACTGGGAACACTAGGGCACACAACTACAAGATGATTACCTGAAAGGCGAGATGGCTAGTTGATAAAAACGGATTAGTCCTTAAGCAACTTTCTTCACCACTCCGTACCCGTGGTTCCCTTGCCTATTTCCTTTTCTGCCAAAATTCTTGATCGGCGCAGTAAACCTGTAACCGAAGCTTCTAATTCATGATAACTGGGGGCAGCTGTCTGGCTCCGTGCGACAAACACCAGATCCCATCCGTATTTAGCTGGGGTCGCTCTTGCCACCTTGCGCCGCAATATCCTCCCCCGATTCCGCACTACAGCCTTGCCCAAACCTTTGCCAGCTACAAAACCATATCGGTTGAACCCAAGGCCATTGGGCACTACCTTGAGCACTACGAGATCGCCCGCCCAGGTCTTTCCAAGTTCATAAACAGCGGCAAATTGCGAGCTTCTCTTGAGCTTTTCCTTCCCACCCATTCCGCCAGGGCAGCTACCTGAACTGCGATCCGATGACGCCCCTTAAGCCGCCTTGCGTTTCAACACCAGCGCGTGCCGCGAGAAGCTATACACGCCAGAAAAGCGTGTTTGCGTTGCCTTCCCAATTTATTCGGTTGACTAGTCCGCTTTGGCGTCCTTGTCCTGGTCTTGTTAACAGTGGTATTGTACTGTGTGTTGCCCTAGGATGTCAATTCGCAGCGATCGAAGGGTACTGTGGAACTCACGGTGGGGAATCTCATTGGGGTACGCAGAAAAAGCCCCCCCAACCCTGGTTGAATATCCAGGCGTTGAATCCTAACTCCTCAAGCAGCCCTCACTTGCACGCCTCCATTTTGGAGGTCAGCCAGATTCTACATCGAGTAAAGTTTCGGGGGGAGTGCCTTGTCGTAATTTACTTGCGTTAGCACACATATCGGGGTAGAATATCGTAAATGGCAGAACTGGCTAGACACTAATATATTTAGAAGACGCAACGTCAGCACACGATCTGAGTCAGGGGGTGGGCGTGGAGAGACTGACTAAGCTTGCGTTGATAGCAATCGTAATAATACTCCCTTTTTCAGTTGCAGGAGTGGCTTGCTCCACTACCTGTGGTTTTTGCGGTGCGTACCAGCTGGAGACCGACCCTAGTCAGATAATTCTGTTTGAAAGAGATGGCAGATTTTGGTGGCTGACACTATCAGCGGTTGCTTCAGGTGATTGGCATGTGGATGGGGATGAGGTGACCGTTAGTACTAACTGGGGGACATTCGCGGGAAAGAAAGAAGGGCGGGAATTTGTGGATTCCCGGGGTGGCATGTGGGTGCCAACCGTGGGGGGTAATCGACCCCCTTTATTGTCCATCAACTTGCCGCAACCAGTTGTTACACCTGCGCCTGCCACAACTCCCACACCTGCCCCTGTGCAGACACCTATAGACTATTTCAATTTAGGCGATTGGGCCACTGCAGCGCCTTGGTTGATGATTGTAAGTAGCGCAGAACGGACGACGCAATACTATTTTTCATCTACACCGCTCAATGCACCCCCGAATACTCTCTTAGTGGTTGTCAATGCCACTGTGACCAACATTGGCAGCTCAACATTGATAACTGATGCCAACCTATTCAAAATTATGGACAGTTCTGGCATGAGTTACCGGCCTCTGCAATTCACAACAACAGTCGCGAATCAGTTTCCATGGCATGCACAGGCCCTAGCTCCCGGAGAAACAGCTAGCGGAATGATCTTATACATTGTGCCCGATATGGCCTCGGAACTGGATATTGTGACATTCGTAAATGGCAAGTACTTGGCATGGGTTCTTTCTTGGTAGGGAATTAACCTGCCCTTTCCATAAATCTTAGATATCTTGTCGAAACCATGACCATCTAATAGATAGAGTAGGACTTCTGTACTATTGTGGCGCACTGGGAATGAAGTGTAGCATGCTATCGAGAATTAAAGCACAGATCGAGTAAGAAAAGGGAAGTGGGAATATACATGATCAGCAATGTCTGCGGCAACTGCGAGCATTTTAGGTTAGGCAGTGGTCAGAAGTTCTTTAATTGCGCTTACGCCGAACATTCGGGTATCAAATATGCGAAGCAGGTGCGAGGTGACACAAAGGCATGCGATGCATTCTCACCACCAAAACAGCGGCCCGAACCACCACCCGGCAGACTATGCAATTGGCGTAGAATAATTCTGATCGCAGCACTATTCATAATTATCCCGTTGCTTGCTTGGATCGCTTATACCTGTGCCACAAGTTCCGGGCAGCCCGAGCCCACACCCATACCTACACCCACACCTACACCTACGGTAACAGCGAAGCCAACGCCCATTTCAATCCCTGTTACTCCCTCACCGCCAACTCCTGAATCTGTATCTTACTTTCAGATAGGCGAGTGGCTTTCATCAACCGATACCTTAATTAATATCACGTCGGTCGAGCGAACAAAGCTCTACAGTACCCCTGGGCCTGTCTCTGCTCCGCCTGAGGCATCATTCATCTTCATCAGCTTGACCATGCTTAACAGTAGTTCGTTGCCGATTGAGGTGCAAGCCACGGACTTTTCACTCATTGACAGTTATGGGATCTCCTACACTGCTAAAGAGTTGGGCGCCTTCTTTTACGGAGCATTCCCGTTTATGGCGACAACGCTTGAGCCAGGGCACACAGTTGATGGTAAGATCCTGTTCGTAGTACCGGACGTATCTGCTTGGCTTGAGATTCGCAGCGTTGTGGATGGTCATAAGGTGGGATGGAAACTCCCCTACTGAGTTCTGGCTGCCTCAAGGAACCACACTTTGTTATGTTTCTCGAGGGGGATCCGGTTTAAGGCCTTGATCTTGGCGGGGGGTGAGGAGACGAGCCCAAAGCCGATTTCACAGGATAGCCAAACAACTTTTCCCTAATTGCTAATAGATCTAGCCTGTTCTATATACTCGACCAGATTGTAGAAGCTGGGATCACAGATATCGGAGTCATCGTCTCACCCGAAGCGGGAGTAGCTATATCAAGGAGGTGGTGGGCGTCTAATCGGGGATATGGATAACTGAATGAAATCCACCTCATTCATTGAAGCCGTTTCACAAACTACAAAGTCATTATCATAAATGATTTGACGCCGGATAGCTCAACGACGGAGTATATCAAAAGCCTCTTGGTAAATCTATCCCAAACTACTACCTGATTCAGCTTTCTCAGGAAATGGTCCTTGGACACCTTCCGTTCGTAGAGAAAGTTGCCATATTAGGAGTCAGCCCTGGTTTCTCCCCATCCCTTATGCCCCTGGTTTTGTCTCCCAGGTACAATAACACCTTCAACTCTAACTCGCTATATCCTAATTTGAATTTTTAATAATTTTTCCACAGTTGCTTAACAATCTCATACGAGGCTTCCGCGAAACGCTAACTTTCTTTAGTTACAGCTTCGACTCAAGCTACAGCGATCTCCGTTAAACCCACACGGCTAGCTTCGAGCATGCTCGTACAGGAACTAGTTTCGCGGAAGCCTCCATACCTCCCTCTACTCTTTGCATAAGCTCAAGCTTCATTCTATAATAGAAAAGCATTTCTATTTCTATACCCAGAATGTTCACTGTGCAGGAGATTAGATGCAGAAGGGTGGATATAGAGTTAGCATCGTAATACCGAATTTTAACAGAAGAAGGGACCTGGAACGTCTATTGCCGAGTATTGCAGATCAGACATTTGCTGATTATGAAGTCATAATTATAGACGACCATTCACCTGACAAATCAGCAGCAGAGTATATCAGGGAGTTTATCACAGGCCACGAGAATATGCACCTGGTTGAGAATACAGAGAACATCGGCTTCGTCAAGACCTGCAACAAGGGAATCAAGCTTGCCAGTAGTGATTATATCTGTATCCTGACTAACGACACTGAAGTCACAAGAGACTTTGTGGAGAGAAATGTCAAAATCATGGATGCCGACGGTTCTATAGGTGTTTTGTCCTGCATCATAGTGGATCAGTATGGTAACAACTGGTTCTCCGGTGGCAGCCTGAATACTGGGATACCTTTATCACTCCGAGAAGACTTCGAGGGAGTCCGCCAAGTAGATTATGTTGCAGGAACAGCCTGTTTTTACCGGAGAGCTGTTTTCGATAAGATAGGACTGCTCGACGAATATTTCGTAATGTACCACGAAGATGTCGAGTTCTGCTGGCGAGTTAGAAGCAAAACTAACTACAGAACTTGTGTGTTCGGGGAGAAACTGGTTACCCATTATACAGGATCATCTAGTATAGCTTCAAATCAATCTCGATACTACTTACATGGAAATTATATCCTCTTATTAAGGAAATACTCCCCCAAATTAATACCACGAGCACTATGGTTCTATTTAAGAGAGATTGCCAATTTAGCAGTCATCTCAGTGTTGAAGCGGAGCCCTAGCTCATTTCTGCCAACGTTTGGCATTATGAGGGGGACTGTTGCAGGACTAACTGGTAAGAACAAAGAGCAATAATCCAGCCAGCGAAATGAATAAAAGTAAAAGTCGAAGCTGATTGTTGCCCTGGCTACATTATGTAAAGCATTGAGTACAAATATGTTGCTTCGAGAAGCAACTAACATAGCTCCAAACTGTATGTCAGTTCTGGAGGAAGGTGATACCCCGCTGGACAATGGGCAAAGTTCAATGGTGGTCTGCCAAAAGCCCTAAGAGCAAAGCGATGATAGATATTCCAGACGTCACAATAATCATAGTAAACTGGAACGTTAGGGATTTGCTAAGAGATTGCTTGAAATCCGTTTATGAGCAGACGCGGGCAATATCGATCGAAGTAGTTGTTGTGGATAATGCTTCTTCAGACGGTAGTATTGAGATGGTAGAGAGGCAATTCCCTCAGTTGAAGCTCTTCAAGAACAAGGAGAATCTGGGGTTTGCGAAGGCCAATAATCAAGCTATCAAGCAAAGCAAGGGACGGTACGTGCTGCTGCTGAACCCTGATAGCGTTGTTTTGGATGATGCTGTGGGTATTATGGTTAGGTTTATGGATGCTCGTGGAGATGTGGGAGCGGTCGGGCCTAAAATTCTGAACCCTGACAAGACTGTGCAAATGGCATGTGGAAGGTACTCGCCTACCCTGCTAACAGAATTATGGGACTTTACCGGACTTTCTTCGGTATTTCCTGAGAGCAGAATTTTTGGGAAGTCGCTGATGGGCTTTTGGGCCCACAACGACACCAGGGAGGTGGAACTGCTTTCAGGCGCCTGCATGATGGTCAGAAGAGAGACGATTGCACAGATAGGCTTAATGGATGAGCAGTTCTTTCTATTTGCGGAGGATACAGATTGGTGCTACAGGATGAGGGAGAATGGTTGGAAGATTTATCTCAATGCTGATGCTGAGATCATACACTTGGGACATCAGAGTGTGAACCGTAACTGGATAAATGCTACAGTTGAGTCGCATGAGAGTATGTATCTATTCTTCCTGAAACAGCATGGTCGGTTGTCAGGTATCAGTTACCGTGGCATGGTATTCATTTTCATAGGATTAAGGATACCTGTCTATTGGCTGTGGCAATATCTCAGGCCATCGAAACGCCTCCACATTCAAGTAGCTCTGAAAGGGTATCCCAAAATCCTGCGCTGGGCACTAAGACTAACTGAGTGACTATTGGGGGAAATGGGAGATGAACATTTGCCTAGCAGTCATTTCGAATGCTTGGGCTGGCGCTGAGACTGTGGTTCATGAACTTGCCCGACATCTCAGAGATAGAGGCGAGAATGTAAGTATAATTCTAAACCAGGAGATCTTTAAGTACTACACCGATTTAGAAAACGTCAAGCGTTTGAACGCAGGTTCCTTTTTTAACACCTCTGGCTTGATCAGGGATTGCATATATCACAGGATTGAAGCCAGAACTGTGGATAGGTCCCCAAATTCGTATCCAGGCTCATTCTACCCAAATGCGCTGCTTCGGGAGATATATTATAAGCGTCTACGAAGCACACTGGCACGGAGCATATTGGGCAACAAAATCGATATTATCCACTCAAACCTAAACGCAGGCATCGTGCTTGTCTCCAATTTACCTAGTGGAATAGGTATTCCCGCCATAGCTACACTACACGGCCTGAGTGTGGCAGGCATGAAGAAAAGAAGCAGTTTGGGATGGTTGACATCTCCTGTGGCGAGCTGGAGAAGAGAAAGGCTAAGAAGAGCTCTGGGGAAAGCCGATAAGGTAACAGCGGTATCCTACGCAGAGTTGAGCGCGGTCGAAAACTGCGACATCCCATTGAAAGGCAGGTCTGTAGTGATACCAAACGGCGTGAACGTAGCTGAAATTCAAAGTATTTCCCATGCAGTCATCTCTCTAAAGGGCAAATTCAATTTGCTTTTCCCAGGAGGAGCGAAGTTTGTCAAAGGGGGGGACTTAGTTATAGAAGCCTTGTCAAAAGTTGGGACGGAGATAAATGCTACGCACTTATATATAGCTGGAGATGTGCCTCGAAATCATTACTTGCGCAAACTGGTGGTCGCCAACCGACTAGACGAACGGGTAACGTTCACGGGGTTCTTGGCCATTCAAGAATATCGCAAGCTTTTGAATTCAGTGGACCTGCTAGTTATGCCTTCCAGGGAGGAGTCGTTTGGAATAGTGTTCCTAGAAGCCATGGCTCTGGGGAAGCCTGTGATTGGGGCAGCCACAGGAGGAATTCCTGAAGTAGTCCGGAATGGGAGAAATGGTATCTTGGTCAAGCCAGAGCCAGGACAGATCGCTGAGGCCATTATCTATTTGCATGCAAATAAGGATGCGAGGCAAGAGATGAGGGAAAACAATTTGAAAGACGTGGTGAGATTCGACTGGAGTAACATAATTGAACTCTACATAGGCTTGTATAGAACGATGACCGACCGTTAAGAGGTAACCCTTAGTCCATTTTGTAGACTGTTAACAACCTTTCAGCTACCTTCCGCCAGTCGAATTCCTCAATAGCATAACTTCGCGAGTTCGCTCCCATTCTCTTCCGTTCCTCGGGATTGTGTACGAGATATTCTATCTTATCTGCTAACTGCTGCGCATTAGCAGGCTCGATAAGGAAGCCATTCCACCCGTCACGAATATGGTGAGGCATATCCCCCACCTTGGTACCGATAACCGGCTTTCCCGAAGCCATTGCCTCTAAGGTGACAAGAGGGCCGCCTTCAGCCAGCGAGGGGAGCGCAAAAATGTCGCACGCAACATACATTGTCCTTAGCTCTTCTAAGGACAGCGAGCCTACAAGTATGATGTTCTTCTCAATTTGATGTTGCTCGATGTAGTTGAGAATCTCATCCATGGTCATCGGTTTTTCGGTGGCATCGAACGAAGGAGGACCAATTAGCATAAACAGTATGTCCCTATGTCCCAACCGGTTAACCACAATATCAGCCGCCTTCAATAGATGTTCCACTCCTTTAATCCTGGCGAGCCGTCCCACAAAGAGGACCACATGTTTGCCTTCCAGCCCATATGCTTCTGCTGCTTGCCTCGCGTCAATGTTCGGTTCAAAGAAAGCAGTGTCCACTCCGTTGTGCACTACAACTACATTTTCTGCCTTAACCTTGCCTCGCGAGACAAAACTCTGCTTTGCTGTTTCATTTAACGCTATTACTTTGCTGACCCTTCTCATGAGGTAAGGATCGAGAAACAGGTGCATTCTTTCGAGGAGGCCTAATCTTTGCCCACGCAAACCCCACTCACCTAGATGGCATGTATAGAACATCCTACTACGAAGTTTTCTGTTTAGTATGCTTATTATTAGGCCTATCGAAGTCAGATGGAGATGTACAGCATCGATCTGAGAGCTATTGCTCTTTAGATATCTACTAGCCGCTAACGCGAAAATGGCAGCGTTAGATTCCGCTAAAATGAAGCGGATGAATGCTGGAGACTTAAGAGGAGGAAGCTGCGGCGCTCTCAATCTGATTATCTCCACCCCATCGATGTGCTCAACGGAAGGGTCATCTTTTGTGTAGCTTCTATCTAAGATCGCTACCTCGTGTCCCAATTTCGCGAGTTCCTTAGAGGTGGCGAACATGACTTGAAGGGGAGCGCTGCCCTCTTTAGGCGGGATCCTGACGCTGCCTACTGATACTTGCACTATCCTCATAAACTCAATACCAAACAGTTGAGTGTCATGAACATTGCCTACGGGTACACAAAGTGGGACTTTCTGCCACGAAACCTGCAAAACATCTCCATGGCATTTCCTTGTATTATACTCTTCAGTTCTCTCGTGTTATTATAGTCTTGTTGAAGATACCACGCAATCTAAGCGATTGATCAAAGGCCTTAAACGTGAGTGAAGTCATGGAGGCAAAATTACCTATTGACAGCCATCTTATAATTCCTTAAGGGCCAGATTTGCAGTAAGAGAACATTAACTTATTGTTGCGCTTCTAGGCCGCTAAGCTAATTCTGGATTATTTACTTGCTTTAAGTATATATGCTCATTGACTGCAATGCTGAAGCTGTCAATTGTCACATCTGAAGAATTACCAACCGCCTCTGCTTCGCTGCAAGGCAAAAGGTATACTAAATGGAAGCAAACGTTAAGCAACGATTGTATTGGGTTGACGCTCTAAAAGCAATCGCCATTTTCTTTGTGGTTCTGGGCCACATAATTGGCTCATTCTTGTTTGGCCAAGTGAGTGGGAGCACTTGGTGGTTTATGGCTTATGTAGCGTCATTTCACATGCCGGTGTTTTTCTTCGTATCTGGCTTCCTGCTAAAGGAAGAGGAGTTAAATAACACCTTTCTCACCTACCTAGGAAAGCGATTCAGGTCACTGGTGATTCCCTATTTCGTATTTGCCTTTTTGACTTATGTCCCGTGGGTCTTGGTGACGCGACACTATGGCTATCAACGGGAGCTCGATATTAGTCCATTGACTCCATTCTTGGGAATATTTTACGGGACACTGAAAGATAATTGGCTTCTGCACAACGGTCCACTATGGTTCTTGGCATGCCTTTTTGTTACTCAAGTGGGCTTCTATTGGATAGGCCGGTTACGAAGCCAGCATTTGATCGTAGTCATGTTGGCGATTTGTGCGATATTGGCCTACCTTGATTACACACTGACATCATTCCGCAGCCCGTGGAGTACAGATGTTGCATTGACTGCGGTAGTCTTCTACGGTGTAGGGTACCTGGGGAGGAATAACCCACTACTCATTCACAAGCCGAAGGCAATGGGCGCAGTGTTAATACTCGTCACATGTGTATGTTTACAGGCACTATCGATAAAATTCAGTCCGGGGAGTATTATGGGGGCTCGCATATACGGCAACTATGGTTTCTTTTTGCTGGGAGGTCTTTCTGGCATCATGTCTTGGGTGATTGTGACCAAATACATGCCGTTTTCTAGGTTAATTTCGCGCATAGGGAAGGACGCCGTCGTAATTCTCTGCCTGCAGGATCTTGCGTTCAGCTTCATAACAGGGGTTGCTGTTTGGGTATTTAGCCAGCCACTCGACTTCGCCGAGGGTTCTATATTTGTGGCTCTTCTATACACTGTAGGAAGCATCGCTATTCTGTTGCCTGTAGCATATGTACTTCGCAGATATGCAAGATGGCTGATAGGAGGCAGGTAGCGAATTACCATAGAATTGATTGTTCAGGTCACAGGTACCATCGTTTCTCCGGTATGCGATTTCCTGATTTGAATCACATTTACGGCCAAGTGGAACGCCAGAATCTTACCATGCGAATGTGCATGAGGAGCTTCACTAGATTGACCAATTATTTTTCAAATAAGCTAGATAATCATGTGCTTGTTCTTGCACTCCACTTTATGCACTACAACTTCGCTCGGACCCATTAGACGCTGGCGAATCCTTATCCGAGGACTTCTGCATTCACAGCAGGACTAACCTAACACATTCTGACTATAAGGGAAGTGGTAAAGTCAGGCGATTAAGGTATTCTACTACCGCCGAGACTATAAGAAGCCTCTGAAGGACGCAGGGGACTCCATAAACATCATGACAGTTTTTTGCTACAGACAACGCCCCCTGCCATAGCTGGCGCATAGTATGCAAACGGACTGACCACGGCCCATCCCAAATATGCCAGTGGCATTGCCAATCTGGGAATACGCATGACCAGTCCAGTACTACCAGCGAAACTGCGGAAGCCGTATCCTCTCACAGTATAGCCTAACTCTCTTAAATCACTTGGACTCCAGATATGCTTATGTTCGTCAAATGGGTTGGTAACCGATGGCGGTTGCTTCCAGTTACCTACGGGTGTAGTGATGACAACCTGCCGACGCGCAATTCTTTCCATTTCGCCAATTAGTCTCAAACCGTCTTGCCTATCGAAATGTTCCAACGTTTGCAGGCAGGTCACGATGTCTACGACCTTTGCTTTGAAGGGCAACCTGCGTAGGTCACACAAAACGAGCATGTCATAAAGCTCTTCCCCTTGCGCTTGCTTCAAAGAAGGTGCGTAAACATCTGCACCGATGCGCAAGTAATTCTTCTGCCGTTTAATGAAATGGGTCGGTCCCCCAGTTCCGCAGCCGACGTCCAAAAGACTCGTGCTACTGCGATCTAAAGTCCTCAGCATGGTGTTCAATGCTGAGAAGGGAATATAAGGTGCGGATAGCCATACCAGTCTGTCCAGTAACCTTATGAATCTGTCGAGCAGCGGCATGATTACACTCCAGCCTGTTACAGGCGAATTGGCAAGAACATGATGAAATGGATACCAGCCTCAACTGCATTGGAGGGAAACCATATCCCACTGAAGGATGATTATACTACCTAAGGTCAAAGTATGTCTAAGCATCAGGTATCTCGCCTGTAAGGTATTATGCAGTATTCCTTGTCTCAAAGGTACACCTGCCATTTCAAATGATACACCTTTGGACTTTCTGAAGCGTTGAACTGTATGTCACGGAGGTGTAGAATACGAGCACAGAATTTGGGCCAGTGGTCGGACGGATTCATGAGAGAAGCGGCAAACCATAAAACCAAATCTCGCCAAGTAGACATATTATTGGCGACGTATAACGGGGACAAGTATTTGCGGCAGCAAATAGACTCGATTCTTAACCAGACCTACGAGAACTGGAAACTAATTGTCAGAGACGATGGGTCCACTGATAATACTACAAGCATAATTGAAGGTTATAGGGATATTGTACCTGATAAGATTGTTGTCCTAAATGACGATCTGGGGAAACTTGGAGTAACTAATAACTTTGCCAAGTTATTGGAGCATTCTCAATCTGACTATACAATGCTGGCTGATCAAGATGACATCTGGTTGCCTCGGAAAATAGAACTGACATACAACAAAATGCGGGGCCTCGTTGAGAAGCACAGCGGCGATGTACCCTTACTAGTTTATACAGACTACAAAATAGTTGACGCAAATATGTGTGTCATTATTGATTCTTATTGGAAGCGCATGAAAATTGATCCAAAAAGCGCTAGGTCTTTGGCTAGATCTCTCGTATTCAACGTAACTTCTGGCTGTACCATAATGATAAACAGAAAATTGAGGGACTTGTCTTTGCCTATGCCTGCCGATATCTTTTTCCATGACTGGTGGTTGGGTTTAGTATCCACTGCAGTGGGGAAGAATGACTACGTGCAGGAGGCAACACTCCTGCACAGAATACACGCCACCAATGTAGCCGGATTTCAGTCAAACGCAAGTATAAATGCCATAGTAAGTCAATTCAGAGGCCTTAGCAGATTAAAACGTGAAACCAGGGTATATCTGATTGGCACTCAGAAGCAAGCAATGGCTCTATCGTCCAGATACGAAGATATTCTGAATGATAAGGATTTCGAGAAGATATCAACCTACGCCAATCTGGATTCGTTTAACCCTGTTATAAAGAGATTTTATATATTGAAGCATGGATTCTGGTGGTATGGCATAATGAGAAACGTGGCATTATTGCTAGTCATATGATGACTGTACACGCCAACCTTAACAAAGGTCAATGAACACCTTGGGGTCGTCCTTGTCTCGACGAGGTTCCCTAAAGACAAGTGATTTGGAGCGGGGTCAGCGCGGTAAGTTTGTGCCATAGTGGCTGGATTTACACAAACTAGCTAGGACTATCACAGCAAAGTCATCGAGTCAACAAACTGTGAGAGAACCCATTGATTAAGGTGTTTTATGAGGAGGTTGCCCTTGTCAATGGTTGAACTGGGAAATCTGCGTTCATATGTTATAGTTATAGTTGGCCCCAAGCATTTGGGGGACGGCGGTGACAAGCATGTATACCAAGCAAATCTTTACCAGAAGCTTACGTCAACCTCTTCCGATCTAATAGCTCAGAGTATAGTTTTAGAGTCTCAGAAACAGTTTTCGCCCAGCTGAATTGTCCGGCCCTTTTAAGGCCTCTCGAACTTAAGTTATTTCTCACATCTTCTTTCGTCAACACATGATACATCGCTTTGGCTAACTCCATTGGATCATGGGGATTAAACTTTAGCGCAGCGTCGCCAACTACTTCCGGCAACGAAGCCACATTAGAGACTATGGTCGGAGTTCCGCATGCCATAGCCTCGAGGGGTGGAAATCCAAAACCATCGTAGAGCGACGGATAGACAAACAATTCTGCAACACTATAAATAATAGGAAGCACAGACTCAGGCACAAATCCTAAGAATGATACAGCATCCTGCAGGCCAATGTTCTTGACCCTGCGTACCAAATCTGGGCTGTGATCACCGAAGAATACCAATCTTACTGCTTCCAACTTCGTGTTACCTTTTGAGATATCTGCTCGAAGCAATCTGAAGGCCTCTAGTAACACGCCAACATTATCAACAGGGGAAAGATACGTCGCCTGCGCAAGCACGAAAGGGGAGTTCAATCCGTAGTCATGTCTGACTTTCTTCAGCAACTCCGGGTCTTTCATGGGGTGATAATCTTCACTGATCCCGTGATGTATGACTCTTATTTTGTCAGCAGGAATCCCGATATATTGTACCAAATCCTTCTTGGTATTCGCCGAGATAGCAATGATAGCTTGAGTCCTTTTAAGAATAAGGGGAAGCACGTACTTATAACGTATGTAGAAGGATACGCGATACGACCTGGGATGCAACCATCTCGTCGCAAACGGCGTGATATCATGGACAGTGGCAACTTTCGCATAGCTGCCAAAACTCAGCAAGAAGGGGGCAAATTGATGCAAATCATGGACTATGTCGATCTTGTCACCTCGCATTTTACTAAGCGCGAAGGGGGTAATAAACATCTGCCTTAGTTCCTTGCGAAAAGGGGCGTTGGGAAGAGGTAGAATGACCTCTTTA
>Ga0315274_10006767_pt1 | contig 16679 bp, 9 predicted proteins | sample YL17G02_20_MG_FD_203700 | JGI IMG/M metagenome (GOLD analysis project Ga0315274, IMG submission 203700) | Sediment microbial communities from Yellowstone Lake, YNP, Wyoming, USA - YL17G02_20 | ecosystem: Environmental > Aquatic > Freshwater > Lake > Sediment | place: USA: Wyoming | collected...
CGAACCTTGTTCACGACCTCATCGAAGTCGAACGGCTTCACGATGTAGTAGCTCGTGCCCGATGAGAGGGCTTCCTGAATCTTGGCCCGCTCGGAAAGCCCCGTCAGCATCACCACGGGGATCATGCACGTGTCTTCGTCCGCTTTCAGCGCCTTGAGCGCCTGGAAGCCGTCCATGATGGGCATCATCACGTCCAGCAGAATCAGATCCGGCTTCTCTTCCTTGGCCAGAGCCAGCGCGTCCCTGCCGTTGCCCGCCGTGATGACGTCGAAACCCTCGACTTCCAGGCCGGTCTTGATGACCATCAAGACGTCGCTCTCGTCGTCAACCGCAAGGATCTTTTCCGCCATGGTTCAGCCTCTTTATCGGGAGATAGTGATCGGGGAAATAAGACCGAAATCCGCGCTCCTCTGCGCCGCGCGCGGCGAGAAGACGTGGAGGCGAGGACGGGATTCGAACCCGTGAATAAAGGTTTTGCAAACCTCCCCCTTAGCCACTTGGGTACCTCGCCCCCCCAAGACATACCGGAGCCGCGGCGCAGAACTCCGCACGTCATACCTATCCGAAGCTCTTCTCCTGTGTCAAGGTCTAAAAGCCAGGATTCGGAATGACTCGGACCGCGAATGGGGCTCTGCACCCGGCTGACCGAGACGGGAATCTCTTTCCGGTCGGTCCCGCAACAGCGATCCAACGATCGTCCATGGCCCGCTCGGCGGTCACTACGCCCCTTTGCGGAGACGGACACTCGGCTTGTCAGCGCGGCAAACTCGTGCCGTTAGGACTTGAGGCGGCCTCGGTGAACGACTGCCTCCTGCCCGACGAGCAGGTCCTCAACCCCAACCTCTGCGCCAACGCCCGGAAGCGGGTGGCAAAACGACTCGGGCGGGGTTGCGTTCTCCGACGCGCGGATCGACATCTTTTCGTGAGGGAAACCCCGCGGTGCGCCAATTGAGCGGTTCGTTGACTCGGCGGAACTCATGGGGTGACCGCTGACACATCTCGGCGGCGGGTGAAGCTGCCGGCGCGATGAGTGCTGAAGGTCCGTGCCAGAACGGCCGGCGTTGGGGGGGAACTGTGGAACCTCCCGGTTCGGGGGTCCCCCAACCTTCCATTGGACTCGGTATGATGGCCGCTTAAGTCCAGCGTTTTCAGTGGCACGCCCGAAGGGATTCGAACCCCCAACCTCCTGGTCCGTAGCCAGGCACTCTATCCAATTGAGCTACGGGCGCACACCCATCCTTCTCCTCGCCGGCATCAGGGTTCGCCCCCGACGCCCGGGGCGCAGAAGAAACGACGGCCATTTATTCTGCGGACGGGCGTTCTTGTCAAGGGGAAATCATGCGAACGGGGAATCATGCGAACAATTTCGTTGCGCTTCGGCCTTCGGCGGGGCATGGTGCAGACGGATCGGTTGTACACCATGCTTCAAACGGGACGAAGCGTCATGTCCGACCTCCCTGAACTCAGTCGCCAAGACCAGGTCTGGTTGCTTCAACTGGCGCGCCGAACGTTGGAGAACCTGGAGCCTTCCGGCTCGAAGACGCCCAAGGAGAAGGTTCTTACGGGCGAAGAGCCCGTCCCGGAAAGCGTGCGCAAGCCGCGGGGGGTTTTCGTGACTCTCCACAGGGGCGCCGCATTGCGCGGCTGCATCGGCTACGTAATGCCGACTGCCCCCCTGTACCGGGCCGTGATCGAAAACGCCGCCAACGCCGCGCGACGCGATCCCCGCTTTCCCCCCGTGACCCTCGACGAAGCGCCGGACCTGCACATTGAGATCTCCGTGATGACGCTGCCGCGGCCCATCCAGAGCGTCGAGGAGATCGAGGTTGGGCGCCACGGGCTCATCGTCACCCAAGGCGCTTGGCGGGGTCTGCTTCTGCCGCAGGTCGCGACCGAGAACGGGTGGGACCGCGAGACCTTTCTGGACCACACCTGCCAGAAAGCAGGCTTGCCGGCAAAGGCGTGGCGCAAGGGAAAAGTTGAGATCGAGGTCTTCTCCGCGCAGGTTTTTTCAGAGCCCCGGTAGCCCGATCGCTCTTCTCGCGCCGACCTTGCGGGCAAGATCGGGCCTTGCGGGCAAGATCGCGCCTTGCGGGCAGAGGCGTCGTCATCGTCCATGGATCCCATAACACACGTCCTGGGCCCTGCGCTGTGGACCGAGCCGCTTCGTCCCCCTTGCCCCGAGGGCGCGGTCTACGCCCGATGGCGCGAGCGCGCGGCGCTGGTCTTAGCCGCGCTTCTGCCCGACTGCGACGGGGTCATCGGCTGGGCCAGTCGGCCCTTCTATGCGTCTCACCATCGGGTGGCGACCCATTCGATCCTGGGTCTGGCGGTCGTCGTGATCGTGGCGTCCGCTCTTGCGCGGCAGTGGCCGGAGCGCTGGCTTCTTCCTTTCCTCAGAACCGAGAGCCGGGGGCGCCCCATCGTGAGACCCCGTTTCAGGCGGTTGGCGGGATTCGCTCTGGTTGCGGCTGCCTGGCACTGGGTGGGCGACTGGATCACGGCCTGGGGCGGCGTGTGCCCGGTCTGGCCTTTTTCGGACGCGGACGTGAGTCTCTCCCGCGTGAATTCGTTGGAGCCTGCTATCCTGGTAGTTACCGCCGTCTGCTGGGCCGTTCAGCATCATCTCCTTGGGCGCGGGAAACGGAGATCGGCTTGGGTCGCGGCGGGGCTGTGGTTTCTTCTCTGCGCGCTCTATGTCTGGCTGAGACCTCACTTGGGGGAGCCGGCGGTTGCGTGACACGGCTTCGTCGGCTTCCGTGCGCGGCATCGGGCGACGAGCTTGCCGTCTTGCCCCGGCGCCAGAGATTCCCCGCGCTTCCCGCTCGAACGGCCCGTGCGCGTTGAAGCGGCGCCTGCCGTGCGATTTCTGTTGAGAATGCCCGGTGAGAAATGGAGGATAAAGCCTCCCTGGCTGCGGAGTGCACGAATCGGGGGCCCCGGGAAGGGGAACAGACTCCCCGAGACGCCGGGCGCCCGCGAAAGGGAGGGAACATGCGGAAACGTAGGAAGATCACGGTGGTCGGGGCCGGCAACGTGGGCGCCACGGCGGCCCAGTGGATCGCGGCCAAAGAGATGGCCGACGTTGTGCTTGTGGACGTCGTCGAGGGGGTTTCCCAAGGCAAAGGCCTGGACCTCTACGAGGCGACGCCGGTCCTTGGCTGCGACATCCGGATCGTCGGCGCCAACGATTACGAGGAGACGCGCGGTTCCGACGTCGTGATTGTGACGGCGGGACTTCCCCGCAAACCCGGGATGAGTCGGGAGGATCTCCTGGCTAAGAACGCCGAGATCGTTGGCCAAGTTGTGGAACAGGCGGCGCCGCGATCACCGGACTCGATCCTGATCGTTGTGTCCAACCCGCTCGATCTGATGGCCTACGTAGCCCTGAAGAAGAGCGGATTCCCGAGCGAGCGCGTCGTGGGCATGGCGGGCATTCTGGACACGGCCCGCTGCCGGGCTTTTGTCGCCATGGAGCTGGGGGTTTCGGTCGAGGACGTTTCCGCTCTCGTCTTGGGCGGCCACGGCGATTCCATGCTGCCTCTGCCCCGTTACACGTCCGTGGGCGGCATCCCGCTCAGCCAATGGATGAATGCCGAGACCATCGAACGCATCGTCCAGCGCACCCGCGACGGCGGGATCGAGATTGTGAATCATCTCAAGACGGGAAGCGCGTACTACGCGCCGTCCGCCGCGGCCGCGCAGATGGCTGAGGCCATCCTCAAGGACAAGAAGCGCGTCCTGCCCTGCTCGGCCTATCTCACCGGACAGTACGGCCTCGAAGACGTGTTCGTGGGGGTCCCCATCATCTTGGGGGCCGGCGGGGTCGAACGCATTGTCGAAGTTGATCTGAACGACGAGGAACGGGAGGCGCTGCACGCTTCCGCTCGAGCCGTCAAGGAGACCATGAAGCATCTGCCGTGAGACGAAGGAGCCGCACAGCCTGAGTTCCGGCGTGACACCGACATGCCTGAGGGGACTACGCTTGTGAGAACTGGGAGAAAAGCGTTGCTCGCGGTCGCGGGGATTCTCTTGGGGAGCGGGGCGCTCTTCGGGGCGCCCAAGCCGAAGAGGATCCCGCCGCGGGAGCTGGGACCAAACGAACAGTACATCGCCTACCGGCTCGAACTGCGCGAAGAGATCATGAGCTCGGACGTGCCGTTTTTCATCCACCGGGCCGTCGTGGCGGCGGAAGCGGCGAAAGCTGACGTCGTCGTTCTCGACATGGATACGCCGGGGGGACGCGTGGACCTCATGATGGAGATCCGCGATGAGTTGATCACGCTGGAGATGCCGACCTATGCCTTCGTGAACACCCGGGCGATCTCCGCCGGATCGCTGATTGCCATCGCCATGGACAAAATCGTGATGAGCCCCTTCTCCAGCATCGGCGGCGCCCAAGTGATTGCCGGAGTGGGCGTGGAGATCCCGGAAAAAGTGGAGAAGAAATTCAGCTCCATCCTGAAAAGCGAAGTCCGCTCCACGGCCAAGTACAAGGGGCATCCCGTCAAGATCTGCGAAGCTTTCGTCGACGCCTCCATCGAGATCCCCGGGCTTACGCCCGCCGACGAAGTCCTCACCATGGACCAGGAAGAAGCCGTCACGACGACGACCTACACGGACCCTCGGACGTCGGAAACCGTCGTGATTCCTCCCCTGGCGGCCTTCATCGCGGAGGACGTCGAGGATCTCCTCAAGAAAGAGAAGATCTGGCCCGCGAGGATTCTCACTTACGAGATGACGTGGTCCGAGGTCCTGGCCAAGCGGCTGATGGCGATTAGGGCCTTGCTCTTGGTTATCGGACTGGGCGCTCTGTTTCTCGAAGCCAAGACTCCCGGCGTCGGCGTTCCGGGGGCCGTGGGCGTGATCGCTCTAGCGCTTTTCTTCTGGGGAAGTTACCTGGCCGATCTCTCGTCTTTCCTTGAGGTCGTTCTCTTCATCCTCGGGTTCTTCCTGCTCCTCCTGGAAATTTTCGTGATACCGGGTTTCGGACTGGCGGGCGCTACGGGCATCGTCCTGATTATCGCAAGCCTGATCATGGCCATGATCAAGCTGCCGCCGCCCGACATCCCCGACATCGGGTTCAACACGGAGATGCTCAAGCGCGCGCTGGCCACCCTCATTGCGGTCTTCGTGGGGCTCGTTTTTCTAATCTGGGCCCTGTCCAAGACGCTTCCGTCCACGCCGCTTTTCCGCAGGTTTGTGCTGAATCCCGACGCGTTGGCCGAGGCCGATCGCGCCACGCAAGTCTCCCTCGGCGCGACGTTGAGGGAACACTCGACGGGCGGCACGGGGCTGGTCGGCAAAACGGGCGAGGCGCTGACCGACCTCCGACCTGCCGGCATGGCCCTGGTTGAGGGCCGAAGAATCGATGTGGTGACGCAGGGCGACTACATCGAGAAGGGCGCCCCCATCAAAGTCGTTGACGTCCATGGAAACGTGCATACGGTCGTGGAGGATCGAGAAAGGGAAGAGAAGCGCAAAGGAGGTGTCCCATGGAATTCTATGACGTCGTGAAGCGTCGGCGGAGCGTGCGGAAGTTCTCGCCTTGCGAGGTGAGCGACGAGGTCTTGCTTCGCGTGATCGAGGCGGGGCGGCTGGCGCCATCGGGCTGCAACGCCCAGAATCGGGATTTCATCATCATTCGCGATCGCCGGGTCCTGGCTCAACTGCACGGGAAAACGCAGCCTTCCTTCGAGACCGCCGCCGCCGCCATCGCTGTGGTCATGGACCCGGCCCCAACCTGCTACGGTTCCTACTGGGTTGAAGACGCCGCCGCCGCCATCCAGAACATGCTCCTGGCCATCGTGAACGAGAAGTACGATTCGGTCTGGATAGAGGGGACCCTTCGTCCTCATGAAGAATGGGCAAAGGAGCTGCTTGGCGTTCCCAAGGAGAAGCGCCTATATGCACTCCTTCCCGTTGGCAAGGCGGCCAAGCAAGGACAAGGCCCCCCCAGGAGATCTCTCGGCGACATTGTCCACTACGAAACGTACGGCCAGAAGCGCTGAATCGAGCCTCAAAAGGGGAGAGCGTCGTTCTGGTCGTCTGCACGGCCCCCATCCTCCTTCACTTTCTCCGAGGGACCTTCGTTCGCCACTGCGGGTCGGAGGAACGCGGCGTGGGCGGCCATGAGCGTGTGTTCCTCGCCGGACCCAGTGCGTACCACCAGCTTTCTGCCGGGACCGCGCCCCTCTTCCGCGACGACCTCGACCTCGCCGAGCACATCGTGCCGAAAACGCCGCCGACCGGCCGCGGCGCCGGAATGCGTGGGGGGCAGGATCTCCGGGCGAGCACGGCCCGCCGGGCGCCGGGCGCGGCCCGTTTCCTGCCCGTCGTGTCGCACCGGTTCCCCCTCGACCACGTCCAGGTCCGCGCGCAGCTCCTCGGGGATCTCATAGAGAAAGACCGAGGGGACGGGGATCTCCATCTGACCGTAGAGCCGGCGCTGAAAGGCGTGCGAGAGGTACACGCGCTTGCGGGCGCGGGTCAGAGCCACGTAGAAGAGGCGTCTCTCCTCCTCGGCGTGGCCTTGCTCGCGCAGCGCCCGCGCGTTTGGGAAGATGTTCTTCTCCAGCGCCACAACGAACACCACGTCGAATTCGAGTCCCTTGGCGTTGTGCACAGTCATCAGGGAGACGCCTTGGACGTCTTCATTCTCCTCGTCGGCGCCCTTCAGAGCGATCGCTTCGAGATAGTCGGCCAGCGAGGCGCCCGGCTGTTCCTCCTCGAATTGATCGAGGGAGCCGACGAACTCCCTGATGTTCTCCAGACGCGACAGCACGTCGATGGCGCGCGGGTCGCCCAGAGACTCCTCGTATTGAACCGAGGAGAGAATCTTCTCGACCAACGCCCTAAGGGAAAGAGTCTCCGCGGCGGCGGTCCATTCCAGAAAGAAACCGGCCAGCCCGGCGGCCGCTTTCGCGGGCTTGCCCTTCACTCCCGCGGCGGCCAGTTCCTCCGAATCCAGCATAATCTCGAAAAGCGCCCTCTGCTTCTCCTCGGCGTAGGACGCCATCCGCGAGAGGGCGACATTGCCGATCCCGCGGCGCGGTTTGTTGACGATCCGCAACAGCGCAATCGTGTTGCCCGGATTCGCGATGACCTGAAGATAGGCCAAGAGGTCTTTGATCTCCGCGCGATCGTAGAACCGAAGGCCGCCCACGACGCGGTAAGGAATGCAGGCCTCGCGCAGCGCGTCTTCGTAAACGCGCGACAGAGCGTTGGCGCGGTAGAAGACGGCAATCTCGTCGAGTGGAAGGCCTTGACCGTGGAGGAAAAGGACCTGATTCGCAATGCGCCGCGCCTCGTCCCACTCGCTCTCGGCGTCAATCACGACAACGGGATCCCCCGCTTGGCTCTCCGTCCAGAGCGTCTTCCCGAGGCGCTGCGCGTTGTGCTCAATCACGGCGCCGGCCGCGTCCAGGATATTGCCCGTCGAACGGTAGTTCTGTTCGAGTCGGATGATGGCGGTTCCGGGGAAGCTCTTCTCGAACTCGAGTAGATTGGTGATCTCGGCGCCGCGCCAGGAATAGATGCTCTGGTCCTCATCGCCCACCACGCACAAGTTGCGGTGCTCTCCAGCCAGCAAGCGCACGATCTCGAATTGGGCCAGGTTCGTGTCCTGGTACTCATCGACCAGAATGTAACGGAACCGCCGCTGGTAGGATTTGAGCAGCTCGGGGCGCCTGCGCCAGAGGCGCACGATCAGCAGCAGGAGGTCGTCGAAGTCGACGGCGTCGCTTTCGCGCAGGCGTTTCTGGTAAAGGTCGTAGACCTCCGCGTAATGGGGCTCGCGCACGGACGAAAGGAACTCGCGCGCTTCATCGTCTTCGAGCAGTCGCATTTTCGCCAAGGAGATAAGTTCCTGGAGATCGCGGGGCGCCATATGCTTGGGGTTGAACCCAAGCGCCGTAATGCAATCGCGCAGGACGGCGACCTGGTCTTTCTCGTCGCAGATCGTGTAACGGGGGGTCAGACCGGCCGCAACGGCTTCCCGACGCAAGAACCGGGCGCAGTGAGAGTGGAAGGTCCCCATGGCGAGCCGTTCCGCTTCACCCGGCCGGCACAAACGGGTCACGCGTCCTTTCATCTCCCGGGCCGCTTTGTTGGTGAAGGTGGCCGCGAAGATCTGCCAGGGAAGCACGCCCTTTTCCGAGATCAGGTAGGCGATGCGATGGGTGATGACGCGCGTCTTCCCCGATCCCGCCCCGGCAATGACGAGAACCGGCCCCTCGGTCGTGGTCACGGCCTCGCGCTGGGGCGGGTTCAAGCCTTGAAGTAGGGGTGAATCAGTTGTCATCTGCCGTCAGGAGTCGCCCACGAGACCGGTCCGTCGCGGCCGGCGTGGAGGAGCATCGCCCTTGTGGCCTCCTTGCTGTCACCAACCGGCGAGCAGGACCCAACGTGCGGTCCCTTGGATGCCGGAGGGATTCTTGTCCCCGTTGTTCTCGACGCGTACGTTCAATGAGCGCTCACTCCGCCTCGACCCTCCACTCGCAGTATGGCCTTCCGCGGTTCTCGCTGCAATCCGCGTCAGTCGCCCGCCGGGCTCTCCCCTTTGGGTTCCTCCTCGCCCGGGTTCCGGTCGCGCCGTTTCCAGTAGTCGCCAGGTATCTTGTACAGGTGCCAGCAAGGATGGATGAACTGGCGGCGCTGGAAACCTTCGCGGAGCCATCGGATCTCCTCTCGGGACTCTCGGGTCAGGCCAACAAGCATGTTCGTGCTCAGACCGACCCACCCCACGGTTTCCCCTTCTTTGGGCTCAAACTCGAGGCGATGACCGGTTCGGTCCATATATCTGTGAATGAAGGACCAGCACTGTCCCCAGTCCTGGTTCGAGTCGGCGAACCATCGCCACGCGCCCTCCGGCCCTCCGGCAACCGCATTGAAGTACGCCAACTGGTGCGGGGCGGCACTGAGGCCTTGAATCGCGAAAGCGACGACGAGCGCCGCCCCCGTGCATCGCCACCATCTTGACGGGAAAGCCGTTGCGCCCCAGGCCGCGGCGAGAAAGAGCATCGGAAATACGACCAGCACGTGACGCACCCCGATTCGGAAACCCGGCGTCACGGAAGCGTAGACGAAGAAGAACAAGGCCGGGATCGCAAACAGCAGAAAATCCGGAGAGCGCCAAGCCCGTTTCCGCACGAATGCCACGAACGCCATCAAGAGCAGGGCATGCAGTGTGAGAGGCGGCTTCATCAGCAAGAGCGCCGGGAAATACAAAACCCAATCCGCCTCTTCCTTCAGTTCTCCCGCAAAATAGCCGGACCGCACCTTCACGTCCATGAAGAAATCAAGGCCCCTGAGGAAAAGGGGAGGACAAGGCGACGGAAGCCAAGGGACGGACTTTGTTTTCTCCACAAACGCTTTGTTCTGAAACCGAATCCGTCCCAAAGGTGTGCCAACACCTTCGTACCGGTACGGCGCGCCAAGAATCACGAGCGCAAGGAGACCCGCAAGGGCCAATTGCAGGGCCGCTGCCCCAATCGTCTTGCCCGCGCTTTTCCAAGCAACTGGCCTGCGCGCGCGCAACGCCCAGGACAGCAGCGCCCAGAGGAGGAGCCCTAGCCCCACACCCACGCCCCACAGCAGGGCGGAGAACTTGGATAGAAGGCAGAGACCGGCGGCCGCCCCAAGCGCCGCTGCCCTCCACCACTTCGGGTCCTTAGCCCACTCATAAAGAGCGGCCACCACCCAGAATGCCGTCATCGTGAAAAGAACGTCCGTTGTCGCCAGCTGCGCGTGCGCGGACACAGTGGGGTCGAAAAGGACGAGGGCAAGCGCGATGAGGCCCGCGCCCGGTCCCATCCAGCGCGCCGTTGTCCGCCCAAACGTCCAACTCCATGCCAGAAAAAGGCCGAGCGCCACCATTCTGCCCGTGAGAAGGACAGCCATACGCACCTGCTCGTGCAGCGGCTCCCAGAAAGTGCGAGGAGTCGGCGCGCGAAACAAGTCAGCGGGCAGGCCATAGAGCGCGCGGAGGGGCGGCTGGGCCGCCGGGTCCGGCATGGGGCGGCCCGTTGCCCAGAAGGCGAGACCGCAGTTCAGATGGAGCTGCTCATCGTAGGTCTGGCCGTTGACCATGGCCGAGGCCCCCAGGGCCAAGCCCGCAACGCCAAGCAAGAGAGCCTCTCTCCACGCCACGGGCATTCCTCTTGTGATGCCGGACCGTCGGCAGCGCTCCCGGATGAGGCGCCAAGAGAAGGATAGAAAACGGCGCGCCCTCCGTCCCTGCAATGCAACTAGGCCGCCCCAAACACAGAGCGCCGCGAGCGAGATCCTCAAGCCCTTTTTCCACCCCGGCGGCCGGTAGCGGAGTTCCACGGTGACTTCTCGCCCGGGGACCGGCGCATAGCGAATGCCGCCGTTGGCCCGACGCACTTTCTGAAAGCGATTGCCTTGACCTTCTATCCGGTATTCCCACCCGGGCCAATAGACATCGCGAATCAGCAGGACGCCCTTCCCCTCCGTGCGGACGCGGAGACGCTGATAGCTCCCCCGCGCTTCGAGGACCGTGACCTCGCCTGCGGGAAGGTCCGCTCCCTCCGGCGGCAGCAGGCGGCGGCTGGCATGCTCCAGCAGAGCCGGACGCTCGCCAACGGCGGGCTCGTCCTGCCACATCAGGCCGTGGGCTTCGCCCGGTCGTTTGATGGGGAACCATTTCCTGGCCAGGTCGAAACGAGGCGGCGCGCGCAGAAGACGGACGATGGCGTCCTGCCCCGCACGGTGCACCGTCTCGAAGAGCCGCCCCTGACCGGCCTTGTACGCATCCGCCACTTCCGGTCTCAAAGATCCCTCTTTCACAAGAATGTGGGTGACTCCGAACATCTCGAGGGGCGCCGGGTTGCTGTAGAACGTCTCATCGCGCCAGGAGACGCCGGTCTGGCCCACGCAGGGGCCGTTCGGCAGCAGGGCGCTCAAGATGGGGCAGTAACCGCCCAGTGAACTGAGCCCCAGGAGAAGATGGGTGTTGCCGCCCACGAGGGCATGCTCTCCGGGTTGCGCTCGCGGAGTGGGACTGTAGATCCTCCCGATCTTCTCCCGGGGATAGTCTTTGAGGAGGGCATGCTTGCGATAGTCGAAGAATCTCTCCAGGGGACCGCTATCAATCCACGCGTACCTGGCAAGAACCCAGCCGTCGACGGCGCACAACAGGAGAAACAGACAGGAAAAAGTCACCGCGAACTTGCGAGTGAGAAGGATCGCGAGGCCGGTGGCGATCGCAAGCCAGAAAAACAGATCCTTGCGGTCGAGAAACGCGGCGATCCAGCGAAGGCCCAGGTCGTGCTTCATGAACCAGAAGGCCGCTTCCGGATGGGTCTGCTCGCACCACTCGTTCCACATCACGGCGCTGGACTTCCTGAAAACCACTTCCGGGAGATTCCTCCACGCTTCTCCCAGGCTGTCGTAAGCAGGGCTGCTGAGCATGAAGACCGCACAACAGAGAAGCCCCCAAGCCAGCCAGCAGCCCAAGTATGCGATCGGACGCTTCCACCATCGAAGCCCGGACAGAAGATGGATCCCGGTGGCCGCCAGCACGCTGGCGAGACAGCAAACGAGGAAAAGCCACCGGGCCGGGATCCTGAAAAAACTGAAAGGGGGAACATGGAAAAGGAAGGCGTTCAGAGGGAAGTGCTCCCCCGAGGCAAGTAGAAAGGCGAGGGCGATGCCCAGGGAAAACCCTATCACGCAACGAAACCGCGGGCCCCTTCGGATGCGCGCATTGCACAGACAGAGAACGAGCGCCGTGACGGCCAGCCCCCAACCGCTCGAGGAGATCGTTGTCCAAAGCTCGACGCCCAGAGAGTTCTCCGGCCACCCCCGCGCGGGCGTCCCCAAAGCCCGCGGCGCGAAGAAGATCAGGGCGTACCTGGGGTGAAAGGGCGTGTCCCGCCAGTACTCCATCGACATCGTGGCGCGGGGGGTCTCCTTCACGTGTTCCAGGGAAGGGCAGATCTGCAAACCCATGAGACCGACCCCGAGAATCGCCGCGAGGGCTAGCCAGGTCGTCTGGCGCGCGAATCGTCGTCTCCATCGGGCGAACGTGAGCCATTCCAGGGCCGCCCAGCAAACGGTCATCAGCACGATCTGCATGTAGCCGGCCGCAATCTGAATGGCAAGAGCCAAGGCAAGAGCGGCGCATCGACCCGCGTTCGGCCTCCTCAAGAGGCGGTGGGCGAACCAGGCAACCCACGGGGCCAGCGTGGCCGCCTCGCGCATGGAGAGATGGGTGAAGCGGATCAGCATGAAAGTGCAACAGATGAAGATGAGGCCGCCGCCAAAAGCCGCCGCGTTGGTCAAGCGTCTGGAGCGCAGATAGAGCATCATGCCCAGGGCGCCGAGCAGCGTGTGCGAGAAGGCAAGGAAGTTGGCCAGGTACACGGTGAAAACGGCGTAGAGCCAATTGGGAGGATACAGCGCTCCCACGTAGGAAAGAGCCAGCACCGGCATGCCGCCGAACACGCGATCCGTGAAAAGGGGGATTTCCCCTGAGGCAAGCAGCCGTCCCAACTCTACGCGCCAGGGGATGTACTCGGAAAAGCGCTCGTCCCAGGCGAAGTTGCCCGTCAGGACGTCGGGCGTTTGGATCAGCGCTATCAAGGCATACGCCGGAAGAGCGAAGAAAAGGAGATATTTCGTGGAAGAGCGTCTCAACGAGCGTCTGCTCCTTTGTCCCCTTGCCTAGTCCAGGTCCTTCTCAGGGTTGATGACCCGGGGGCTTTTGAAACGGACCCATTCGACTCCCATGCCTTCCACTGGAAAAACCGGCCGTCCGCCGAGGGATCGATCCGACCGGTTTCTACGCAACGAGAGATGGACCTCGTTGAGTCCCCGGAAAAGGCTGCCCCGCGGAACGGGGAACGCATGAGGCTGAGCGATCGTGGCCGAGGTGATCTCCGAGCTTCCCGCCAGTTCATCGTTTACCTGCACGACTAGCAGCAGCGGCTCCCGGGGCGCCGAAGGATTCTCGGCGCGCAGCCGCACTTCCACTTCCCGCCAGAGAAGCGACGACACCGGGACCCCAACGCTCGCTTCGCTGTTCCCCAGCAAGCGGAAGCCGTCCTTCTTCGCGCCCCGCACCGGTCCCCATCCCCCGAGCCACAGCCCCGCGCTCCGGCGCGCATCCGCCCCGTGGAGGCAGCCGTCCGTGTCGAATCCTCCGAGCTTCAGCCAGTGGTTCAAGGCCACGAGGACGGTGAGACTTGCCGACACGAGAATCGGCGCGAGGATCCGCGAGATCCACCGTCGTTTGGCGGCGCGGCGATCCGCCGGAGAAGGAGGCCAGGACACAAGAAACAGAACGAAGAGAGGGGGATAGAATATGTAGAAGAAAGGAATGACCGAAAACATGAGAAACAGAATCATGCCGACGCTGGTATAGGCGAGCAGATCTTCCGGCGCGCGCATGCGAAAGAAGGCAATCGCGGCGAGCGCCAGCACGACAAGAGCCCCTGCCAGCATCTTGTAGGGAAATAACCCGATGGCCTTCAGCGGCCCCGACCACCCGATCATCATCCCCAGTTCGGGACGCTCTCGGATCAGGTAGGCCGCTCCCTCTTCGTACCAGCTCATCACCCCGACCAGGAAGGCCTCTCGGTCTCGCACAAAGAAGAAAAAGCCGATAAGGAAGGCCGTTGCCCCGCAGATAAGAAGCATCCTCCACAGCGGAAGTTCGCGGCGGTTCTTCCAGAGGAAGACCAGCCAGAAAGGGACGCCGACGCAGAAGGGCGGGCGCGTCACGCAGGCCCAGCCAAAGAACAACGCCGAGGTCAGCCAACATCGGCGCTTCGTCGTCCACGCCCAAAGAACTACGATTAGCCAGTATGGCGTGGTATGCAAGGCCCGCTGGAAAACGTGCATGGGCTGCAGGTAGTAAAACGAAAAGGCGATGAAAAGAACGATGGGGGCCAAGATCCAGAACCCCCGGATGCGCCTGCGCCACTGCCACGCGTGAAAGCAGAGAATGAGGCTCACGGCCATCTCACAGAACGCCGACATGTAGCGAAGGTCCATCTTGAAGAGATAGGCGGGCGTATAGCACAGCCAGTGGCCGGGCGGATAGGTCAAAGGAATCTGCCAGTACCCCACGTGATGCCGGCGGTAGGGATAAATGCCGTCGCGCCAGAAGTCGTGAAGCGCGTTGCGGATCAGGGGCAGCATGTCGCCGGTATACGCGGAAAGAGGGGTCCGCCAGTAGAGCTTGCTGAGATCGTGCAGAATGCGGAAAGCGAGATAGGAGATGGCCAGAAAAGCCGCCGCGTCGATCCACCAGTCCAGCCGCCTCTTCCTTGTCCGTGGCTCTTCCTGTTCCTGCCCGGCCAACGCTCTCTCGCCGCTCCGCGCTCGCCGCAGGAAAAGACCGATCAGCAGCGCGGTCAGGAGCGTCGTGACGGAAAGCGTCCACGGCAGTGTAGCCAGGGCCCTGTCGAGCCGCTTATCCTGCCACAGCAAGAACAGGAAGAAGAGCGCGATCGCCGAAAGCCGCAGCAGGACTGGCGTGAAACGTTCGGGGCAAGGCGGCGCCTCGTGTCTCTCGGGATCCCTGGGGGTTTCAGTGGGCGGTTCCTGCGTCATCGCCGGTTCAGTGCTTTGTTGTCTCGTGAAGAGCTCCGCGAACAGCGACGGAGCGCATCATGGCGCCTTCGTCGTCTCTTTGGGTTCTGGGATCTCATAGAGCTCGCAGAACTCTCCCCGAAGCGATTCTCGCCTAACCAGTCTCAGGCCGACCTCTTTGAGGATCCCTTCAATGTCCAAGGATGACGTGCTTTTCGAGCTCCGCACGTAGAGGCGCGCCTTCTGCCGCTTCAGGACCTCCAGGAATTGCGTGCGGTCGTACATGTTCACGCCCTGCTTCACGTCGTAAGTGGGAAGCACTCTGCGCGAATGCGCGACGTAGCCATTGTAATATCTGGAGAACATCACGTCTTCCGGATAATGAGCGACAATGACAACGTCTTCGGGATACGTCTCCTCGACATAGTCGGCGATCCGTCTAATTGTTCTCGCGAAATCCACCCACTGAAAGTTCGTTTCCCCCTCCCTGGCTCCAGTTGCGACGGCGTCATAGGTCAGGACCCCTTTCAGAAAAGGGAAGGGGACGTCTTCCGCGTACTTGGGATGCCAGTGGAAGAGGAGGAGCGCGCAGATCGCCACGTACAGAATGACAGACACCGGGCGGCTCCATTGCCAGAACCGGCCGAGCGCCCAACCGCCAGCCATGGCGAATAAGGGAAAGAAAACAAGGTAGTGGCGCGCGATGGGGCCGTAAAGCGTCCGCATAATGTGGGGAACCATGTAGATGACAACCGTGGCCACGGCGTAAAGCGCGAATCCGCAGGGACCGACGTTGGGTCCGGACGGCGCCGGGAGAATCTGGCCCAAGGCAGGCGCCGGTTTGCGAAGCCGGGGAATGCAGGCCGTCAAAACCACCCCGGCCAAGGCCAAGCCCAGCAGCGCGTACCCATGGCCATGGTAGAGGATGGCCCTGAAGTGCCATGGGCTCACGGAAAGGAAACGCTCCAGATCGAGGGAGAGTTCCGTCTGCTTCTTGCCGAAGAACTTCTCCTCAACGGAACCGGTAGAGACGTACCGCAAGACCAAGAACAACGCCAAAGCGGCGAGGGGAACGACGAGAGGGGCTAGTTGTCTCAGACGGGCTCGGCGATCGTGGACGCCGCTTCCCCGGATGGAGCGGGCCAGGACGAAGAGAACCATGGGCGCGAGGAGGATGACCCCCGTTATCTTGGTCAGAACCATGGCCGTAGCGAAGACGATGAAACGTCCGGGGCGATCGCCTCGCAGAAGGTAATACGATGCGGCAGTGAAGAAGGCGGCGTACGGAACGTCAATCTGCAGTTGTGCGCACTGGGACGCGACCAACGGCAGCAGGCTCATCATGAGCGTTGTCCAGAACGAGGCGCCGCCCAGGCCCAAGCGCCGGCCGATCTTGTACGTGTAGAGGAGAAAAAGGGCCCCGCCTAAGAAGATGACGACGTGCGACACGGCCAACGATACGCCGAAGATCTTCCACGCAGCGGCGAGCGCCCAGAACATCAAGGTGGGGTGGCCCACGTTGTAGTCGCCCGTGATGAACGGAGACAAGTTGTTCTCGTAGATATTGTAGGCGTGGTGGGATACATAACCCACGCCGTCCCAGTGGAAAGGCGCGTCCAGGTACTTGCCCAGCCACAGCAGGATCCAAAGGAAAAAGAGTAGGAACATGGCCGCGTCGTGCTCGGCGATCCAGCGGGCCATGGCTAGTGCTTTTCGCGCCGTTCTGCGGGACTTGGAGGTTTTCTCGTGCATACCGCGAGGAACAAAGCCGCCTCAATATGGCAAGGAGAACCTCGGACCCAACGTCGCCTCACATCGCCGCTGTTCCTGTGATCCAAGAGGTCCGAACCGGTTATAGCGGAAGCCCGGCGAATTTCAAGCGATAATTCAGATCTCCAGGGACAGCTCAGGCGCATGTTGACCCGCCCCCGGTTCGGGGGCTGCGGTGTTTGGGGCTGCGGGGTCTGAGCCAACTGGGCCGGATCTGGCCTCGCCGCCGCAGGCGGCCCGGTCCGCGAGAAAGGAGCCTGGAATCCGAAAAGCGCAGACATTGAGAGGCCTCCTGGGGTAGAAGACGGTTGGCAAACGACTCTTCCCCCCGCGAAAGGAGACCCCTCGCT
>Ga0315274_10006768_pt1 | contig 16678 bp, 13 predicted proteins | sample YL17G02_20_MG_FD_203700 | JGI IMG/M metagenome (GOLD analysis project Ga0315274, IMG submission 203700) | Sediment microbial communities from Yellowstone Lake, YNP, Wyoming, USA - YL17G02_20 | ecosystem: Environmental > Aquatic > Freshwater > Lake > Sediment | place: USA: Wyoming | collected...
CGAGCAGATTCATATCCTCGAAATCAAAGGGCCTGGATAAAAGAAGTATGAATATATTGCTGACCACAAGAAGGGAAGTAGCTGAACGGAGAAACCCTATCGCCATCTTAGATTTAGGGGGATATTTGAGAAGTTTCGGACATACCGTGGATTGTTATTACCTTGACCAACTTAATGGTCCCCCAATGCATAATAATTCGTATGATCTTGTAGGGTTGTCAGTATTGCAGGCATTAAAAGAAAACGCTCCTCTTAAGGATGCAATATATCTTAAAAAAAGATTTGGTACAGAAGTTGTTGTTGGCGGGAAATGGACTCAAACCATAAGAGAGGATGAAAAACCATATCTTACTAATAATGGTATCAGAGTATGTGTTGGAGCGGGCGAAAATTATTTTATCAATCAGGAAATAGATTTTAAAGAGTATCCCTCGTGGGATAGAGTTGATTTTGAAACCCTCAACGATGTGCGTCCTGACATCATGAGTACCCGTGGATGTCCTTATCATTGTTATTTCTGTCATAATACCGAGAAGAAACTTTCTTTCTTCAGTGCAAAAAGGACCGTTGACAATATTGAGTTGCTCTTTAACCTGGGCGCGAAAAATATCTTTTTCTGTGATGACATCTTCACCTTAAGAGCTTCGCATATGGAGGATCTGTATAATGAATTGAAGAGGCGAAACATTAACATTGAGAATCGAAATGAATTCTTTACGCATATAAATGATATAAATACAGATACTTTAAAGTGGATAAAAGCTTATAAGCCTTCTCGAGTTAATATTGGGATAGAGTCAGGCGATGACAGAATGTTGGGTCTCATGGGAAAAGGATTTAATAGTAAAATTGCCTTTGAAAAATTGAAAATGTTGTATGACGAAATAAAACTACCAATAGGCACATTGTTCATCATTGGTTTTCCTGGAGAAACTGAAGAAAGTCTACGAAATACACTTCTCTTTATACAAAGAATACGACCATTGGCAGGGAGTTGGGTGAGTTATTATCAACCCGTTCTTGGAACAAAAGGGTACGACATGGCAAAGTCGCGGGTAAAAAAAATGAAGTCAGGTTCCAGAAATACTTCTATAACATATGTGGACCCCAACCTGACAAAAAAACTCCTCTTAACATATCATTACAGGATGATGGATTGTACACAAAGCCATAACCTGAGAAAGCGATTGAGATATGTATTAATAAAAGTATTACCCTACTGGCTTCTTGCTAAAGTTCGTGTGTCCAGACAAAACAAAAGATTAAAAGATCTTATGAACAGCTACATATCTGCTAAGTAAAGTGTGGGAGCAATACCGGGCCCCTTATTTTCCTGCGAACATTGTCGGCGTGTGGAAAGATGAAAATTCCAATCAAGGTTAGTTGCATCTTTTTGCTGTCAGGGCGAACTAGACTTTCATCTCTTCTTGAGATCATTTGCAATTGGCAGAAATTTCTTTCGAAGAGGGATCTTGATAAGGAAACAAAGGAAATTCTCCCCCATGAACGTACAGGGACGCCTCTCGGGAGTGAAGGGTTTATTTCTGAACTTAAAAAAACATTTTGTTGTCCTCTCCAATATAAAAAACCAGGTCCTCAAGGAAAGTAAATTCGTAATTAAATATGGTGTACCCGGAATTCTGGAATTCCCCTGACTCACAATCGGCTTCCCATTATCTCATAGTAGTAAGAAGCGAGGTCCCATGAAATTAGTACAAAGTCGTTGAAGTAATTTCATTCGCTATTTTTCGTAGGTTTCATCCAAACAGAAGCTCCCGATTTGAGGTACTAACAATGGAACACCGGTTGGAACATGCAAAGAATCGAACTGAAAAACGTCAGCTAGAAGCGGTTCGTCAATGGTGGGATGAACATCCCATGGATTATGAAGGATACGATAGAAAGGAGCTTAAGACTGATGACGACTATAGAGCTTTCTTTAGGAGGATAGATGCGTCTTGGTGGAACGCAAAGAATCAGATCCATTCTTCTAATCCCGTTCATCTGGGCGACAGGCTCCTTAACCAAAGTAGGGTCACAGGGAGACGGGTTCTGGAAATCGGCTGTGGTATGGGAACCTGGACCCAAACATTCGCAGAATGGGGATGCGATGTCACCGCTATAGATCTTTCACCCTACGCAGTGGAAATGACAAGGAAGAGGTTGAAACTGGCAGGCGTAAAAGCTAAGGTATCCGTAATGGATGCTGGAGATATCCGGGCATCCGCTGATGAATTCGATTTTATTTGGTCGTGGGGAGTAATCCATCATTCGCCTCATACGGAGCAGATCGTAAAGGAGATCCATCGGGTGTTAAAACCCGGTGGGGAGTTTGGTATCATGGTATACTACAAGTATTCTATCCATTCAATGTATGTATTACTTCGCCTTGGTCTCATGCGTGGCGAATTGTTTAGCTATAGGTGGCAGGATCTACAAAGTCGTTATAGCGAGGCGGTGGAGCATGGGGGCCCTCCTCTCGCACGCTCTTGGTCCAAAAGAGGATTGAAGAGGCTGCTGGCACCCCTCATAGTGGAGCGGCTCTCTTTCCATTCTAATCCGGAAGTGGCGCTTATGCTTCTCCCATCTCGATGCGGAATCAAGGGGGTCGCGCAAAAGATCGTCCCTCTAAGGATTAAGGAGCTCATTACGGGTCGATTGGGTCATGGTATCTACGCTTATGGACACAAGGATCTGTAATTGCTTCGATACCGTTTGACGGAGGCATGGTGTTCTTTTCCATCCGAACATTTTATTTCTCCAGACTGGGTAATTTCTCAGAAGCTGCCAAACGATTAACCGTATTTAGGTCGTTGCCAAACGGGGTTTATAGTAAGACATTTTAATAATCCATGTGCGGAATCGCCGGCATATTTGGTTCATCATATGACAAATTCTTTCCGATGGTAGCTTTGAGCCATCGGGGTCCCGATGATGAGGGAGCTTGGGTCGACTGCAGGGAGAAAGTATGGCTGGGCCATCGGCGACTTTCCATCCTTGATTTGAGCGAAGGAGGTCGGCAACCTATGGAATATTTGGGGGGCCGGTATGTGATCGTTTTCAATGGAGAGATATATAATTTTGTGGAATTGCGAGAAGAACTGCAGGATAAAGGCTATGTGTTTCACACTGAAACAGACACAGAAATTATACCGGCGGCTTATGATTGTTGGGGGGTGGAATGCCTGCACCGGTTTAACGGCATGTGGGCATTTGCTCTGTGGGATACCCGTAAGAAGGAGCTTTGGTTAGCGCGGGATCGGTTCGGTAAGAAACCACTTTATTATTACTTAAACAAGGAGGAATTTGCATTTGCATCTGAAGTTCAAGCTCTCCATTTTTGGTTAGGTAATAAAACTGAACTAGATTCCGAAGTTGTTCGAAGCATTTGTGCTGGGAAATTTGAATGGCACGGTACTGATAGAACTTATCTTGCTAACGTAAACACGCTTCCTGCAGGCCATTATCTCCTGAAGACAAGGGATAGTCTAAAAATACACCGTTGGTATCGATTAGAACCAAATTGTGTAACCGTACCAAAAAGCTTGCCAGATCAAGCGGAGGCTCTGCACAATCTGTTAACTGATGCTTGCCGTTTAAGGCTCCGCAGCGATGTGCCAGTAGCCACTTGTCTCTCAGGTGGTTTGGATTCCTCTGTAATAACAGCAATTGTCCACAAGGGGATATTCACGCCGTCGGAACGCTCTGCCAAGGATTTCCATCGCGCTTTCTGTGCTTCTTTCCCAAATACAATTTTGGATGAGACTGCTAAAGCCCGCTTGCTCGCTCATGCAGTGGGAGCAGAGTTAATGGTCCACGAAATTGAGGCGCCATCCGGGGAACGTCTTCTCAAGGCAATTTCTACATGTGATGGTCCCATGCATTCATTGGCCTTTTACCCTATATGGGAACTCTATGGTTTCATTAATAAGAATGGAATAAAAGTTACTCTTGATGGGCAAGGACCGGACGAGATGATGGGTGGCTATTACGAAACAATTTATAGTGCTCTTAGTAGTGCTCTCTCACAGGGTAAAATGGGCTGGTTCTGGGACATTTATAAAACATACAGCGGACAGGGTGAAAGCCAGTACCGTAGTAGCAGGGCATTCGCAAGAGCTAAATTATTTAACATTTTTAAGGCCCCATTATCACAATTAAAACTTTTTATGTTAAGGCAATTTGTTCATGATTCCAATTCGGGAGTAGACCATCTGGAACACACCCAACCAATTCCGTTTAACTTGAAACCTCTTTCTTCAGAGCTATATAGCCAGTTTTGTCAAAAACAACTTCCAACAATTTTACAGCAATTCGATCGCTGTTCTATGGCCCATGGTGTCGAATGCAGGATGCCCTTCATGGATTATCGTGTCGTCGAATTTGTTTTCTCTTTGCCGGAAGAAAGCTTGGTTGGTGGTGGTTTTACTAAGCGTGTTCTTAGAAGGGCGGTGAGAGATTTTGTTCCAGAATCTATATGTTTGAATAAGGTTAAAATAGGCTTCAATGCCCCCATCGTCGAATGGTTTCTGGGGCCGTTAAGAGAAGTAATCCTTGATACAATGGGGGGTAAGGATTTTAGACAAAATATGTTTTTTGATGGTAAAAGACTCGCTCACCAATTTGAGATGTGGCTGAATACGCCAAATTGGGGTGATGTTTGGGCCTTCTGGCCTCCGATCCATTTCGTCCTTTGGCAGCGTCAACTTAAGGCTTCATTATCTTCCCCCTCTGAAACAATCTAAATAAATACCTATGGGTTCATTCTACGCAAATCAAAATCATAAGGATGACGTGTCCTGGGTGTTTTTCGCTCTCGGAGCTAAACCAACGTCTTCCCGGCGGGAAGTGGCAGAACGAATAGCTGAAAATGAATTTGTTGTAATTATTGACCGTCCCATAAGCGTCGTGAGAGATCGCAAAGCACCATTATTGAAAGAACGGTGTAATCATTTGACAGGAGAAAAAGGTTCCCGGCACTATCGTCCCCTTCACTATCCGGAGCGATTACCGGGACTTGGCAGAATTACAAAGCTGATGAACAGGGTTCGTTTGCAGCAAGAGCTGAACCGGTTGCTACCGCGTGATTGCAAAAGAATTGTCTGCTTTGATTCACCTACCCAGGACCACCTTGTCGGGAAACTCGGGGAAGACATAAGCATCTATCTTGCGATTGATGATAAGACATTGACAGTTTGGGGGGAACCAATCCATGGAGAGCTGGAGGCTGAAAAGCGGCTGCTAAGTAAAGTAGATAAGGCGGTGTGTGTGAGTGAAACGCTTGCGAAAGTCTTGAGATCAAGAGTGCCCAATGGGCGGACCCTTCCCATTCAGGTATTACCGAATGCATATGACGAGCGCATATTCGATCCCAAAAAGGACTATGCCGAGCCGACCTCTATTGCAGATATCCCAAGGCCGCGAATCCTGGTAGCAGGCCATGTCTCTGAGCGCATCGATTGGGAAGGTATTATAAGAGTATCTCAATTACGCCCAAATTGGCATTGGGCTTTTGTAGGACCTGCGGACTCAGGCATGAAAGAAAGGATTGCCAGCACGTTATGTGGGCATGGTTTTTATCATCCGGAAATTCCTGTAAGCGAAGTTCCATCATGGATTGCTCATTCTGATGTGTGTGCTGTTCCGTATCGGCTGAATGCTTTCACACTCTGTAGTAATCCCCTCAAGGCGATTGAATACCTGGCTATGGGCGCACCAGTTTTGAGCACGAAAATTCCTTCTTTGGAGCGCTATCATGGGGTAATTGAGTGGGTTAATGAAGGCGACGGTGAAAGCTACGCTAAGGTGCTTGACGCATTTACAAACCAATTAGGTCATCGAGAAGTGGAGGCATTTCGTCAGCGAGCTGTGGCTGGAGATTCATGGGGAATTAGAGCTAATCAGTTCAAGGGAATAGTGGTTAATGGTATACCTTAAAACAACTGCAAAGGAATTAGTGCGGGCTACACTCTCTGCATGTTTTGGTAGAAGTAGAAGTATTCCGGTAATGGTTGGACCATTAAAGGGTAGGCGCTTGCCAAAACAGGTTGCATTGAAGAACCTTGCAATGGTTTTTGGCCAATACGAGCCTCACGTTGTTCGAGAACTTCTCTCCATATCAGAACCCGTTAAGGTAGCATATGACATTGGAGCGCACATCGGCTATATGACTTTAGCTCTTGCTGAGTGTCTCGGGTCAGACGGTAAAATTTTTGCCTTTGAGCCTGAACCCGTAAATGTAGTGGTAATGCAAGAACTGATTATACAGAACAACCTTCACCATGTAGTCTCTGTGATCCCCATTGCCTTAGGGGATATGAATCGAGAGCAAAAGCTAATTAAATGGAAATCCTCTTCAATGTATTTTTTAGAGAGCGCCCTTGATGAACAAAAAGCAAGCGGCTGCTCAGCTATCACTGTTATTACCTCCAATTTGGATTCTTTCGTTTTCGAGCAATCAAACCCTGCTCCCGATCTTCTTAAGATTGATGTCGAAGGTGCCGAAGCTCTTGTCATACAAGGAGGATTAAGAACCTTGAGTGTTTACTCACCGAAATTGATTATTGAAATTCATGGACCGAATAATGCTCAAAACGTATGGGAGTTACTTCGAAGAGTTGACTATTCTTGGAATCATCTGACTGCAAATGGAAAGGAAGAAGTATCGTCTGAAAAAAAACTTTTGTCCCTTTTCTCTAAAGATTTATGGACACACCATTTTCTGTTAGTAAGACATGAAGAGCAAAGAAACTACGTTTTGGAATAACTTCAATTGAAGAAGATTAAGATGACCCAAAATGTTTTAGTAACCGGTGGCCCTGGGTTCATTGGCTCCCACGTTGTTCGCGCTCTCCTAATGCAGAGAGAATTTGCAGATTATAGGATTACAGTCCTTGATAATCTCTCAGGGGATTTCGGGCGAACCTACCAGAACATGATCATATTAAGTTTATAAGAGGTTCTTTTACAAATAAAAAACTCGTGGAAGAGGTCTTCCGAAAGGAACAGTTCAAGTATGTCTATCACCTGGCAGCCTATGCGGCTGAGGGTCTGAGCCATTTTTGTACGGAGATTTAATTATACGAATAACTTGATTGGCAGTATGAATTTAATTAACGCCGCTGTAAATTATGAGTCTGAGTGTTTTGTATTTACAAGTTCCATTGCAGTGTACGGGGGAGGACAGGTCCCGATGAGTGAAGATATGGTTCCTCAGCCTGAAGACCCATACGGTATTGCAAAGTATGCTATTGAAATGGATCTCAAAGCAGCGCATGAGATGTTTGATTTAGACTGTATAATCTTTCGACCCCACAATGTCTACGGTGAATATCAAAACATCGGCGACAGGTATCGTAATGTGGTTGGTATCTTCATGAATCAGATTCTTCAGGGTAAGCCGATGACCATCTTTGGTGACGGCAACCAAAAGCGGGCATTCAGCTATATTGGAGATATTGCCCCTGTCATTGTACGGGCTCCACTCGTTTCCAAGGCTCACAACAGGATCTTTAATATTGGCGCTGACCAGCCATACACTGTGAATGAGCTTGCTATGAAAGTGGCAAAAGCAATGGACGTTGAACCTGAAGTTGTGCGTCTTCCACCTCGCAACGAAGTCTATATGGCCTTTTCAGACCACTCAACTTGTCAAGGGGTGTTTGGCCCACTTGCGACAACATCTTTGGATGATGGGTTACGAAGAATGGCTGCTTGGGCCAAAACGGCTGGTTCCCGTAAGAGTAAGAGATTTAAGGTAATAGAGATACCACGAGAATTACCTCAATCTTGGCTGTCGCAAGGGTCTTGAGTTAGTTATAGGTCCACATTTTCGAACAAATCGATGGGACCCCAAAATTCTATAACAATATTGCAGACCACGGCACTGGAAAAGATAAATGCTACTCAACGAATTACAAATATAAATTATGAGACATCCGGACATGGTCATCGCCTTCATTCAAGGAGATTTAGGGCTGAAAGAAAAAACTGTAAAGGTGTGGAGTTGTTAATTAACAATGGAGGCTAATGCGTAATGTTAGCAAGGGCCAAAAGAGATCTTCTGCGATTTTTCATAGGCAGTCAGTGCAGCATTATGCGCCTATTCAGCGCCAAGTTTAGGTATCAATCGATCCCTTCCGGATTTGCCCTTTTGGACTCTCATTTAGCAAGCACAAGACCGTGTGATGATAGATTAGCAATCATTAAGCAACACCTGCCTCGTGACGGCAAGAATATCCTGGATATAGGATCGAATACCGGCTATTACCTGTTTGAGCTGGCCAAGCTGGGTTATCTTTGTCATGGCCTCGAACCCGATCCTGAACTTGTATGCTACACATCCTTGATGAGCTATCTTATGGATGCTAAGGGTGTGTCGTGTGAATGCGGTAAACTCGATCTCTCCTTTATCGAGCGAATGCCTCGTTATGAGGTAATACTTTGCCTTTCAGTAATGCACCACATAATCCTGAAGGAGGGGATAGACGTCGCTGAATCCATTCTTGAGAACCTGGTACCAAAAACAAATCACATCCTATTTTTCGAAATGGGACAGTCTAATGAGATAAAAGCTGACTGGTCCACGAAATTACCGAAGATGGAGCCGAATCCAGAAATTTGGATTTCGCAATGGTTAAGAAGATGTGGGTTCAACCGTGTGGAAAGCATAGGTATTAGCGCTACAACCGCACGTCGATTGTTATTTGCTGTCTACCCATGATTGACCTAAAGAATATTTATTGCGCAAGCTCTCTGCACGATTGCTGTGGCGTAGTTTTTGAATACGAAGGAAAGTTCTTTCGGGCATTACTCCCACGCGGGATAAGGCTCTTCGATTTATTGAATAGGGATGGCTGGATGCAATGTTTGTTTGAAAATGGTCTCGCTCGTATACAACGATCGGATCTTTACATCCCAGGTTATCAAGGTATTATCGAATTAGAAAGGCTCAGTCCAATAGTCCCACCCTTCATGTGGACGACCAATATGCTTGGTGAAGCTGGACTAGTTGTATGTAAACTTTCAAAGGAATTACTCAGGCGTGGCTTAGTTATTTGGGATTTGAAAGGAATGACAAATATGACTTTTTCTGCTCAACGAGGCCCATTGCTTATAGATATTGGAGCTATCTATACAATTCAGGAATTAGAAAATCATATTCTGCGCATATCTGAACAATCTCTATTTGAACAAATTATATCTTCATTTTACGCTCCCATATGGCTAGCATGTGGACCTTTTCGGCATCTCCATTCTGTAGAGCGACTGTTGGAATACCGTAAGACGGGAGAGCAAGGCTTTGCTTTTGTAGCATCCTTGCTAAGAAGATTAACCATTGGTTGGAAAATCATTCCGGGGGTAATAAAAGCCAAAAGTTTATTGTATTCTCATCAATACGAAAAGTTTTACGATTTCATAAATTACAAAATTCAGATATTGCATAATAAGAGTGTTTCAAGAATTCATGCCGATATGAGCGAACAATCTCATTTCAAGATGTTAGGGCAAGATCTAAAAGCAATTATTCAAATCCTGGATGGTTCACTTGGCGGGATGGATAATAAGGTTGTTTTTGATTTATTTCCAGAGGAAGAGATTGGGCTTAACATAGCCGAATACACCAATGCAAATGTATATTTGGTAACCTCAAACTGTACTAAAGCAGAAGAAATATATGCTTGGAGGAAAAAGAAATACAAAAATGTTCTCCCAATTCTTTGTGATATTTGGGATAGGTCTTTTCAATCTTGTTCTGTTTTAAGAGAAGGTTGTGACCTAGTATACATATTACCTGACATATTCGAGGCCGCTGTTGCGGCGAAAGTACCCTTAGATTTTGTAGGGAGGGTGCTCTCAATGCTAACGAGAAGGGTGGCTGTTGTTGGGATAGGCCAGCCAGGAGACAAGGCAAACTTTCCTTCATTTGTTTGTCCCCCGGAGAGTAATGGGGATCCAGTTGAATTTGTTAGAAGCACTGTAGGAAAATACTTTAGAAGCCACGAAATAGTCCGAAGTCGGGAAAGTTCCAAAGCAACCATCCTAATCTTGCGCAAGTGAAGAATTCATGGAAAGCTACATTCACCAGTGAAGTGCAACACATGAGCCCAACATTTCATTGGTCGTTCGGTAATTGAAGCCCTTTCGCGGCCTCGTGTCTGGTAAGGTTTCAACCCGTTCTACTTGTTCTTTGGTAACCGAAGCAAAATCCGTTTTGGTGGTACAAGGGGGTCTGCGAACCCTTGACGTTTATTCTCTAAAAATTCTCATTGAGATTCACGGTCCACAAAATGCTAAGAAAATGTGGAGTTTAGTACAACCATTAAACTATTCTTGGCGCCACCTAACACCTAAGAAGGAAGAAAAAGTATCGTCTGAAAAAAAACTTCTGTCTCTTTTCTCTAAAGATTTATGGACACACCATTTTATTTTGATATGTCAACGAGGCAAAAGGAAATTAGATATTGAAATGTGATTGGTATTCTTACTAATAACCCTCCCCGAAAGATTGAAACAATTGCCGACTAATGATCTGATAAAAATATTCAACAAACTTTTATCAGTTCTGATTATTGTCTCAGCAGTGCTAAATCTCATCGTCTTGTCTGCCAGAATCTACAGTGTAATGCGGGATGGTCGATGGGGAGAAACGACCGGTATGGAATATGCGGTATTAAATGCCATATACAATGTGCGAAGAGGTCTACCGTGTTATCAAGACTTAAACCAGAACGCCTCGATACCCGTGTATAACTATGGTTTCTATTCATTTTATGGACTTACTGCCAGATTAGTAAATGTTGGTGATGATCAATATATGACCTTTGTGCGCTTACTAACTTTGGGATTTGCTGTTGGTATATGTGCTGCAATGGCGTTTTGGGTTCGCCGAACTATTCCCAATTGGCGAGATTCAGGCATTGCTGGGATAATCCTTGCCATTTCAGCCAGTGTAACTATTTGTTTCGGCCCTTTCATTGGATGGTTTAGTTTATCAGCACGCCCAGACATACCAATGGTGGCTGCCGAACTGACTGGATTTGCTCTTGCCATAATAGGCTTAAAACGAAGAAATCTATTTTTGTTTCTTTGTTCAGCTGGAATATTTGCTCTAGCCTGGAGTTTTAAACAGAACGCATTCTCTTTATTCTCAGGAGTGTTACTCTTAACACTCCTTTTACGCCAGTGGCGATTTTTTATACTCAGCAGTTTAACCTTTACGAGTTTTGTTACTCTGATATTTATTTTAGCTGGCCCTTCTTACATAAAACATGCTTTCTATATTTTTGCTTTTAATAATTATAGCTTAACCAATATCATACGAGAGCTTCAAACCGCATTAATAACAGGGTTCTATGTTTTGATTCCGGCTATATATGTTGGGTATATAATTTTTAAAAGTGATGAAAGAGCGGATTCTCTGTTTATATTGCCTTGGCTTCTAAGTGGTCTGGGTGCTGTTTCATGTCTTGTAGCGATAGGAACAAGCAGAAATCATTTATTTACATTTTATTACATTGGTGGCCTGGTAGTCATATATGGAATAGCAAAAATTTTAAGAGGTGAAATTAGTTTTCAAAAAAGGTTAACTGGTCTGATTGCATTGTCCATTGTTATTGCTTTGGGGGCAGTCCTTACTCTATCCTATCTGCTCTTTCCCAACCGGTTTGGCCGTATTACGGTGCCAGTTTTCCCTGGAGCAAGCCCATCGCAGCGCCATCTATACCTCTCCGCATCGGAACCAAAGTTCATAGAGAACCCTTTCGATGCTTTACCATGGAACAGTGGCCAAATACCATCTGAATCCATTAATACTTATTTTTACTTTTCTTTAGTTAAAGGAGGGATGTTTAAGGAGACGATTGAAGATCGGGCACAGCGTGGCTATTATGCCTCAGCCTTTGTTTCGAACCAAAAATTTGTGCAAGCCTTTAAGTCAAATAAATATGACCTTGTTTCGCTATTGCCTAATGGAGTTTGGTATTTTAAACGAACCGCAGAAGCCAGTATTGGGAATTAGTGATTGCTTTATCCGTTAAGATGCGAGTAGGGATTTCGAGAGACAATATTCCTTCTGGTGGAAGGCCTTGAAGTTCATCTCTCGGAGTTCATTGTATGTCCTAGAGATGGTAAAATTTGCACTACGCAACGAAGTTTTAATAGCTTTCTGTGACCATTCCGCAGCCAAAGAGATGCCTGGACATTTATCATAATCCCCTTTAGATGAAGGGTTACGTGGAATGTCTGGCCGGGGAAACACTATTTGCTCGCACAGGAGCAAAGAATTTGAAAATATGGAGATGATGAAAGATCCCTCCGTCTTGGAGGGCTGATGATTTAATAGAAATTAAGTAGTGGCATTTTGGTAAGTTGATGCTATGTTAAAAAATGTTAAGCTTTTGGGCCTTCTGAGACCGCCGGACGATCCGGATGGAGAGCCACTCAAATTAGAAGGAAACGGTTTGGTTGGTGCGGGTTGGCCTATTCCTATGGCGAATGGAATCCCTGACTTTGTAACCTACGCACCGCCCGTTAGGCGGTCTATCACATTCAATATTCCAATCGAAGATAGACCTTCCAATGAGGTGCTGAAACCACCTTTATGCGATGGAAATCCACCAGTTTGGTTTAAGGAAGAAAAACACAAGTATGCGTTCCTCAAAGGACATCGAAAAGGATTCCTGCTAGATGCAGGTTGTGGACAAGGTAATCGTAACACCTTAGAAATGCTTGGCTATGACTATATCGGCTTAGATATTTCTTTCAACAGTGGGCAGAGAAATCAAGAACCTGCTGATGTGGATGTTGTTGCTGATTGTCATCGGCTTCCGTTCCCATCGGAAAGCATTGAAGCTGTTTACAGCACCGCAGTTTTAGAACATCTCTATTGCCCACCCCTGGCACTTCAGGAAATAAACAGAGTTCTTAGACCAGGAGGATTGATGGTAGGAAGTTGTTCATTTCTTGAGGGTGAACACTACGATAGCCAATGCCATCATACTTATTTAGGTCTTTATAGACTATTGAAATTTGCAGGATTGGATGTTCGTCACATTTATCCGGGTTTGTCTTTATGGGAGATACATTCACCCTCAATATATTTCAGTTTGCCTGGAAATAAATGGATGGGGAAATTGCACCGAATACTTTACCTGAGATTGGTCAGCATTAAATCTAAAGAGTCACCTCAGATGCGTTTACTTCGACACGCAGCTGTATTGCATTTTGTAGCTGTTAAACCCTAAGAACATAATGGCTATCGTTAATAACTTCTAAGAGATCAACGGTGATAAATAATGAGCAAACTTATGTTGATGTTCTACCACGCATCGGTGTTCTCATCTTAAGCTGCAACGGTAAAAAGTGGCTTGAACAGTTATATGAGAGCCTTCGCACCAATGTATACCCAAACAATTGTATCTATCTTGTGGACAACGCCAGTGATGATGGCAGTGTTGAAATGACTCTTGAAAAATATCCAGAAGTAACTATCATCCGAATGCCACAGAATTTAGGTTATTGTATGGCTTACAACCTTGCTATGCCGTATGCATTCGCGGATGGATGTGAGTGGGTTATCTGGGCAAACAACGACGTCAAGCTTGAACCAGGTTGCTTGAATGAGTTAGCGCGTGTCGCCCAAAGTGATCCGCAGATTGGTATGCTCGGACCGGCTTTCCTTGCATGGGATAGCGATGAGCCAAATTATTACATGATTGGAAACCATCCGTATGCTATTCCTGCAATGCAGTCTCAATCTCGCGAACCAATCGACGTTGAATGAGTGGAAGGATCTTTCCTGATGGTGGGTCGTCGTTGTGTGGAATCAGTTGGTCCGTTTGACCTTTTTCTCTTTTCTATTGGGAAGAGGCGGATTTCTGGCGAATGTACCGAATCATCGTCGCATTGAGTTCATTAAAGGTTCTGTTGCAAATAAAAGCTCGTGGATGGGCTCTTCCAAAAGAATAAGTTCAAATTTGACTATCATCTTGCAGCCAAAGCTGGTTTAAAATCAGATATGTCCAAAATTCCATAATACTATATGGAGGAGATTAGGTGCGAGGTTTCAAATGTTTAAGGCAGAGTTTAAAAACATGAGAATTTTATTTATAAATTTCAATTTAAATGCTACGCCTGGGATTAACAATGGTTTGGCGATATTATCGGCAGTCCTCAAAAAGAATAACCACCAGGTAGGGTTGATTTTTTTGTGCGAGGAGTTGGGCTATGGTTTTGACTTAAGCCGAATAAGGCACGACATTGTTAAGGCTAAACCGGATATTATCGGCATCTCACTGATGGAAACCCAGCTTCAATACCTGGTAGATTTTTGTAATGATTTAAGAACTTATTACAAAGGGTTGGTGATCTGTGGTGGCCCACACCCAACAATGGATCCTGAAGATTCTCTTTCAATAAGAGGGATCGACGCAGTTTGTGTAGGAGAAGGTGACGATGCGTTAGTTGAGCTCGCAGAGGCTTTAGAGGTTGGCAGAAATTATAAAAATATCAGAAATTTATGGTTTAAAGTACCCAATGGATTAATCATCAAGAATAAACTGCGCCCCTTTAAGAATCTTAATGAGCTACCACCAGAAGATAAAGAGCTTTTTGATCTGGATAAAATTCTCCCCATCAAGAACTACCAACTGGAAACAATACGTGGGAGAGGATGTGTATATGAATGTAGCTACTGTATCAACCACTCTTATTTGGAGAAATACCAAAAGTTGTGCGAAAAAGTAGTTACTACGAAAGAATATGTGAGAGCAAAAAAGACGGATACGGTGCTCACGGAGATTAAGGATACAGTTTCGAAACATCCCCAGATTCAGAAAATCGCTTTTGTTGACGATGATTTTCTGATGTATCCTGATTTGGAGGAATTCTGCACAAAATATAAGGAAGAAATTGGCTTACCTTTTATTTGCAACCTGAGTCCGTTATCTTTCAACTTTTTAAAAGGAAAATCATTGAGAGAGGCCGGTTGTGAAGTAATAAGACTCGGAGTGGAGAGTGGAAGTGAGAGAATCAAGAAGGAGGTTATGAAAAGGCCTATCAGCAACAGAAGCATTTGCAGGACATCTAATGGGGCCTTAGAATTGGGGTTAGGGACCAGTTTTTACAACATGATAGGTTTGCCGACAGAGACAAAAGAAGATATTTTTAAAACATTGCGGCTAAATGCGGCACTAAGGCCTGACATTGTCAAACTGATGACGTTCTATCCATTTAAGAATACACCCCTCTACAATTTGTGCATTAAACTTAATCTGATAGATTATGATAAAATGGATAGCTTGGACAGTTATGATACATATACCTGTCTAAAATTTCCCCAAATACACCAGCTTTTCCTAAAGAAAATACAAACCGCTTTTAACTGGTATATAAATCTTTTCCTGGGCAACGCTGCGTCTCCGCGCTACAAGGCGTTAATAAAGACTATTGAAAGTATGACCGAAGATGAGTGGGAAAGATTTGATTTTCTTGGTGTCGATGAAGAGGTTTCGAAGAAGTTTAGGAAAAAAGGCGTGCTTCATTATTCAAAGTTTTTAAATAGAAGCCTTGCCGTAAAGTTTCCGAGTGAACATGAAAAATCAAACTAATTACCTGAGAGGAGGCGTAAGAATCCATGATCGAAGGAGTTAAAGTTATCGATCTTGTCGTCAGCGAAGATGAAAGAGGTTATCTCATAGAAATAGCCCGTAATGCTACTGATCCAGAGCCTCATGGGGTGATTAACGAGTTTGGTCAAATCTATCTCGTTGGGGACCCAATACGTGGAAGCATTCGGGCGTTCCACAAACATAAAGAACTTTGGGACTGGTTTTTCATCAGCCACGGGAGTGCTAAGTTTGTGTTAAAAGATGACCGGCCGCAAAGTTCCACCTATGGAGAGATGATGATTATCATTGCGAGTATTCGAAAGCCGCGTTTAATTGCAGTACCACCGGGTATTTACCACGGGTGGATGTCACTGGAGGACGACACGCAAATGGTGAGCATCGCTAGTCACACCTATAATCGAGTAAAACCTGATGAAGTCCGTATATCGCCGGATGCTTTCGGCGATGTATGGACAGTAAAGGGGAGATGACCGATGAGAAAGATTTTACTTGTGGGCGGAGCAGGCTATGTGGGCACCGTGCTGGCAGAAGAGTTGCTTGAACGTGGTTATGCGGTAAGAATCCTTGACCGTTTATACTATGGGGAAGAGGGCTTGCGCAACATCCGCGACCGGGTGGAATTAATAGTGGGGGACATGCGTACTGTGAAAATAGAGGTATTAGAAGGGATAGATGCAGTGCTCAATGTAGGTGGCTTATCCAATGACCCTACTGCCGAGTATAATCCAAAGGCAAACTACGAAATGAACGCGATAGCCTCTCGAAAGCTGGCAGTGTTTTGTAAGGAACAAGGGGTACCCCGGTATATCTTTGCCTCAAGCTGTTCCATTTATGACCGTGGAGTTAGCGATAGCCAGCAGGATGTACTGCAGGATGAGTCGACAAAGGTGAATCCTCGAGCAGCCTATTCCCGCTCAAAATATGACGCTGAGCAATCATTATTGGAGATGGCCGATAACAGTTTTTGTCCTGTCATATTGCGGAAGGGGACCATTCATGGTTTCTCGCCCCGCATGCGTTATGACTTGGTAGTGAATACTTTTGTGAAA
>Ga0315274_10006769_pt1 | contig 16678 bp, 5 predicted proteins | sample YL17G02_20_MG_FD_203700 | JGI IMG/M metagenome (GOLD analysis project Ga0315274, IMG submission 203700) | Sediment microbial communities from Yellowstone Lake, YNP, Wyoming, USA - YL17G02_20 | ecosystem: Environmental > Aquatic > Freshwater > Lake > Sediment | place: USA: Wyoming | collected...
GATTGAAATCAGCACCCGCGAACAGGATCGCGACTACGACGGAACCGAGCTGGAATTCCGCACCGGCAATCCAGCGAACTATGCGGGAGAAGCCGCGGTCGTGCCGCTCGGGTTCACCACGCAGTTCTACGGGCACCAGTATGATTCCATCACCGTCTGCACCAACGGCTACATAGCGGTGGGAAACCAAGAGATGGTGGTGAATTTCCAGAACTGGCCTCTGGACAGGGCATTCGGCGGCGGAGTTGGTATGATAGCCCCATTCTGGGACAACCTCAGGCTGGAGGCGAATGTTTCAGGCGTGTATTACTACTACGATGAAGACAACGCCCGCTTCATCGTGGAATGGTACAAGATGGCGTTCGCTACCGGCGGCGGCCAAAACCGGATCATCTTTGAGGTGGTTCTCTATGACGCCGGCGTCTGGATCACTGAATCCGGCGACCCGAACATTCTATTCCAATACAAGACCATCACCCAAGTGATCGGTCCAGCCGACTTGGACGAGAACAGCCAGATGTATATGGATATGCCCTACGCTTCGGTGGGTATATCCAGCCCCGAAGGAAACTCCGGCCTCAACTACTCTTACCGGAACGCCTATCTGCCCCCGGCTGCGCCGCTACAGGCGCAACGGGCGCTTTTGTTTGCAACTTCGCCGGAATATAAAGCCTGTATTTTGTATGGACGGGTGTCCGACGTCGAAACCGGCGCGCCGATTGAAGGGGTGACTGTCCAAACCGAGCATGGCTTTGTGGACAACACCGATGGGGATGGTTTTTGGCGGATAGAAGGCGCGTTGGCGGAGGTGCCCTTTAAAATCAAGGCTTCCAAACCGGGGTATAATGACTCCACGCTAACCGATCTTGAGGTCCCGGAGGGAGACAGCCTGGAGATAGACTTCGCCCTGCTGCATCCCGAATTCACCCCCTCCACGCGGTTCCTTGAGGCGATGCTGGACTCGGGGCGGTCGGTTTCGCTGGATTTTGATGTCTATAATGGCGGGAATGGACCGCTGGATTGGTCAGTGCGGCGAAAACTCCCGCGCGGGGCGGACGTGGATCCGTGGGTGCAACGTTTGAGTTACAACTTTGGCGAGCAGTTGCGCGACAGCCGAATTGAGGGGGTGGCGTTCACGGGCGGCAAATTCTACGTCACTGGCGGCGATAATGCGGATGAACAAAACGACAGCGTTAATTATATCTATGTGCTGGACAGGGATGGCCAGTTGGCCGATATGTTCGTCCAACCCTGCAGCACCCGCTACGGTATGAGCGACTTGGAATGGGACGGCGACCTGCTGTGGGGTTCGGGCGACCGCAACGTTTATGGTTTTACCACGGAAGGCGAAGTAGTATCCGTGTGGGTGGGTCCATACCGTATCAATCAGGCGATAGCCTGGGACTCCGACCGTGAACTCCTTTGGATTGCCGGCATCACCAGCAATCAAATAATCGGCTGCAACCGCAACGGCAACCAGATGGAAGAACTCAATCAGGACGGTCTCCGCATCCATGGCCTGGCTTATTGGCCCGAAGACCCCGATGGCTATAACCTTTACATTTTCCAGAGCCCCGATCAGGAGGCAGAAATCGTCTATAAAATGAACCCCGAAACCGGGGATACGATGTTCGTAACCGTGCTCCTGCCGGATTCTGGTGGTTCCCCGCGCGGCTGTTACATCACCAACCAGTATGACGTGTATAGCTGGGTTTTTCTCGACGTGGCTGAGAACGCTTCTCGCGACCGGGTGGACGTCTGGCAACTGGACGCCCGGCGCGATTGGTTCCCGGTGTTTAAGGAAACAGCGGACGGCTGGGCGGCTGCCGAACAGGGAGTAGTCAACGCCGGGGAGCGGCAGAACTATCGTGTGGACCTTATAACTGCCGACCTCGCCAAGGTCTTGTTCCAGGCGTATCTGCTCTTCCGTCACAATGCCGTCGGCGGCAGCGATACCATATTTATTTCGCTGGACGTCATTGGACCGCGACGGCCGATGGATTTCAGCCTGGTTTCACCGGCGGAAGGCGACACCATTCAAACCAACAGCGAGGTGCAGTTTATATGGCAGCGGTCGCTGGATCCAAACTTCAACGAGACGCCGCAGTATGCCATTCGGTTCAAGACCGGCAATGATTCAGTCTTCACGATGGTTCAAGATACCACAGTTACTCTGGATGTCGGGTTGCTGGGTTTGCAGATACCATCCGACACGACCCTTACCTGGTGGGTATTGGCGGCGTCGGGCTTGGACACCACCGCCAGCCGGGAGCAGTTCACACTGCGGTATCGGATTAACGACTTGAACGATGGTGATGCAACCGCGCCGGCGGTATTCGCGCTGCAGGGCGTCCATCCGACGCCGTTCAATTCGGCGGCGACAGTGCGTTTCTCGGTTGACCGGACGGCGCCCACGACGCTGAAGGTTTACGACCTGCAGGGGCGCATAGTGACGACACTCTACGACCGGGTGGCAGCGGTGGGACGGCATCAAGTGGTGTGGAACGGTTCCGCGCTGCCTTCGGGGATTTATATGGTGCGGCTGGAGTCCCTGGGGCGCGTTCAGACCGTTAAAACGACTCTGGTTCGTTAAAACAGCATCAAAGAACCCCAGCCAGCAAGCTGTCTGGGGCACACAATGTCAAAATGGCTCTGGTTCGCTAACAACAACATTTGAATCCGCCGCGGCGGACAACGCCCACTTCCCTCCGTTGCGACGGTGGGAATGTGGGCGTTATAATGGAGGTTACATAGTGCAGCTTCACGCAGGGGAGAACAAAATGCGGCGTTCGACCGACTTGTTGGCGGGGGTGTTGACCGGTCTGTTGCCGCTTGCTTTCGGAGTTTTCGGGGCAACGGGCGGTGGAAAGTGGGGGATGGATGTCGTCCGACAGTCGGCGGATGGTATGGAGATCTCCTGCCAACTTCCCGATGACCTAAACGCCGCGATGAAGTCCGGCGAAACAGGCGAGTTCGTTCAAGAATACGTCGCGCCGGATGGCTCCCGTCAACCGTTTATCACCAGGTGGGTAGTGCTCCCGGCGGGGATGAAGGGAGAGCTTGCGGTTCGGGAACAGGCACTGGATGGGGCGTCGCCGGCGGTTATCGGCAGACCGGTGATATGGCGCGGCGTCCGTTTGGCGCCGGTGATGATTATGCCTCAGCAGCACTCGGAGGAGTCGCTGACGCTGGATATCAGGTTCGTCCCCGATAAGGATGGCGTCCGGCACAGTGAAATCGCCCCCCGACCACTTTCCCCCCAGCAGGCACGGATATTGGATATGATGACGCTCAATCCTCCCCGCCAGCTCTCGCCGCGCCGCGACTTGGCGGCTGAAGACATTGCGCATATACTGCTGCTTTATCCGGAAGCGTTGGAAGATGAGACCGCGCTGACTGAGCTGGACGGGTTCGTTGACTGGAAGGAGCGGATGGGGTTCAAAGTGACCAAATTAGCGGTTGACACTGACGTGATGGATGCCCTGGACATTAAGGATATGATAGCTGATTATTATGACGATAACCCGCCTTTAGACTATCTCGTCATCGTCGGCGATGACCGGTTTCCGGATCCATTCCCAGATGACGGTCAAGATCCGGTTTATGACGAAGAAATGTTCTTTCCGGGTCTGCTGTTTGATTATGGCATATTTGACAGTTTCAGTGATTTGCTCTATACCACGATGGACGGCGAAAACGACCTGACGCCCGACATCCCGCTCGGCCGGTTCTGGGTGCCTACGGCAGCCAAACTCGCAGGGGTGTTACGACGTTCAGTGGAATATGAGAAGGACCCCTATGCCGGACCCGACAACGACTATGCCTGGATGGGTCACGCTCTTGTCGCTATGGAGTCAGACTCAATGTTTGCTGAACGAGTGGATTTGGCAAGGTGGGAAGCGAGAAAATTGGAACAGATGGGGCTGCGAGAGGTGGATTTGGTTTGGGATAAAAATGACACATTGAGCGGTGAAGATGAGATACCCATATTTGAAGAAGGCGTTACTTTAGCGCTTGCTGATGGTTGGGCGCTGGGAACAATGAAGCCCTGGGAGTCTCCGCGCTGGACAGACCCTGCTGAGACCGGACGGATGAACCCGTTTATTATCACTAATTGTCCCTATTACAGTAAATGGCTGCTCTATGAGTTCTTCGGCCGAACTGAGGTGGATGCCATAAACGGCGCGGTGGGGGCGCTGACGACTACGCACCGCGACCAAAGCCACAACATAACTATCGTTTTAGGCGGAGCGGTGTTGGGACTCAGCGGCGGTATTACTCGCGCCGGCGACCTTGGTGTCATAGCAGCAACGTATATGGAGCCTTTACTCGCTATGGGGGCGGAGGATGATTCCACCTTCCTTGGCGACCTGAAAGGGTTGCATCTCTATGGCGACCCAACCCTGGATATCTTCACCGGCGTTCCGGTGACCCTGACCGCCGGGCTGCCCGATGCCTACAACGTCGGCGCGACCGGCGTAACGCTGACAATCACGGACAGCGACGGCGCCCCAGTGGCGGATGTCACAGTGTGCATCCGCCAGCCCGATAATTTCCAGTATGTCGCGTGGACGGATGAAGCGGGACTGGTAGTCTTTACCATTCCGGAGGGGCTGACGGAAGGGAATCTTCAGATTACCGCCCACCGGCACAACTGCCGTCCGGTGGTGGCGGATGTGCCGGTGGACGCCCCCGACGTCAATCTGGTTTTGGATGCGGCTGGTTTTGATGACAGCGACATTGGCGACAACGATGGACTTCTGCGCAACGGTGAAGAAGCGGCGCTGATACTGAAATTGCTCAATGCCGGTGCGGCAGATGCGATGGGGGTAACCGCCACACTCAGCTCCGATTCGCCTTATCTTGAGTTGTCCGATGCGGAATTGGAATTTGGCGATATAGCAACTGGCGAAACAGTCGCCTATCAGGGTGAAGCGACACTCACCACGGCTGCGGAATGTCCGGGGGGGACATTGCTTCGCATCGGCGTCAGCGTCCATTCCGGCGAAGGTTCCTGGGAATCCGCCTTTGAAATCATCTCGTCCGGTCCCGCCTTTGGTATGGAAGAGCAAAACTTGGGAACAGAGCGTTTTACGCCGGGGAGCGAAGGCGCCGCCATTGATGTGGGGATCAGAAATATCGGCGATTTGGCAGCCTCCGAGATAGCGGTCAGGCTGGTGAGCCTGGATACACTGGTAACAGTGACGGACGGCGAACGCGTCATTCCGGACCTAAATCCCGATGACACCGGTAATCCAGATACGCTGTTCGCCGTTTCAGTCAGCCGATTTGTCTTCCGCGGTGACAGCGTTCGTCTGGCGCTGGACATCACGGCGGATCACGGCTTCGCGCAGCGGATTTCATTCTTAGTCCGTGTGGAAGGCGAGCGTGAGGGGGAGCCATTGGGACCTGACGACTATGGCTACATCTGTTACGACAGCGGCGACGACCGGTTCGCCAATGCGCCCATCTATAGGTGGCGCGAAATCAACTGGGACGTGGACGGCTGGGAGTTCAACGGCACTCGTCTTGATCTGGGCGATATAATGGGGGATCCCGGCGCTTGGAATACGACCGTCCGGGTTCCGTTGCCGATTAGTTTCCGGTTCTATGGGCAGGATGTAGACACCATCGTCGTCTCCTCCAACGGCTGGCTGGGGCTAAGAGCAGCGGACACCGTTTTCACTTCGGGGAGCAACCAACGCATTCCCGGGCACGGCTCCCCCGATGCGCAAGTTTGTGTCTATTGGGATGACTTGCGCAACCCGCTTAACAGTTATTACGGGGTCTTTTACCACTGCATTGAAGATGAGGGTTTATTTGTCGTGGAATGGAGCGGTGTGGCAGTAACCGCGACCGATTCCATCACCCATTACGTCTCGTTCCAGGCGCTGCTGTTTGATTCCGAGAAGTTCCCCACCCCCACCCGCGATGGTGAAATCACTTTACAGTACCAGAAGTATGACGCCGTCTTAGGAGAATCTCTTACCTCTCCGTTTGCCACAGTGGGCTTGCGCAATTGGGACGGCAGCGGCGGGTTGCAATATACCTTCGGCAACGAGTATCCTGAAGCCGCGCACCCGTTGGAAGACGATATGGCGCTTAAGTTTACCACTGTGTTGAGCCAACTGGGAGCGATGCAGGGTCGTGTGGTAAGGTTGGAGGCGCAGGACGAAGGAATCGCCGACGCGATTCTTATTCATCCGCGTTTTCCGGGCGCATTAACGACCGAAGCTGATGGTTCATTCTTCCTTTCGGGGTTGCTGCCCGGACAATATCAAGACGTTACGGTTAATGCCGCCAGATTCAATGGCGCTTTATTAACTATTGGCCTTGCAGCGGGAGATACGGTTGATGCGGGTTTGGTGAGCCTGACTCACCCCGTCGCCGGTGAGCATGGTATGAATCCCATGCCGTTTGACCGGCTCAGCCTGCGTCCCGACGGCAGCGAGCTTCTGGCAACCTTAACCCTTGCCAACGACGGGAATGGACCGCTGGACTACCGGGCGCGGATTGTCAACTACGATGGAAGCGAGCCGGCGCCGGTCGCGGCGGGGGAGATAGATTCACTTTACAGTATAACCCGCGATGTCCGAGTAAATGGCTTTACCCGGGTGGACTCGGTAATCTACCTCCCCGGTCGCAACCAGTCACGGGAGGGAAACGACGGGCATCGGATATACGGAATAAACCTGAGTGGGCAGTTGGTGAGCGATTTCAGGCAGCCTCTGACAGCTCCCAGTCGGGGGATTCTCAATCTGACTTGGGATGGCGCCGCTCTATGGGGAAGCTACCTTGATAAAGATACTGGCGAAATCCATCTCATCAAGCTCGACTTGCAGGGTACTCTCATAAAAGACCTGACGCCTCCCCTTCCTTCCATTTCATCTCTACCGTTGGTCTTTGAGCAGGAGCGCGGTATCATCTACGCCGGTGATGCGAACCTCACCCACATTGTGGAGCTGGATACCGCCAACGGTGGTGTGTTGGACTCAATCCCACTCCATGTATCAGGACGAAGGATGAAGGTTACCGGCTTGGCTTGGAATCCATATGATACGGACGGTATGAACCTTTACATTCTGGAGGATTCCACCCTCAATGACACCGCGTTCGCCCTGTTGCATAAAATGGATGTCAATAGCGGCGAGGTGATTCGCGTCGGCTCGCTGACGGGAAGAGCTTTCCTTAATGGCGGACATTTGGGTTTAGTTATTATATGGGATATTTATTTTCAGCATACCGTCGCCGTTACGATGGAAGACGACGGATATAATAGCACAGGTGATAGTAACATCAGCAACGATATGATCCGCTTCTATGATCTGGGTCCGAACCTGTCACTCTTGGGCGGGGAGGGTATTCGCAACCGCACCGGCTCCATACCCGCGGGGGAATCGGGCCGGATACAGATGTTGATGAAGGCGGAGGGATGGCCTGAAGATATCTGCCAATTCGGGCTGCAGATAATCCACAACGCAGTTGGCGAGACGCTGCTGGCGCCGGTGAATTTGACACTCACCGACACATCCGATATTCCCTCCACTGCTGAACCGTTGCCAAGCACATTTGGATTACAGGCAGTCTATCCCAACCCGTTCAACGCGCAAATTCGTATAGATTTCAATGTGGATGCGTTGCGGCCGGTGTCGTTGAAGCTATATGACCTCGCCGGACGAAAAGTAGCGGATATTTACGAAGGCGACCTAAACGCCGGACGCCACCGGATGGCTTGGGACGGCAGCGGCTTCGCTAGTGGCATTTATATCATAAAGCTTGAATCCGCTGGCAGGTTCCAGACTGCCAAGTTGGCGCTGGTTAAGTAGCTGTCATCACAATAGCAGCGCGCTTTTTTACCCAATGCATCATATAGTTGACTTTCCCCCCGCTTGCGGGGGGAATTGAAGGTTGACTTTCCCCCTGCTTGCGGGGGGAATTGAAGGGGGGTGCCGAATTCAATATAGATGCGGTTTTTTCACCCCCCCTTCTTCCCCCCCGCAAGCGGGGGGGTGAGTAAAAGAACCCGCACTGATTTATGCCAAGTCCTCCCGCCACGGAGGATTTGCTGTTTTTGGTGGTATGTTATTTGCTCCGTTACACTTCGGATAACTATGCGGCAGCAAATGCCGCCCGTCCAAATCGCCTGTGAATAGGCATTTCGGGGTAGCGAGTGAGTGATTTAACCGAAGCAACGTCCAATCGCGCAAGCTGGCAGCGGCTTGCGGACTATTACCGTCGCAAGGGTGACGCCGCCAAGGCGCAGGGATACGAAACGCAGCTCTCCCAACTTGCGACCGAGTCTGAACCGGCGCTGAAGTCGGGCGATTACGAGCGCGCGTTGGACACTCGCATTCACGAGAGCTACCGGGTATCGGCGCTGGTTTCAGCTTACAAGGCGGAAGCGGTGTTCCGCGGCTGTTTGGAAAATCTGGTTAACCAGACGCTCTACCGGCGCGGAGAGTTGGAAATCGTCGTCGTGGACAGCGCGTCGCCAGAGAATGAATGGGCGATTATCTCGGAATTATCCCCCAAGTATGAACATATCCACGCAGTCCGCACGCGCGAGCGGGAACCGCTTTACAAGGCTTGGAACCGTGCCATAGAGTTATCTCGCGGGAGCTATCTCGCCAACGCCAACAGCGATGACCGGCGCCGTCTGGACGCGCTGGAGATTATGGCGGATGAATTGGACGCCCACCCCGAAGACGCGCTGGTTTACGGCGACTGCCATTTATCGTTCATATCCAACGAAACTTGCGACCAGAACGACCACCGGCGAATATTCCGTTATCCCGAATTCTTCGCGCCGGCGGCGCTTCTGCACTACCAGTTCGGACCCCAGCCGATGTGGCGGCGTTCGGCGCACGATGTCATCGGGCTTTTTGACGACCGCTACCGCGCGGCGGGAGACTGGGATTTCAACATTCGGCTGGCATTGAAGCTGTCAGCGCGGCACATCCCGCAGTCGCTGGGGCTTTATCTGGAACACGCCGGAGCCATCACCTTCAAGGACGACACGATGGCGCGCGAAAACCGGCGTGTAAATGAAACCTATCATCTCCCCGAAGTGGTTGAAGCGCTCTACCGGCAAGCCGGTGCGCCGTCCGCTACAGATGCCGGCCGCGCCCGGATATTGTTGGATATGGGGAATCGGGCGTTGGAGTATTTTCCGCCCTGGAAAGAGGGTGGGGCGGAGCGCAATCTGAAGCTGACAAATATCTGCTACCGTGCAGCGGCCCGGCTGCAGCCTGATTGGTCGGCGCCGCGGGTCAATTTGGCGCTCTGTCGGGCGCTGGAAGGGCGATTGCGCGATGCGGTAGAGATGCTGGGGAAGCAGGCGGAGAGTGCCCGCGAACCCTTGACATTAGCCAATTATCAGGCACTCAACGACGCATTGCGCACCGGTAAAATGGACGGCGGATTGAGACTTGCCCCATCGGGATTGGATTTTCCATCCCAGAGAGAATTGTCAATACCATCAACTACTGTTCCACAACCGGGAAGGACGCCTGCAAGGGGTTCAGATATTGCGCGAGCTCAAACCGTAGCGCCTAAATGTGCCAGTCTGCGCATCTGCATATTCGTCGGGACAGGAACCTTGAATCCTACCGGCGGCAATGGCGGAATGGAAACAGCGGTGCTGCAGACCGCGCAGGCATTGGCGCGGCGGGGACATCAGGTTGGGATCGTGTCCCGGCTGACAGGCGAGACCGATGACTACCAGGGAATCACTCATCTGCGACTGGAAGAATGGGAGCGAGGTGCGCATCCTGAATGGCGCGAGGATATGGACCTCCTCGCGTTTACATCCGGTCCCGACCGGCAGCCTTATACCCGCGTTCCGCAGGCTGTTCCCAAGGTGGCGCTGTTCCACCATCAGGAACTGGCTTTTATGATCAGCCGTGCGGCTGACAACCCGCAAGTGGTGCTGAATGAAGTCGCCAATGCGGTGATATGCGTGTCGGAGGCGGTGAAGCAGAACCTCATCCGGGCGGGGATTATCGGTGACAGAGTATCGGTTGTGCCGAATGGTATTGATATCAGCGTGTTTCATCCGCAATCGGTGGAACGCAACTGGCGGCGGATTATATTCGTCGGCGCGCTGGTCAGGGATAAGAATCCCGATATGCTCATTCGCGCCTTCCGGCAGCTCGCGCCTCAATTTCCCGACGCTGAATTGCACATCTTCGGCAGCGCGGCTCTGTGGGGAGCGCCGGAGTATCTCAATCGTGAACTGATAGAGCGCACCAACCCGCGTGTGAAGTTTCACGACATTGTCGGACAAGAGGAGTTGGCAGTTGAATACTCGCGGTCAGGGTTGTGTGTTATTCCGTCGCGCTTTGAGTCGTTCAGCCTGGTATCGCTGGAGGCGCAGGCGTGCGGCTGCATCCCGTTGGCGGCTGAGGTCGGGGGATTGCCCGAAACGATGCTGCCGGGTCGCACCGGATTCCTTTATCATCCCAACGACCTGCCGACATTGGGATTGGCGCTCTATGACCTGCTCACTCATCCGGAGAAAGTCAGGACGGCGAGCGCGCAGGCGCCCGATTTCGTGCGGGCGAACTTCTCGTGGGATAAGACCGCCGCCGCTTATGAATCTGTATTTCGCACCGTTCTTACCGACAGCACTTCCAAAGCGACAGAGAAAAGGCAAACCGGCGCATGTTTCACACAAGTCCCGTGATGTTACCCCCCCTGCTATTGCAGGGAGGGAGTAAGGGGGGGTATTCTTCCTGCATGCGAATCTGTTTTGGTTAAATCGGGTCAACCCCCCTTTAGTTCCCCCCTTCAATAGAAAGGGGGGATATGGTTGAATAACGCATCGCAGCTGGAAGCCTTAGACAAGAGACGGTCGCGATGAAGAAGTGAGTGGCAATGTGTCACTCTTTTTTGTTTATTATAAGCTCTAATGAACAGTCAATAGGCCCCCCCTGCGCTGTATCCCTCCACAATGACTACGGTATGCTAAAGCGGATATTCCAAAACCGCAACCTGACGCTGCTCTGGGCCGGGCAGATGGCGTCGCAGAGCGGCGATTCGGTTTTCCAGATCGGGCTGCTCTGGCTGACGCTGGAGCTGTCCGGCTCCGAGTCGGTCACCGGTCTGGTGGCGATGTCGTCCTACCTGCCCGCGGTGCTGCTGGCGCTACTCGCCGGCGTGGTGGCGGATAGAAGCAACCGGCGCCGGATAATGCTCGCGTCTGATGGGCTGCGCGCGCTGTTGATTATGCTCATTCCCATCGCGGCGCTTTCGGGAGCGTTGTCGCCGTGGCTGCTGGCGGCGGTTGCGTTCACGCTGGCGATTGCGGCGACGTTCTTCAATCCGGCGCGGGACTCTCTGATTCCGCAGATTGTCGCACCCGACGGACTGATGCGCGCCAACTCGCTGATACAAACCTCGTGGCAATTCTCGCTGCTGATCGGTCCCGCAATGGCGGGGTTGCTGCTGCACCTGGTCGGTAACGTTCATCTCTTCACCGCCGATGCCGCGCTGTATCTATTGTCGTTTGTCGCTGTGTTCTTGATACGGTTGCAACCGGCGCTGCCGGCGACGCAACATTCCAATGACGGCGCCTCAGGTCGCATCGCCGGCGGCTGGAGCCAAATCCATGATGGACTGGGCTATGTAACCCGCCAGCCGGTCATTCTGCCCCTGCTGCTCCTCACCGTCGCCGACAACATTTTCATAATGGGTCCGGCAATTGTCGGAACGCCGGTGTTCGTGCGGCAGGAGTTGGGGCTTGGCGCGGAAGCCTACGCGCTGGTGCAGGCGTGCTTGGGCATCGGGATGCTGCTCGGCACCGCGGCATTGCTCGGTCTCGGCGGACGCTTCAACAAGGGGAAGGTTCTTCTGGTCGGGATGGTGCTGGATGGAATAACTTTCATCCCCTTGTTCTGGGCGAATTCGCTGGCGGCAATGGAGGCGACGATAATTCTCCACTCACTTGCCATACCGCTCATCACCGTCAGCCGCGCGGCGCTGATACAGTCCATTGTCCCGGCGCAATACACCGGTCGCGTCTTCGCGCTGGTGAATATGGCGGTGGTGGGAATGTCGGCGGTTTCTGCTGGATTGGCGGGAGTGGCGCTGGATTGGTGGGGGGCAAGGTGGGTATTTCTGGTCATTGGGGCGGCGGGAGGAATATGCGGGATGGTCGGGTGGGTGTTGGCGAAAGATTTGAAAAGTGCCTAATCGGTGACAAGGTAACAAGGTTCCAAGGTGATAAGGACATAACGTGTTGACGTAATAACGGGGGAGATAGGGTCGGAGCAACATCAGGAGAATGAAGTTGACATTGAAAATAAGCGGTTGGACGGCATTGCCCGCACTGGTCGCGGCTGGAGTGGCGTGGGCGGGGGAACCATCACTGGTCGGGGAAATTACTCAGCGTCGCGATTCGCTGGAGTTGGTATGGCGCGCATCGTCGGGATTGGAGCGTGACCGGCTGTCGTTCCAGCTTGGGAACTGGCTGCAAGACACAACGCTCGCGCCGGTTTCAGATGCTAATGAAGCCGGGGCGCTTTACCACTGGTCGCTTTACAAACGCGCTCAATTTGACCGCGTGGCGGAGTGGATGGAGAAACTCCCGTTGGACAGCGCCGGATTGCCGGTTTCCGCCAACCCGGTTGGCAGACACCTCTTTTATAAATTCCAAACCCTGCGGGAGGATTTCACCGCGGCCGGTAAGCTTGCGCAGTTGGCGGGAAAGGACGACTCTACCGGGGAATTGGGCGCGCCCGAGCTGTTGGCGCTCGCGGACCTCGCTTTCCGGCAGTTTGATTATGAGAAGGCGCGGCGATGCTATAAGGCAGTCTATCAGGAGACGGCAAAGTCGCCATCCCGAAGCTTCGGGACCGAAGCGGCGCTGGGGATGGTTCAGATACTCAACCGCGAGCAACAATACCAGACCGCGCTGGACACTCTGATCGCCGAACTGCGACGAGGTGGATTTGGCGACGATTTGGTTTACAACATCGGCGAAGAGTTGCTTGAATTGGGTCGGATATCCGAAGCGTCTGCGTTGTTGGAGATGACGCTGAAGGTAAATCCCTATAACTCGGATGCGCACTATTATCTCGGCAACGGCTACAGCCGGCTGAACTACTCCCAATTGGCGGCGCAATATCATGACTGTTTCTCCGATTCCGCACATCAAGACCGGCTTCCGGCAGTGCGCGCTTTGTTCGCCGAAGGACGGCACGACAGCGTCGCGGTGGTTTTGGATGGAATTATATCCGAACATCCCAAATGGGTTCAGCCCCGGGCAATGCGGGCGGAAGTAGCCTGGCTGAAGGGCGATTTGACGACTGCGGAGTGCGAGTGTCTCGCCGCGCTGGCGGTCTGTCCGGCTTATGGTCGGGCGCACTCCATCCTGGCGCGTGTTTATGAGACGAAGGAGCGGATGTGGAATGTTCACCGCGATTCGGACGAAGCCGAATTCACCGCGGCGGAATTCCCGATCGTCCCGGATATTGACAGGTATATTGTTGATTGGCGCAGCCTGACGCCGCGCCATCAGAAGCGGGTGGCGCTGTCGGTTGCGCCGTGGCGAAATTTTATCCCGGTGCTCGCCGCGACCGGCAACACTCATTACATCAAGCCGATGTCCGAGAAACTGTCCGAGTGCCCGATGATGGGAACCATCGCCGACCAGCGGGTGGGGCTGGATTCGCGGCTCTGGGACGACGTGCGCGGCGCGGGCGGTTATCACACCGTTACCGGAATTGAAGATGTTGAGCGCACAATTTTCAAGAGCTACAACACCGTTCTGCACGAATTGACACACCAGGTGCACGGCATCCTGACCGAGCCGGAAAAGCAGCGGATTGAGAATGCTTATCGCGCCGCCAAAGCACAGGAAGCCGCCGGCGTCAAGACGTTTCTTACCGATTACGCGTCGTCCAACGAGTGGGAGTATTTCGCCGAGGGTGTGAATGCCTATTATTCGCCGCGTCGCGACCAATATGACCGGCGCGAGTTGGTGCGCGAGCGATTGCTAATGATGGACACGGCGCTGGTGGCGTTGGTGGGGCATTTCACCGGCGTCACCGATGTGCAGCCTTACTATGTAGTCGGTCTGGTGGCGGCGGCGGAGGACTTGATGGAATGGGGGCGGGCAAATGATGCGCTGGCGAAGCTGGACTCGCTGTCCGAAACCGACCGCAATGACCGCGAAGCGTTGCGCGCCACTGCCTACGTCGCCTCGGTATTGGATAAGGATTCGCTGGCGTTGGTGAACGGTCGGCGCGCCGTGCAGCAATATCCAGATGAGAAGGACAGTTACACCCGGCTTGCGGATGTGATTGAGCACGCCGTCCGTCAACCGACGGATGCCACCGCCATTCAGACGCTGCAAGCGGGTTTGACGCGTCCGGACGTCGCCCCCCGTCATAAGCTTCTGCTGTCGCTGGGCGGGTTATACCGGAACGCCGGCATTTACAGCGCCGCTATCGCCTGCTATGACAGCGCGCTCGTCTATCAGTCCGACCTGCCCGATGCGTTGTGGGGAATCGGAGTGACTTGGGGAGACAGCGCCTTATGCATGAAGCCCGTGTCGGAGAGTGACAGCGCCTATCGCGTCTTGCTAAACCGCTCGCTTGGCTATTTTGAGCAGGTGCTGCCGGAACGAAATGGTGTTGTGGCGCTGAGGTTGGATTATGCCCGGATACTGCTGCAGACGGGCGACTTTGACGGTGCGGCGCTTCAGATAAGCGAAGCCGCCAATATCCGCCCCGACGCTCCGGAGGTGTGGACTTATCAAGCGTGGCTGGCGACCCAGCGCGACGATAACAAGGGAGCGAAAAAACTGCTGAAGAGGGCGCTGGAGTATGACCCGGCGCCGGATTTGGCGAAGATACTGACGGCGCGACTGAAGGGGAAGAAGGCGGCGGCGAAATTACAGCGGGAGTTTGAAATCACCATACCCTATTATCGTTACAGCGCCAATGATGCCGAGTATGTGTCGCGCGGTGATTTTCCCGTGTGGCAGAGGAGGCTGTTGACCGGGGAGATGGGACTATAATGTGGTATTCTGTCAGCTCTTCAGACCGGACAGAATGACCCGTTTGCCAACTTACCCGTTTACTTGATTAACACCACCTTCTGCGTCCGGGTGATATTGGGCGTGGACATTTGGATGAAATAGAGTCCGGTCGGAGCGTTCTTAGCCATCCAAAGAACCTCGTGCCGCCCCGCCGTTTGAAGACTGTTGACCAGCACCGATACCTCACGACCGGTCGGATCAAACAGGCTCACGTTGACGTCGGTGGTATAAGGCACCGCAAACGGGATGTGGACGAGGGCGTTGAAGGGATTAGGATAGGCGGGGGACAGCATAAACTCCTGCGGCGCAGCGTCCGGCTCCCGAACCGCATCCGGCCACTTCTCCGGGCCGAGGCGCATCAGTATCGGCGGACGACCATAACCTTCAATGCGGGGTCCGAAACCACCCATAGCAAAACCGCTGTCTGGGGTGGTGCAGATGACATTGGCGCTTGCCCATCGCTCGTCGGTCGTGTCGCCATAAACTTCTTGATATAACTCGTTCCCGTCTGCGTCGGTGCGAATGATACGGAAGTTGCCCCCGCAAACAATGAAGCCACCGTCAGTTGTTTGGACGAAATCGCGGGGTGAGAAGGCATTTGGATTTGGGATAGGGTCGCTGGTGTAAACCTCATAGCCCTCGCCGTCAATCCAAAAGAGTTGCATCCCTAACACCCAGCCTTCATCCACCAAAACGGGCGCGTCGTTCAAAATCACGAATTCATCTTCGGCGGTCTGGAGAATTCCCACAGGTTGCTCATAATCGTAGGTTCTCTCCCAAACCACTTCACCCGTGGAGTCTGTCCGAATAATGCAAATCGAGCTGGGTGAGTAAGGGTCGTAAATATCCTCAAGCCTTCCCCCGAACAGAAGGAAACTGCCGTCGGAAAGAGAGAGGACTTGGGCGGGCGTATAAGCTTTTCTTTCCTGTCCATAGGTGCGTGACCAGAGCGAGTCGCCTTCTGCATCAATGCGAATCAGAAGATAGTTTCCTCTACTGCCCATGCCCAGATTAACGTCCTGCCCAAAGATAGCGTAACCGCCTTCGGTCTGACATATATCCACCCCTTCTTCACGCCGGTCTGAGCTTCCGTAACTATGCTTCAACAGGACGTTACCGGCGGTGTCGGCAAGGACAAAGAAGATGTCGGGTTGGCCTTCCCTGTTTGTGTTCGTAGTGCCTATTACAGCCAAGTCATTATTAGCGGTAACAAATATACTCTCGCCCTCCTCATCGTGCTCGTGCGCTCTTAGGCTGTCTCTCAAGGCAATGCTGCGGTCCCATATCGTATTGCCTGCCGAGTCAACATAACACAACCACAGGTTGAGCTGCCACCTAATATCGCTCACCCAACCGGTAATGATAAATGAACCGTCATGCAAGGCTTTGGCGTCCCCGAAACTTACAGGGCCACTCCGTCCAATATGAGTGTAACTCTTTGTCCAAAGCATTGCAGGAGCTTGCGGTTGAGCTGGCAGGTCTGAGGTTGGAAATAGAACCGCGATTGTGAATATGGGGATGAATATTGCTTTCATGGCGCCACCTAAATCTTGGGTGTTTGTAAGGTCTTAAAACCGATGTCGCGATTGAGAGTGAGCGATGGCAGCCCGCCGTCAGGCGGACTGCCATCAGCTC
>Ga0315274_10006773_pt1 | contig 16671 bp, 27 predicted proteins | sample YL17G02_20_MG_FD_203700 | JGI IMG/M metagenome (GOLD analysis project Ga0315274, IMG submission 203700) | Sediment microbial communities from Yellowstone Lake, YNP, Wyoming, USA - YL17G02_20 | ecosystem: Environmental > Aquatic > Freshwater > Lake > Sediment | place: USA: Wyoming | collected...
TGTCGGCCCTCTGGAATTTTGCGCCCGCACTCCTGGCACCAGAATGTTCCCTTGCTAATTCTCCCTGACTTTCGCCTGGTACTCGGCTCGGCAGCACCCATACGCTTGGGTGCGATATGTATCCCTGAGAACCCCTTGCCTTGATATACCTTAACTTGCTTTTCCAATGTAACCGCCTCTCTTAGGAGAGCCTTGTCCTCGATTCGGTGTTTGATTTCGCCACAGTATGATTCAGGTGATCTTTTATCGCGGTTGCGTGCGACACAATCAGCAAAGTCTTTGTACTCTCCCATAGGCATTTCAGACCACCTCTATGAATTGATCAGTAATCAGATCTCCCGCCGCCTGGACGGTGCTGCCACTCGGTTCCCATCCCAGGAGTACGCTCCTCGCGCCGCTCGCGTGCTTGTTGTCCCTCTTCAGTATTCTTGGCCCTACGCCCCTCGGTCGCCTCCACTGCTTGGTCAACCATGATGGCATTCGCAGCCATACGAGCCAGGGTTGCTAGTGCGCGGTATCTTAGTTTTTGGTCTGGCGTTCTCTTACGCTGTTGAGATTTACGATCATAGACCCCAGCAAGGCTGGCCATCGAGCGCCTAACCCCTTCAGGATCATCGGCCACCTTTCCCTGAGCCTGACGTAGGACGGCGACTAGCCCTTTCGCATCGTGCGCTGCCGCCCGCTCCATCAGCTTGTCAAATGAAGCTGCTAGCTGGTTCGTAGGCTCTACTGTTGCTTGTGGGGCCGCTAGCTTCTTGGCGGCTCGGCGTAGAGTATCTGCCACCTTCTTCAAGCCAAGCGCTTGTACCCGAATCCCTATGTTAGGAGACTTAAGCCGCTGTGCCGCAGCCTCGGTATAGCTATCCGCCACTGCCGACAACTGCTGTGCTGCCTGTTCGGGCCGTCCTTCGATGTCGAGCTTCCCCTTCACCTCTTGAAGAATCTCGGCTAGCTTCGGGGCTCCTATACCCTGAGCCTCGGCAATAGCCGCATCCAACACCCCGTGTGCAGCATCCATCGGGCCAGAAGGCTTCTCGTCAGTATACCCGTGATGCTTGCGGTCGGACGGGTGGCAATAATCATAAGGGTCATGACGATGCTGACCTGCAGGGCAACCCGCCTTGATCAGCTTCTCGACGTCACCCATCACCTCACGTGCAGCGTCCAGCGCCTTGTTGACTGGGTGCTTCTCCTGCTGGATCGGGCGGTAATGGGGATTGTCGGGCTCGTGTAGGCCCCATTCCTCTGGATACTCGTCGGGGTGCTGCTTCTTCACCTTCGTCTCCCGCTTCTCCCGCCGCCGCTCGATGTCACCGTGAATCTTGTCACGCTGACTTTGCAGCCGTTGGGTCGTCCGAGCACGTTCGTGAATCTCCTTCCGACTCTCGTAGTATCTCCCACCTCGTGGGCCTTCCTGCGGCTCAGTACCCTTCGGGGGCTTATCACCTTCATCCAGATAGGTACGGGCCTTGTCTAGCTCTGCACTCGCCCGCTGCAGAATCGTGGCACAATCATCATGAAGCTTGCCACCTAGATCGTGCTTCTTCACACCATGCTCCCACTCAAAATCGGGTGCGTGCGCATGCGAATAGGATGCCTCGTGCTTGGCCACCCTCTGCCCATGCGCCATACCACGCTGCTGTCTCGGCTTCACCACCCCGTGAGGCTTGTGCCCTGGATGAGCTGGCCCTCGCTGGATGGTCGGCTTGTGGGTCTTCTTCTTGTCCAACTCGGCCAGAGACATAGCCTGGTTAATCTCGATCTCAACGCCTTCAGCGACTGCCAGAGCCTTGTCAAGTTTCGTCATAGTATCTTCCCTCTGCTTCGGTTCGGGCTGGGGTGTCTTCCCTTTTCCACAACAAGCCATTTTGATCTCCGTTTACGGAAGGGCGTGAACCCGATTGACCCCGCGCTTCCTGGCCTCGGCGACCGCCTGCTTCTTGGCATCGGCGTAATTCCCGTGGAAGAAATGCGGTTCAGAATCGTCATCATACTGGAAAGCCCAACCGCCGTATCCCTTCGGCTTCTTGGCGTGGCTCCCCTCGTACTTCTCGGTGTGAACGCTAGGCTTGTGGGACTGGGCTGTAGGTTCGTAGTAGCGCCCCCCACGCTCCCCTTCCTGCTCCTCAGAACCTTCTGGGGCTGTCTGTCCTGGGCCAAGATATGTGCGAGCCTTCCCGACAGGATGACCTGGATGCGACTTTGCGCCACCTGGATGGCTGTGTATCTCGTTGTCATGGCTGTGGGTATCACCTTTGAGATGGGTGTAGACTGGCCCAGCCTTCTCGACGATCGGTGTGGTCTTGTTGATCATGTCAACTCGGTCTTCGTGGTACTTGGCCAGGTACTGCAGGTCATTCAGTTCGACATCCTTGCGCACTGGAGGAGTAACAACCACCGCATCAGACCCATGACTGTGCGGCCCCTCGTTCGGATGCGTGTGCTGGTGTTCCCCATGCCAATGAGTCATTGGCTTTGAAGTTGCTGGCTCAGCCTTCGCCACAGGTTCTGTGCTCACTGGGATCGAGGATGGCATATCTCCCTTCTGGGCAAACCTACCTCTAGGCTGAGGGTATCCCTCTTTGCTAGCAGGCAAGCCGCGAGTTCGAGGTGGACTCCAGTCCTTCGGGTATCGGCGGCCATGTGGATGTGGAGATGTTGGGCCTGTGTCATGCTTCTCGATCTCGGCCTTCTTCGGATAGCCATGTAGCTGGGCATAGGTCTTCTTGGGTGGATATCCCCCTCGGCTCCCCTTCCCTCTAGGGCCTTGTGGGGTGCTCTGCGGCGAGAACTCAGTGTGCGGCTCGCGCGGGGAGGACGATCTCGGCAGAGAAGCGGGTGTCGTTGGTGGTGAAGCTGGCGGTGTACTGGCCTTTGGCTTCGGTATCCCTGCATCCTTCGTGATTGGCGCAGGCGTCTGGCCCGCAAAATGCCGTTCTGCTGCACGCTGGTGAGATGACGTTCCCCCTATGAGCTTCTTTGGCTTCCAGTTAGGCGGAGCAGTGGGTGGGCCACCGTGTGGATGGGGGCCGTGCTCCTGCGGAGCTTCATACTTTTCTAGTTCTGCCTTGCTTGTCGCTGGCGGGTTCTGGTAGATGTGGGCCTCACTTTTGCGCCCAGGGACACGAACGGAATGACCCGCTACATCCTGGTGCCAATGACCGCTACGGTCTGTGTGTGGTTTACCAGGGGTCACGTGCTTCTCCAGCTGCTCAGCCTCGGCGGCTACGTCAACCGCCATCTTTCGCAGGGCCGAGAGAGGTACTCCATCCTGCCTCTTCCCGACTACCTTCTCCAAGAACACGTCGAGGGCCTCTTCCAGCTTTGCACCCTTTGCCAGGCCAGGCATCTGATAGACACCAGCGCCTGTCACGGCGTAGTAGCTGCCATCGCGCCCCCATAGTTCTGCGTAATAGGCCCCGTTGTCCACAGAAACAAGATGCTGAATGCCACCTTCGGCAGCCTTGCTCAATCTGGGCCAAACACTCGCAACCGAAGCATTGAACCCGTGTGCCTCGGCATAGGCCGCCAACTGCTGTTTGCTAACCTTCGCCATCTTTCCTCCTCAGTACTGTCCTTGTCACGGACGGCCCATTATTGCTTTGCGTAACTGCTGCCGATGCCGCTTCATATCCTCAGTTACATACTTTCTCCGCTCCCCGCACGGAAACTCCAGTGCTAAAGCGGCCCGCCGCCGTTTATCGGTCTCAACCATATAGGGCAAGATGCGATTTATAATCCCCTTCGCCTGATGACAGTGTACCTGCCACTGCCATTGCTTCTTTCTTGTGGCATCCCTTGGTGCCGCGTCAGAGATCGACCCACATTCAGCTATCTGATGACACTTATCGATAAGGGCCTGGTCTGTATTAGCGACACTGAGACTCATCCCGATTCGGCTGCTCCCGCGATATGCAACAACAATAGAACCCTCGCCATCAACGATCCCTGCAAGCCAGGCAGCCTCTTCGTTTGTCATCACAACAACTCCGTTGACCCCATGATACCACGTTTGACCGATATGATCAAGTGGCTACACGAGTGCCTGTATCAATCCCCCTCAATGCTCCTTGCTCGTGATCCCTACTTCTTGAGGATCGCCGCCAGTACATTAGCCAGGTCAGCAACCATCTTCGGGTCTTCGACGACCCCACTGAATCCCTGGTACAGCTTCGTAGCTTCCGTCCTAGTCATGGCAATGACGAAGACTTCCTCATCACCCTTCACTCGCTTATAGACCTTCATTTACTACCTCCTGATGGGCCAACCGCAGTACCAGCACCGCAGAAAGCAACCCATGTTAGCTCCGCAGCGCGGGCACAGTCTTGTAGTCGTCATTCCAGACCACTGGTTGTGCGGCCTTGTCGGGCCTCTTCTTCGCGCGCCGCCCTAGATGGGCTCGGCTTGCTTCCTTCCTCAAGCGAGTCGCTTCAAGTCCCTCGCGCCTTCGCCGTCGCTGAGCCCGCGTGTTGGGCTTATCCCGCCGGATCGTTTGCCCTCCTAGTCTGGGCATTCTAGCCTTCCTTTCCTAGCTTCTTGGGGGCTATGCTGTGCTTGATGTGGCCCCAATGGACATGCTTCCACAGCCGCTCATGGGCAAAGTAACAACCGACTCGCAGCGGGAAGTAGACCATCCCGATAGTAAGAGACCGCGTAACATCACCCGTAAATAGCAACGCCACTCCTGCCACTGTCACAAGCCCCGTAACTTCCCAGGTCAGGCCCTTGACCAGTGATCGTCCTGGCGTGCTCTCCAGAATAAATATTCTGTCCATCGTTATCACAATACAATTCGTGGCCCCAGTTGCTGCCGCAGTAGAACAGGGAGCCGGCGCATCACCTGGTAGCGTGCTGGCCTGATGTAAGGCTGGGCCTTCTGTCGGGGTACCTTCCGAGAGTGGGCTCGGCGGGTATGTCCTCTTACCCAAGTCTGGGTCGTACCGAATCGCTTGACTACGTATCCGCGAGGCATGTAGCCGTATCGCTTCAGTGCTCGTGCCTCTGGCGTCATGGCTCTCTTCACCGTGCGCCGATATCCTTGGACGCGGGCCTTTCGGACGTGCTCAGTATGGGCCGCCATCCCCTGCTCGATCCGTCGAGCATAGGGCATTCCGTATCGTAGAATAAATCCATTCGGGATCAGGAAGATGCGCCCGCTTCGCTTCAGGTCACCTGTCTTCCCCACAGGTACGTATTGCTGTGAGATTCTCCACATGTCGTATCCTACCTGGTGGATCACGGCTTCCAGCTTCGGCGTCACCCGTGCGATGACCTTCGTAACCATTGGTCGTATGTTAGCCAAAAGAGAAGTCCTCACAGTTTTCTGTGGTCACGGCTATCTCGTCATCCATCAACAGGAACTTTCGGTATCCCGCCGCCTTCTCCTCATCTCCTTCGTTGAGAGCCTGATCTAGATTCCTGTGGGCGCAGGCGATATCGGCAACTGTCCACCACCAGCCCTTCTCACCGTGCTTCTTCCACCGGCCAAGATAGGCCCAATACTGTAGTCGAACAGCAGGTGAGATACCCTCACGCCATCCGATATCGGCAGAAGCCTCAGCCGCTGGCTTCACGGGCTCTGTTGCGGCCTCGTGATACTTATCCACCCTATTCTCTCCTTGGCCTGGGTCAAGAATCTTTGGCATCCTAATCCTCGACTGGGCCTCCAAGCATTACCTTAAAATCTTCTCTGACTTTTGTACCTTCCAATCCTATCAAGACGCACAGCGCGGCGAACAAGAACGGCTTGGCCCACCGAGGTGTTGGCATGTTCTGCTTGTCCGTTGTCATGTCCTCCCAGAACTCGCTGGCCATGATTGAGGCGGCCCCTAGCGCGATAGAAGAGATCACAGCCTGCACTACAGCTCGCCCTCTTCGGTTAGTCAGAACAAGAACTTTTTTACTCACGTGGCCACACTCACCTTCTGGGTCTTCCAGCCTCCACGCACAACACAAGGGGTGCGCAGCACGGCTAGTGGATCGGTGACGCGAAGGCACCCGAACGGTCGATCCAGCGCCCACGTGCCGCCCGACACGGGCCACGCACGGCCAACCACGTATCTCCCTGCCTGGATAGCACCGAACGCCCTGTCTCGGCTCGGTTCCATGCCGCTGTCCACCACGAACTCGAGTAGGGTCATCCGCTCGTCACACTCCTGTGTGCTGCCGCTGCCTTCTGCCGCACGACGAACTCGTCTTGCATGGTGGGGCGGCCAATGTGGATCACCATGTAGGGCGCGCCATCCGTGTAAGCCTTGCTTGCGCCGATCACTGCGATCTGCTTGTCATCCAGCCAGGCGATCCCGTTGCCGGCATCACCAACAGTGCGGAGTAGCTTGTCACTATCCCCGACTGTGAGATGCCAGAACTCTCCCGCCCGGGATTTGGGACGGGTGAAGAAGAATGCCACTTCGAGTTTGACTGGGCCGTCGAGAGGGAAGCCCGGCTTGTCCACTAGGTTGTTGGCCATCACCTGGGATGTGAGACGCATCCACTCCTTGACCGAGTCTGCTTCCTTGGAGACGGGTAGAGGCTTGCGCCCCTCGCGGTTCGCCTTTGCCCAGGCCGCGTCAGTGATGAACGTGGTCTTGCTGCCCTTGGGCCGGGCCCGCCCCCAGACTACAATCTCGGCCAGGATGTCCAAGTGCTACCCCTGTATCTCGTCCACGAATCCGATCCGCATACACTCGTCGCTATCGAGCCACCAGTCCTTGCGCCGCCAGTTCCTCACGAAGTACGCCCGGCTCACACTAGCACGCTTGACGAAGATGTCAAGAACCCGCTTCTGGATTTTCTTGATGAACGTGACCTCGTCCTCAAGCTCCCCGATCTTCCCGACCGCGCCAGCACTGATCTCGTGGATCAGAACGTATGCCTGCCGTCCGATAATGCGCTTGTCCCCAGCCTGGAGCAGGATACCTGCCATCGACGCCGCCATTCCGAGAGCCGTCATCGTGACATGGTGACCCGCGTGCCTCACCCGCTGGATGAAGTCGAACAGGGCCATGCCCGCGATGACCTCTCCTCCTGGACTGAAGAGGATGATCTCAATCGGACACCCTGGTTCGTTGCGCATCCACTGTGTCAACTGGTCGATACACTTGTCCACCGTGTTCCCGCACACCGTGCCATCGAACACATATACGTGGTGGTACCTGTTGGCCGCCAGTTCCTGCGCCTCAGCACGCTTGGCCTTGGCCAAGAGCAGCGTCGTCTGCTCCAGTGCAGATCGTCCCAACGCCGCCTCGACATCGAGCTTTGCTGCTTCGGCCCTATCCCGCTCAGCCTTCGCTCGCAGGATATCCAGACGTACCAGTTCCCCCTCGTTCATGGCCATCTATCTGCCTCCTTACAATGAAATATTCAGGTCGACTTTGTACTGGCTCGCACGCTTGCCACTGTGGGTAGCGTAGAATTGCTCACGGGGTCGTGCACTAATGACAACCCCTCCGAGGGCCGTTGGACTCAGCATCTTCTTCTCTACGTAGGTACCCTGAGCCTTTCCGCCTCGGCGGCTCCCTCCCTGATACCCTCGAAGCCATCCACCCGTGCAGGCCACAATGACTGTACGATGTTCGACCTGCGGCGGCTTCCGGTTCCAGTTGACGTACAACCTATCCATCGGAGCCCCGACCAGCTTGTGCTGGTGGCCAATCAGGTAGACATCGGCGTCGAAGTACTCCACGACACGCTCCAGCCGATTGAGCGGCGATGCCACCGTCATTCCAGAACCCGTACCGTGATGACACCAGATCGTGAAAGCCGCCCGGGGCTTGCCCTGGGGCTCCGCGAATTGGCATCGGATCATGGCACAGTCCCCCAAGAACGGGGCCTGGAACTTCCGCGCCAGCCAGCAATCACTGGTATCCCCATCTTGGAACTGCCAGTAGTGATGACCCGTCAGCAGCCCCAACCACCGCCCCACAGTAGGCTTCATGATCTCGTAAAGCTGCTCCACCGCCTTATATGCCTGGGCATCGAGGGCATCGTACACCGAATCATAGACCTTGGCCCCCAGCAATTGCTGGCGGTTGCTCGGAGATGCCAGATCGACATAGTCGGCCATCCCCAAGAAGTAGGCCCCCCGATCCATTCCCCAGGAGATATGCCTACGCAGCTTCTCCAGGTCGGAATTGCCCGACGCGTCGTTGTGGATATCCCCGATCGGCATGATGAGGACTTCCTGCATGGGCAAGGTCGTAGAGAGTTGAGTCTTGACCAGGGCTTCGATGATCTCCATTGCTAGACTCCGCCTTCCTGTCTCACCTGGTTGCCTCCTTTGCGCCTGAGCGCTTTCCGTAGGATATGCTCCATGTTACGGAGTTCGTCCAATATCAGTATACCTTGTTCTGGGGTTAGATGCTCGACATCGACAAAGTCGTACGGTGCCTCGCCCGCCATTTTCTCGATGGCGCTCTGCAGATGACGAATCTCCAGTGCTTCCTGGGCATTGAGGAATTCGTATCCTTCGAGCAGCCATTCGAGATCGTTGGCCATTAGCCATACTTCCTTCGACTCAGTTCGTGCACAATTGCATCCCGCTGGGCCGAAAGCTTTTGGAAGTTCTGATCCTGCCTGGAGCCTTCCCCCGCGAGACCCGCTTTCACAGAAGCCGCCCGAAGTTTATGGTTCAGCTTTGTGTATGCTTGTTGAAGTGTCTCTGTATTAGTCTGCTGCAACAGAGCCTCATCTGAGATCGGACGCCCCATAGCATCACACTCACGGGGTTTACCGATAAGATATGGCTGGTTCTTTCGGTAATAGTCCAGAATGATCTTGATGGCAGCCTGCGCGCTCTCCGCTCTCACATTCTTCGAGTTGGTCTGATATTCGGGCCCCTTGAGCGTATGCTCGGTGTACCCGTATTCCACACGATAGACCTTGCCTGGCTTCTCTTCAGGCTCCTGGGTTGCCTGAGCAGGCTCATAGTACTTACCGCCGCGCGGCCCCTCAGTCACCTTTACCCCCTTTGGTGGCTCGTCCCCTTCAGGTACATAGACGCGCGCCTTGGAGATAGTGCCTACTTGGGCCAATTCCTTCTGTACGGCCTTGAGGAGTCCTTGAAGTTTTATCTCCCACAGGTTTGCCAAGTCGATAGCCTCTTTAGCGTGAAGCCCAACGCGGTCGGCCAGGATACGCACTTCCTTCCCACTCCCAGCCGCATCCTGAGCGGTCTCCGCCAACTTGAGCAAAAATTCGGGCCACAGGTCAGGATCGTGATAGACCCCGCATGCCTTTGCGGGGCGAAGGCAGCGCCGGAAATCGATACGAGGGTCGCGCCCGACGAATCCGTTGTCTATTGCCTTGATACGCACATCGTGCGTGAGGAACCAGTTCCCCTCGTGACGGTCGGTATTCCCTGTGAGGAAATCTAGCACGACCATGTTCGCCAGGTCGTCTAGGACAGCGGGGTTGCTGTGCATATAGCCGTGAAGACCGTCCACGCGGGTTGCCTGGACACCGTCGACACGGCGCATAATGGAACCGATCCCTCTCCCCAGGTCAGCTAGCCGAACTTCGGGCACCACCTCGTTGAACAGCATAGCAGCTAGTTCATAGGCGAATAGCTCGTCCCGCTCCTCACCGACACCCACCTTGTAGAACCACTCGCTCCCGTCTCGGAAGCGTACCAAGAAGGTATTCTCACTGTGGATGCCCCCGCGAATTCCTGCTTCGTCGACAGGATTCATGTCATCGACATCGCGGGGCCGGTATCGGTTTAGCCTCATCTTCTGGATTATCACGTCACCCTCGACGTGGATATTTATCTCGTCGTCGGGTAGAGAGTAGATATTCTCGTCCGTCTGGATTTCAAACTCGCCCCTTGTATCCTCGAAGACGTGAGCTTCCTTACGCCCGCCAACCTCCTCGATATGATGCATTGGGTGTATGTCATCAGGGCGGAGCCGGCGTTTGGGTTCAGGTGCCTTTCTCATTGTCGGCGTCCTATCTCCCTAACCCCGTAAGCAGTATGTCCCAATAATCAACTCTCCAGGCTCGTATTCCAGCAGAAGTACTCTTCAAGGCGAGCCACGCTATAGCCAATCCATTGAAGAGATTAGTGGTATGTGCCGCCACCAAATTGTTAGCGATGTAGAACGAAATCGTGTTAGGAGGTGAGGTATGTACCATACGAAATCGCCTCTTTGTACCATCGGCAACAACCCCAGTATCCGTCCGAGTTTCGATTCCGCCTGATGTAGTCACAGCAAACCAGTTAACATCAGCAGGCAACTTCTCGAAATACATACCATCGGTCGGGTCTATCTTGGAACCAGCAGTATCAACTAGCCCAGCCCGCCAAGTCACATCTACACGTAATGTATGTGGCTTGATAATGATGACATTGTCAAACATTGAACCCGCAGACAGTAGCTCGGCTAGGCCTGGTGAACCCAAAGCTAGATAACAATTCCCTACAGCAGAAACCCCAAAAACCAGAGCCCCAAGCTCCCCGAATGCTAGACCGCTACTACCGATGTAAGGATTAGCTGAAGCTGCCCACTGCCATCCTAGTTTCCCGATCGCACCTGTAATGAAAGACCCGCCAGTAAAATCATCGTACTCCCACGCCTGTGTTATGAAGTCGATAGGTCTCCCTAGTACCCCAGCGCCACCAGGAACGAGTCCTTGGGTCGACAAATCTTTCCATACCGCTGCCCCCGCCGATGCATCGATACACTGCCAGACTCTACCCAGCACCATATTGAACCACAATGATGCAACAGAATATCCTGCATTCACGTCGTCATTCCCTACAGGATCAACAACAGCGACAAAGTTCGACTTGTGCGCAACGTATTCCCCTGCACCTGTCTGGCGGACAAATCCCTCGGTCACGACCCTATTGAGTACCCCTGGTGACCCCGTCTCACCTTCCTCACCATCGGAGCCTGGTGGCCCCATAGCTCCGTCTACCCCTGCTACCCCTGCTACTCCGTCCACTCCTCGTTGGCCAGGGATACCAGACTCTCCTTCTTCGCCATCTGATCCAGGGGGGCCTTGGGCACCGGCTACTCCTGCAACTCCTGCGGCTCCGGGAGGGCCTTGGATTCCTGGTTCACCTTCCTCGCCCGGTGGCCCTTCTGGGCCGAGCCCACCGCTACCCTCGACAGCACCAGAATCGACAAGAACCGTTTCCAAATCCCAGAACTTATCGAAGTTAATGTAGATGAACTCAGGGGCTTCTGCCACCATAAACAATAGAGGAAGAGAGCCTGCCCCGATCCCGCCATGTACCCACTGAAGACGGCTGAGATGCTTATGCTCAAAAGCGGCAAGGGGTATAGGAACTAGTGCCATTTACTACCCCTGCCCTCCTTGGGGGGGAGGCTGCTGTCCGCCCCCCATACCGCCCATCATCCCTGCCATACCGCCCTGCTCCTGCATTTCCTTCTGCTGCTCCTCTAGGGGCTTGACCTTGCCGCTGTACCGGAAGGTCTCGTTGTCTGCATCGTACTCAACCCCGAAGCCCATCTGGGCCATGCCTGTAGCAAAGGTCAGCTTCGACTGGGATACCTCAAGCCGCATCAGTTCGCTCTGCTCTTCAGGCATCGCCAGCTTCAACTGCCAGTCAGTGATTCCAAACGCTTCCAGCAGCTTCGGGAACACATCGGTGTGGTAGCTCCGCTGCGCACCCTCGACCACGCGGCTCATGACTACTAGCTGCTGGCTCTCCGAGTTCAGCCCGCCGATGCCAGCCGTGCTGCTCATCCACAACTGCGAGACACCATAAATACCCGCGATGCGCTCGCGTATCTCATCTCGCACGGGCAGGTAGTTCAACTCGTCAAGGCTGTATGCGAACCTGACGAACTCGGTGCGTCCCTGGCCTGTCTTGCTGTTCACGGCTAGCCAGGGTATGTAGTGTGGGTCTTGGGCCATCCGGGCCTGCATCTCGCTCTTGCGGCTCTCCAGGCCCTGGACGTCGTCGGTCACTGTTGTGATCACGCCCTGGGGTACGCGCCGCTCGTAGAAGTAGTCATAGAGGTAACGATCCATGCCAATCAAGGTCAGGGCCTTCTCGTAGATGCTGAGCAGCGGTGGGTAGCCGTAGAGTTCCGATGGTGTGTACCGGCTCCAGTGAATGACCTCATCCTCAAAGAGGTAGAGCACCTTGCTCTGTGCCGCCCCGTATCCGCCCTGGAGGTAGGACTCGTTGAACTTGTACATGATGGGGAACGTCGGCAGACCACAGCCAGGGATCGGGCAGTGACCGTTCCATTCGAACTCCCATCCCTCACCCGCAGGAACCTCTAGTAGGTTATCCCTGTGGAGCACACACGCGTGGTGGCGCATCCCTGGGACTCCCCGCTGGTCGAGGTCGAACTCCACCAGTACGGGGTCGAGTCGGAAGAGCATGTCAGGCTTGGTGTGGAGCCGGTATCCCCCGCCCTGTTCCTCATCCTTCGGTAGAGCGTAGTAGGACTTCGCCACGTAGAGAAATCCATCATCCACTGTGTTTATGTCATCCTCGATCTCTCGTAGGATATTCTCTAGCGACTGACCGAAGTAGTTGGCCCGCTGGAGGAACGGTTCGAAGATTGCCCGCTGCTCTTCGTCGGGCCGGATCAGCTTGGGATAGTCGGGCTTGCCCTCCTCGTCGGCTACGAGATCACCGGCCTCGTCGACCATAGGATTCTCGCACCGACCCTTGTTCTCCTCGGCCTCGACCTCACCATACTCAGTTCCGCATTGGGGACACTTATACTCAAAGGCAGGTTCCCACTCCAAGCCGCGCCGGAAGACCTCATTACGAAGATGTGTCACCGCCGTGCGTACATCTGCGTTGTTATTGGCGATTACGTACAGGTCAAGAAGATAGCGCCGGTCAGCAATGTACTGGCGCTTGCCTTTGAAACCGTAGTCGTTGATCCCGATATACCCTGATCGGGCACTCTCTGGTGCTGAGGGAACAGCACTCTTGAGCATGTAGCCCCCGCCGAGCCCTGCATCGAAATACTGCTGGATCGCGTTGGCAACCATATGCTCAGATGTCGTCCCGCCCGTTTCGGCTATCCGCTTCTGCACCTCTAGGAAAGCCCACCGCGCTGGATGGCCCGCAGGAATACCCACCTGGGTTGCTATATCCGTAGCGGCAGCGGTCGACCTTGCCAGTGACTCCCTCAATCTATCGAACCATTTCACGTCTAGTCCTCCCTGCCGTCTCCAGTGGTGTTCTCGCCTTCGGGAATCGGTTCTGCGGGGGTCACGCTGTAGATCACCTGTACGTCGGCCTCGCGGAAGCAGAACACCGTAACCCAGCCCAGGCCCTTACACCCGTGACAGGTAGCATAAACCTCAGACACACTACCAAGATAACTGGGATCGGACAGCATAAGCTTCCCTGCCCCATTACAGACAGGGCACAACACAGCCTGGCACATCACCGCACCTCGCCCAGCCGAGCCTGGATATGCTGCTCATCCATCAGAAGCACGTTTACCTTGGTGCCGTCCTCGGCCAAGAACGCCCACTTACTTCCCTGCCACTCGGCAAACAACACACGGTCGCCGGGCTGGATGTCCTCGCTGGCTCGTTCGCCGACAAGCACCACCACACCTACGGTCGTGTTCTTCCTCGGCACCCCGATTAGGCCCGCTGGCAGGCCAGGGGTCTCCAGTTCCTCGGTCAGCATAATCCAGTGTCCGCGCAGCGTAAGTTGATCCAGCCGCACGTTCTCGGCCTTATAGCCAGCATATAGCCTTAAATCGGGCCTTCCCATCACTAGCCTCCCTTCGGTCTCCCCTTCAGAGCGTCGTCTAGGGCTCCCATCACGCCGCTCTTCGGTTTCGGTTCCGACGTATCCACCGCTTTTGGTCTTGGGGTGAACACTTTCGCCTGGTATTCGCGGTAGCGCTTAATCTCGGTCTCGATCATCCTATCACTGTATCCCATCGAGACGAGGCGTTCCCGAATTCCGTCTTCTGACAACTCAGCCCAGTCCGCCGGCAATTCGGGACGGCCGGGGCGTATTCGCTGTAGGAATGGAGGCAACCCTGGGCGTGGCAATAGCCCCTTTCCATTTGCCATCTAGTTCTCTGCTGGCAGCCCTGGAATCACTGCCTTTGCCGCCAGAATCGACCGTACATTGACGGTGAATAGCTGCTTCTCGCCAGGCAGGTAATCCCCGCTCAGGGGCGCTCCATCGAATTCTAGGTGCCCCTCGCCTAGCTGGGGATCAATCAGGAAGGGTTCCGTCTCCATCTGCTCGTTGAGCTTTACGGGGACTTCGTATCGGTTATTCTTCACGGTGACCCATTCTAGCAAATGATTGCTCATCTTTCTGCCTCTTCGTGGAGCCGCCGCGCGATGTCGTCAGCCCTCTGGAGTTCCTCACGGCGCTGTTCCTCGCTCATGCCTTGGTTCTCCATCCAACGGTCAAAGTGCTTGCGCTCGGCGTCAATCTTCTCAGCCGCCTGGCGTGCTCGGCGTCGGTTCTCATTGTCCTGCGATCCCATCGCCCCTCCTTGATACAATACATACAGCTACGCTATCAGTATAGCACAAGGCATCTATAATGCCAAGTCGATGGGATATTAGTCGAGGAGACTAGTCCAAACGGGCTTATCCCGCCCGTCTGCGAAGACGACCTCGATATCGGGCCGCCGCTCGCGTAGGAGGTAACCAATTAGTTCGGTGTGGCACATGAGCTTGGGATAGCCAGACTGCCGCTCCTTGTGGCACCAACAGAGAAGAGTTATATCCTCTTCGGCATCGAGCTTTTCCATCCACTTGTTGATCCGCTCGCGGTTCGGGCCGAACAAGACATGCTGGATATACTCCCGCCGGTAGTCGTCGGGGGGCATCATCTTGATAGGCGTGCCGTCCGCCCTGAACGGGGCGAGGAACCACAGAGAAGGGTAGTGACAGCCTTTCGGCTGCCAGCGTGCGGTCGAGAACCGTGTTCCCTTGGCAAACTCCTCGGCGTGGGCAAATGAGCATAGGGTAATCATTACACGGCCTCCGCTCTCATTACAATCTGACGGTTGGAGCGCCGACTGCACTTGAACCGCCAAGACTCTGTACGCCCGCACAGATGATTCCGTACTAGGCTCTTCCACATATCTAGGAGAAGATGTTGTACCGAGGCTGGGCTGCGCCACCCAGCCGGCTCTAGGTAGCCCGATGCGTAGTAGACCTCGCTCACAATGTCACCTGTGCTGAGATATGGATTTCGACGGGCAGCCCCACCGCAGATGCGCGCCGCACCATATCGCTTGTCCCTGGGGTCAGGGGATACGTCATACTGAAGGCTATCACCCTGTCAGGCTTACCTTCATCCAGCATCTGCTGGTTACGAACGATCCCAGCACGCTTACCATACTGGTTCCACTGTGCGGGGAACTCGATAACCTCACACCCCAGACTCACAGCCAACCAACGTGCCATCAGATCAGCCCCTTGTGCCGCCCCCTCGATGATCGTGATTGACGCCCGCTCCTCGATATCAGCCAGCACCTGCCGCATCAACTGATAGTCGGCGAACTTGCGGCTTCCGCATACCAGTATCTTCATCTCGGCACCTCTTCCACTGGTGGGTATGCCAGGCTCGCCGCATGCTCTGCTGCTGCCTGATCACATCCCACACTACACAATGGGCCCTCGTAGCCCAAGTCCACCCACTGCGTCGGCGTGCCGCACATGAAGCAAGGCTTCGGCTCCTCCAGGAGCTTCACGTATCCCCCTCGCTTCTCACAGCCCAGCATGGCATCGGGGTACATCTCGTCGAAGGTTGGCAATCCAGTTCTCCTCTACACCTTGAATATGATCGAGAGCACGAGTCCCATCGCCACCAGGACGACAAGGATACCGAGGGCTACCAGTTCATCTTCTCTCATTAGATGTGCGCCGAGTTCCGCGAGTCATAGTCGTAGTATGGTTCCAGATTCTCGCCTGGGCGGTAGCCTAGTGTTTGAATTATCTCCCGGGCCTGCCCTCTCACCGCCCCAGCGAGTGCGCTGTCGTACATCTCGTGATCACCCGATACCGACGCCCGCTTCAACGCGGCCAGGTAGGCCACCAGTGTAGCGAATGAGTTGAGCATGTGCGTTAGCCAGGCAGCCCTATCAGCACTCAGGATCGGGACGTTGGGAACTGAGACCTCCTGTTCCCCTTGATGGAACACTTCGTCTCTGGGTGGAACTCCCGCGAACATGGACTCCAGCGGCTTCTTCTTTCCGCATCCTTTGCACATCTAGATCACCCCGATCAGCCTGAGAATTACCAAGACGGCGATGATCCCACCCGCCACTATCAAAGGGGATAGGATCACCGCCCCAGTATGGACGTTGACCAGGTATCGCTCCCGATCATCCATCCTAAATCACCCCGAACCGCTGCAGGGCGAGGCAGACGCCAGTGGTGCATGCGCCGTAGCGCAGCACCTGGCCGACCAGCCCACCGATTGCCTGGATAAGCAGGACGGCGATGTCGGCCTTCTTGTAGTCTTTCCTCGTGGCCATATGCTTTGACCTCCTTCTCTACCTAGTTTTACTCTCGCGCTATGAAGCCCACCCCAGCGCAGATGCCGATCATCCCCAGCAGGATCAAGGCTAGCTCCCACCCGTACAGTATACCACGGTGGTGGGTGGTCGCAACCAGCGCTCCGCCGCCCGTGTTCGGGAAGGTGGACGGTGTCGTAGGCGTCGTCGGCACGACCGTCGGGGTGTA
>Ga0315274_10006774_pt1 | contig 16670 bp, 11 predicted proteins | sample YL17G02_20_MG_FD_203700 | JGI IMG/M metagenome (GOLD analysis project Ga0315274, IMG submission 203700) | Sediment microbial communities from Yellowstone Lake, YNP, Wyoming, USA - YL17G02_20 | ecosystem: Environmental > Aquatic > Freshwater > Lake > Sediment | place: USA: Wyoming | collected...
AGGTTGTATGAGCCGGAGCATTCTGATCCTTGGACAGAGCCCGCTGGCCGACGCGCTGGCGGAAGTCACCGAGGCGGCAGGATTCCTGGTTCATCGCCCGCCGGCGTGGCCGGACACGCGGGAGGACCTGGATGCCATCTTCACGGATCGGGATCGGCGGGAGCAGTACCTGCGGCACCTGGGTGAGGCCTACCAAGACGCAGAGGTGGTGATCGAGGCGGAGGCGTCGGAGTGGATGGACCCCGAGCTGCCGGAGACCACGCTGATCCTAACCGCCACCTTGGGCCACAGCGCGGCCGAGGCTGCGGCCGACATCCACGCCCGCCATCGTGTGGTGGGCTTCGCGGCGCTCCCCCCCTTGCAGAATGGACAGGCAGTCGAACTGGCAGCGACCCCCTGGACCGAGGCGGCAGCCCTGGATCAGGCGGGAGAGTTCTTCCGGAGCCTGGGGCTGGAGCCGATGGTTGTCCCCGATGGGCCGGGTCTCGTGTTCCCGCGCATCCTCTGCATGATCATCAACGAGGCGGCCTTCGCCCTGATGGAAGGGGTGGCCTCTGCCGAGGATATCGACACGGCGATGAAGCTGGGAACGAACTACCCCCTGGGCCCCCTGGAGTGGGCGGATCGGATCGGCCTGGACCAGGTCCTGGGCGTGCTGGAAGGCTTGCAGGCCGAGTACGGGGAGGACCGGTATCGTCCGGCGCCACTGCTTCGCCAGTTGGTCCGCGCCGGCCACCTGGGCCTCTCCACGGGGAGGGGATTTTACCCTTACGAGAAATCATAAGGCCTTCGCGATGTAGATCCGACCGACGCGCGGGAGTGTCTGGGGAGGATTATTGGCAAGGGCAAGGGCAGAAAGGGAGGGTTCACGATGGTTGATTTGTTGAAACAGTGGAAGGGAATGCTCGGCATCGGGATCGCTTTGGTGCTAGGCGCCACCACCTGCGTCTATGGCCAGCAGCCCATCAAGCTGGGCTTCATCCCTGACATCACCGGACCTGCCTCGTCCCTGGGCCTGCCGGAGCGGGACACCGCCCTCATGCTCCAGGCCGAGATCGATGCGAAGGGAGGCATCAAGGGACGGCCGGTGAAGCTCGTCATCTACGACGGGGAGAGCGCCGAGACCAAGACCTTGCTGGCGGCGAAGAAGGCCATCGATGGAGACCGCGTGGCGGCCCTGATCTGCTGCTCGCAGAGCGGCACCTCACTGGCCATCAAGAATGCCGTCCAGACCTCCGAGCCTCCGGTTCCCATGGTCTCCATGGCCGCCAGCGTCCGCATCGTAGAGCCGGTCAAGGACAGCTTCTGGGTCTTCAAGACGCCCCAGAGCGACCACCTCATCGCCGAGATCCTTGCGGACTATCTAGTGACCAGGAAACTGACCAGGGTGGCGTGGATGAACGTGGACAATGCCTTCGGGGACAGCGGCCGGATCGAGTTCGACAAGGTCGCCAAGAAGCTGGGCATCTCCATCGTGATGAACGAGCGGTTCGGCGACAAGGACATGGACATGATGACCCAGCTCGCCAAGGTGAAGGGCAGCGATGCCCAGGCCCTGGTGGTGTGGGCGATTCCGCCCGCCGCCTCGGTGGTCACGAAAAACGCCAAGGAGCTGGGCCTCCAGATCCCCCTCTTCCAGAGCCATGGAATAGCCAACAAGCGGTTCATCGAACTCGCCGGGCCAGCGGCAAACGGCGTGAGGTTCCCGGCCGGAAAGCTGCTGACGGCCGAGGGCCTGCCGGACAGCGACAAGCAGAAGAAGACCCTCATCGCCTACGCCAAGGCCTTCGAGGCGAAGTACGGCCCCCGCAATACCTTCGGAGGGCATGCCTGGGATGCGATCTGGCTGGCGTACCGCGCGGCCGAGGCCGCCGCGGCCCGGGTGAGCCCGGATGACCTGGCGAGCTTCCGCGCGGCCATCCGCGACGAGCTGGAAAAGATCAAGGACTTCGTGGGCATCAGCGGGATCTTCACCATGTCGCCCGAGGATCACAACGGCCTGGACAAGCGGGCGGTCACCATCTACGAGGTCGTGAACGGCCAGTGGCAACTGGCCAAGTGATCCCGCTGCAAGCGGGAGATCGTGCTCTCGGACGCGGGGCGGGGCTTTCCAGGCCCCGCCCTGGCGTTTTCCGGGCAAGGCGCTAAGCGATGAGTTCTGGGCAGCAAATCCTCCAGTACCTGGCCACCGGAATCACCAACGGGAGCATCTACGCCTTGATCGCGCTGGGATTCGTCGTGATCCACAGCGTGACCTCGGTGATCAATTTTGCCCAGGGGGAATTCGCCATGCTGGGCGCCCTCCTGGCCATCTCCCTCATCGCCGCCGGCCTGCCTCAGGGGCTGGCCGTGGTGGGGGCCGTGGTGACGGTCGGGGCCTTTGCGGCGATCCTGTACCGGGTGGCGCTCCGGCCGGCCCGGGATGCCTCTCCGCTCACCATGATTATCATCACCATAGGCGCGGCGTTAGCCATCCGGGGCATGGCCCTGGCCATTTGGGGGACAGAGCCGTACGGGATGCCCCCCTTCAGCTCGGGGAACCCGCTCCAGGTAGGAGGTGCGGTCATCCGCCTCCAGAGCCTGTGGGTCCTGGGGGTGACCCTCTTGCTCCAGCCGCTGCTGCACGTCTTCTTCACCCGTACCATCCTGGGACGATCGCTTCGCGCCTGCGCGGTGAACCGGCTGGCGGCGCGACTCATGGGTATTCGGACCGACCGGATGGCGCTCATGGCCTTTGGCCTCAGCGGGGCCGTGGGCGCCCTGGGAGGCATCATCATCACGCCTATCATCTTTGCCACCTATGACATGGGCCTGATGCTCAGCCTCAAGGGGTTCGTGGCGGCAGTGATGGGCGGCCTGGTGAACTACCCTGCGGCCGTGGCAGGCGGCTTCCTTCTGGGGATCCTGGAGTCCCTGGGGGCGGGCCTCATCTCCTCGGGATACAAGGACGCCATCGCCTTCGTGGCTCTCTTCGTCATCCTACTCTCCAAGCCCCGCTGGATCGTGCGCACGGAGCAGGGGACCGAGGAGGGTTCGTAGCATGGCGGGTCGGAAATCGGCGGCAGCCCTCGGAGCCCCGAAGAGTGCCTGCCGGGGCTCCGGCACCGTGAACGAACTTCAGGCTCAGCACAGAAGTATGGCGAGTGGGAATCCGGTGCCGTCACATAGGACGAACTTCTGACTCGGAATCTGGTATGGCTGACGTCCGGCGCGCCATCCCCTGGGGGCCGCTTTGCCTCGTGGTCGTGATTGCCTGCCTCCCTCTGGGTGTCCACAGCCGTTACTACCAGAGCATCGCGGTCATCATCGGTCTCCACAGCATTGCTGCCGTGGGCCTATCCCTTCTCATGGGGTACGCCGGTCAGGTTTCGTTAGGCCACGCCGCCTTCTACGGCCTGGGCGCCTACCTGTCCGGCATCGCATCCACCAGCCTTGGTCTAAACCCATGGCTGGCCATGCCTGTGGGTGCCATGGTCACCGGGGGTCTGGCCGCCGCCATCGGGACCCCCATTTTCCGGCTCCGGGGTCACTTCCTGGCGATGGCCACCCTGGGCTGGGGGATCATCGTCTACATCGTGTTCAACGAGCTTCGCGAGGTCACTGGAGGGCCTTCGGGCCTCACCGGCATCCCGAACCTCTTCCTGTTCGGTGTGCCGCTGAACACGGACATCCGCTATTACTATCTGGTCTGGGCGTTCGCCCTGGGCGTGATCTTCCTCTCGCGCAACATCGTGGATTCCCGCGTGGGACGGGCGCTGCGGGCCATCCACGGCAGCGAGAGTGCCGCGGCCGCCCTGGGGGTCAACACGGCCCGCTACAAGCTGGCCGTCTTCACCCTGAGTGCCGTGTATGCCAGCCTGGCGGGAAGCCTCTACGCCCACTACCTGCTCTTCGTGAACCCGCCCCCGTTCAGTTTCAAGTTCTCCATCGAGCTATTGGTCATGGTCATGATCGGGGGCTTGGCCCACATCTGGGGCGCGCTGTTCGGTGCCGCGCTCATCACCATCCTGGGCGAGAGCCTGCGAGCCACCATCCCTCTCCTGATGGGCCACGCCTCGGGAGAGTACGAGATCATCGCCTTCGGCCTCATCCTGATGGCAACTATGATTGCGCTGCCCGAGGGCCTCTGGCCGTGGTTGCTCACCATGGTTGACCGGATCCGTGGAGGCAGGGGGGCAGAGGACCGCTCCGCCGTGACCGCGCCGACGACGCGAGGGAACGGAGGAGCGCACGGCCCGGCCTCGCCGACCGCAACCAGCGCTCAGGCGGAACCCCCACACTTCCCTCGTCGTCGGACGCCGCCACCCGGCCCCATACTGGAAGTCCACGATGTGAGCAAGGCCTTCGTCGGCCTGGAGGCCCTCTCCCGAGTTTCTTTCACCGTGACCGCCGGGGAAATCCTGGCGGTGATCGGCCCAAATGGCGCCGGCAAGACCACCCTGTTCAATGTCATCTCCGGCGCCTTTCCTTCCACCAGCGGAACGATCCGTTTCGCCGGCAGGCCCATCCAGCACTTGCCGTCCTACCGCATTGCCGGTGCGGGCCTGATCCGCACCTTCCAGAACGTCCGCCTCTTCGGCAGGATGACCGCGCTGGAAAACGTGATGGTGGGTCTGCACCAGCGGACGCGGGCCGGGATGGCGGCGGCCGCGCTGCGCCTGCCGTCGAAACGCGCCGAGGAGGAGCGGACACAAGATGAGGCCAAGCGCCTTCTGGCTGTGGTTGGTCTCCGGGAGCGAGCCGATGCCACCGCTGCCAGCCTGCCCTTGGGCCAGCAGCGCGTGGTCGAGATTGCCAGGGCCCTGGCAGCCGATCCGACCATCTTGCTCCTGGACGAGCCGGGTGCCGGGCTCTCGGCAGGTGAGCGGGACCAGCTCCGCGACTTGGTGCGCCAGGTTCGAGCCGGTGGCGTCACCGTGATCCTGGTGGAACATGACATGGACCTGGTCATGGGCCTGGCGGACCGGATCGTGGTGCTGAACTACGGGGAGAAGATCGCCGAGGGGAGCCCGGACGAGATCCAGAATGACCCCGAGGTGATCGCGGCCTATCTTGGCGATGAGGTGGTGGACGCTCCGGCGGCTGGGTTGCCCTGAGCGGCCGGAGGCCTGCAAGGCGTATCCGTACCCCAGTTAACCCCAATCCGAAATTATTAACCGCCAAGGCGCCAAGAACGCCAAGACCAGAAGGCCTTATTGGGGAAGACGAACGGAACTTCTGAAGGCCTCAAGAACCGGTTCTCGTGTTCTGGATTGGAAGGTTCCGAACATGCCATCCATGGCGGCCTTGGCGTCATGGCGGTTCAAGGTTTTTCTCGGATCAGGGTTAACCTACCCGGGAGAGGAAGTCTTGGCGGTATGCGGGGCCGCAGAGGATCAGCTCCCCGTTCATCCCGCGCCCGATCCCATGATGCAGCGTGCTCGGCGCGTCGCGCCTCGCCTGGCATCGCATGGCCCGAGCGTGTCCTCCCGATGTTGACCAGCCCGAGCCGAGTTGCTTCTGCGCCAATGTCCCCCTGTTTATTGGCGGATGCAGGAAGCCCGGTTTGGGCAGGATGTTCCGGGAAGTGGTGAAGGTCGGTTCTCCTTCGGACATTGCAGGCCATGCGGACGGCGATTTCGCATCCCCTGGCCACCTCGGTGCCGACCAGTCGAAGAGGAGGGCGGCGATGACACTGCCGATTTCCAGGAGGCTTGTTTTGGGTTTCATCCTGCCATTGGTTATGGCAGGAGTCGACCCTGCCTTGGCGCAAACGGTTGGCCGCTCCGAGCCACTCGATACGAGGGTGCAGCGATTCCTGAGTGGCGCCCGGAATCAGTGGCGAGACTGGAACATCCTGTACGAAGACGGCAAGGCGCTCTACGACATGATCGTCAAGAAAAACTTCACGCGGGCACTTGAAATTGGCACCTCGACGGGACACTCGGCAATCTGGATCGCCTGGGCATTGAGCAAGACCGGCGGCAAATTGATTACAATAGAGATGGACAAGACAAGGCACGACACGGCGGTGCGGAACTTCGAGAAGGCTGGCGTCGCATCGTATATCGATGCGAGGTTGGCGGATGCACACCGGTTGGTCAAGGAACTGGAGGGCCCATTCGATTTTGTCTTCTCCGATGCGGACAAAGACTGGTATACGCAGTATTTCAAAGACATCGATCCCAAGTTGGTCGTCGGCGGTTGCTACACCGCGCACAACGTGCTGAGAAGTGGCGGCCATGGTGTCGAGGAGTTCCTCGGATATGTGAGGAACTTGCCGAACTATCGGACAAGCATTGATCGCTCAAGCAGTGAGGGCATCTCCATCAGCTGCAAGGTTGTGAAGTAGCCGCCAGTTCGTCCATCGCCATGCCCTTGCTGGCCTTACCCGCTACCCCTGCGCCCTCGTCGTCCACCGCCTCCGTACCTCGCACCCAACCGTGCGCCCGGGGGGGCTGTCGGGGGGCACGGTCGGGGATCGGCACGTCCTCGCTCTCGGGGCGCAGGCGTCAGGCGAGGGAGACAACTTTGATAAGTTTGCTACGGGTCCCCTTTGCGTCTGCAGGGAGGGCTTCCGATGCCATGCTAGGAGATCTCCGAGGTCCTGCAACCGATCCGACGTCACTCGCGCGTGCGCCTGCAGTCCGCTGGACAATTCCCGGATTGACGGGTACCATCGGGCTCCTGGCGATGAGAAACGTGTCATTCTCCGAGACATAGAGCAGGCGTTTTCCCTCTCCCAGGACGGGCGAGAGCGGCGGGGGCATGTGGGTGAAATCCTGTCGCGAGGGGAACAGGATGAGGATGCCGTCATGAGTGAACGTCGTGAGATAACGGTCCCCATAGAGACCACGGGGCAGGCCTACCTGGAGCTGCTCCGCGCCCGCGGGATCGAGTACTTCTTCGGAAATGCGGGGACGGACTTCGGCCCCCTGGTGGACGCCTTCGCCAGGTTCGAGGCCGAGGGCAAGGACCGGCCTCGCCCAATCACGGTCCCCCACGAATTCGTGGCCGTCAGCATGGCCCACGGCGTCACCATGTGCACGGGTCGGCCCCAGGTGGTGATGGCCCATACGATCGTGGGGACCGCCAACTGTGCTGGCGCCCTGATCAACGCCGCCCGCGCCAACATCCCTCTCTTCATGACGGCCGGCCGCACCCCCCTCGTCGAGTCGGGCCTGCTCGGGGCGAGGGACCTTCACATCCATTGGGCGCAGGAGGCCTACGACCAAGCCGGGATGATCCGCGAGTTCCTCAAGTGGGACTACGAGCTGCGGAATTTCGTCCAGCTCGAGGCGGTCGTCGATCGCGCCCTGTCCATCGCGACCGTCGACCCTCAGGGGATCGTCTATCTCACTCTGCCCCGTGAGGTCCTGGCCGAACCGCAGACCGAGTTCAGGCTGAATGCTGTGCCGGCCGATTTTCGACGGGAGCGGCTCCAGCCGGATCCAGCGCTGGTGGAGAAGGCAGCGGCCATCCTCACCGCGGCGGAGTCGCCTTTCCTGATCACCACACGCCTCGGGCGCGATCCGGACGCGGTCGAGGCCGTGGTGCGGCTCTCGGAGTCCCTGGCCATCCCGGTCGTGGAGTTCAACCCGACTCACGTCAACTTCCCCACGGTGCATTTCCATCACCTCGGTTTCGACCCGGCCCCCTTCCTCGGGCGATCTGATGTCATCCTCGTCGTCGAGAGCGACGTCCCCTGGTTCCCCTCGCGGATGCGTGTCAACCCGCACGCCCGGGTCATCCATGTGGGCAGCGACCCGCTGTTCGTCCGCTACCCGATCCGGACGTTCCCCATGGAGCTGGCCATCCGGGGCGATGCCGCGTCTACCCTTGCAGCGCTGACGTCCGAGGTGAAGCGCCACGGCAAGAATCCAGACCCAAGGATCAGCACCCGTTCGGCGGTGCTCCGGGCCGAGCACGACGGCCAGCGCGAGGTGTGGCGCGCCGCGGCCCAGGCGACTCAGGGCGACTCTCCCATTGATTTCGACTGGCTCTCGCGGTGCATCGGTGAGGTGGTGGGGGACGACACCATCCTCGTCAACGAATACGACCTCCGCCTGACGCAGGTCCCCCGCAATCGGCCGGGAGCCTTCTTCTCCCATTCCCCCGCTGGCTGTCTCGGCTGGGGCGTAGGGGCGGCCCTGGGGGCCAAACTGGCCCATCCAGACCGGACCATCATCGCAACGGTAGGGGATGGCGCCTATATCTTCAGCGTGCCCACCGCCGCCCATATGGTGAGTGCCGCTTGCGACCTACCAATCCTGGTCGTCATCTTCAATAACGAGGGCTGGGGCGCTGTCCGCAAGACGACAGAAGGTCTCTTCCCGAAAGGGTGGGCGAAGAAAACGGGGGTCTTCCCCCTCAGCGATCTCAGGCCGTCTCCGGCCTACGAGAAAATCGTCCAGGCCCATGGTGGCTATGGGGAGCGGGTTGAGAGGCCCGAGCAGGTGCGGCCAGCCCTGCGACGCGCGTTGAAGGCGGTGCAAGAGGAACGGCGGCAGGCGGTCCTCAACGTGATGTGCAAGCGCGACTGAAAGGACCGACTCGAGAGCGCTGGCGCTGGACATTCCCCTTGAGACGTATGATCCCGCCAACGTCAGGCAGGCTGTGGAGGGGAACATGACCATTTCGGCGAGTGACCCCGTCTTCAGGAAGATCAGCCAGGATCCTTTCGCCCAGTGGTTGGGGATCGAACTCCAGGAACTGCGACCGGGGTACGGCCGAGTGTCCATGACGCTCACGCCGCAGATGATGAACTTCCACGGCATCCCGCACGGCGGGGCGATATTCAGCCTTGCAGACGCCGCTTTCGCCGCGGCGAGCAACTCCCACGGACAAACGGCGGTCGCCCTGAGCATGACGATTCACTACATGGCGGCCGTCGAACCCGGAACTCGCCTGGTCGCCGAGGCCCAGGAACTGCGCAAGGGCAACCGCTCGGGATTCTACCAGATCACGGTGAAGACAGAGGGGGGCGATCTCATCGCTACCTGCCAGGGGGTAGTGCATCGCAGGCGCGAGTCGTTCGTGTAGCGGTGAGTGTCACCGCGGATGGACGCAGACCCATCGGTAGATTGGAATGTAAAACCGACAACCGACAACTGACAACCGGGCAATGAAATGACCGGTTGTCGGTTGTCAGTTTTTCATTTTCAGTTGAAAAAGGCTGAAGGGAGAGGTCATGCAGGAGGCGGTGATCCTTGATGCCGTCAGGACGCCCATCGGGAAGTACGCGGGGGTCCTCAAGGATGTGCGGCCGGACGATCTGCTGGCCCACGTCATCGCCAGGCTGGTGGAGCGGACGCGGGTGCCGGTGGAGGCCATCGAGGACGTCTATGCGGGATGCGCCAACCAGGCGGGCGAGGACAACCGGAACGTCGCCCGTATGGCGGCACTGCTCGCCGGGCTCCCCATCGAGATCCCGGGGGCCACGGTAAACCGCCTGTGCGGTTCTGGGCTGGAGGCCGTCAACATTGCCGCCAGGACCATCCAGACCGACAACGGCGATGTCTTCATCGCGGGCGGGGTCGAGAGTATGACCCGCGCGCCCTTCGTGGTGCTGAAGGCGACGGAGGCGTTCCCGCGGGGGACGATCAGCATGGCCGACACGACCATCGGCTGGCGGTTCACCAATCCGAGGCTGACCGCGATGTTTCCTCCGGAGAGCATGGGGGAAACGGCAGAGAACGTCGCGGAAAAATACCGGATCACCCGGGAAGAGCAGGATGCCTTCGCTCTCCAGAGCCACCAGCGGGCAGTGGCGGCGATGCAGGCCGGGCGGTTCAAGGACGAGATCGTCCCGGTCCTGGTGCCGCAGCGGAAGGGGGACCCGGTAGTCGTTGACACCGACGAGGGGCCCCGCCCCGACACGAGCCTGGAAAAGCTGGCCAAGCTGAGGCCGGCCTTCCGCGAAGGGGGGACGGTGACGGCCGGAAACGCCTCGCAGGTGAACGACGGCGCGGCGGCCTTGCTGCTGGCTTCTCAAGCAAAGGCGCGGGAGCTTGGCCTCCAGCCCATGGCCCGCATCATCGCCACAGCCGTGGCCGGTGTTCATCCCAACTACATGGGGATCGGCCCGGTCCCGGCCGCGCGGAAGGCGCTCACGCGGGCGGGGCTTCGCATGGACCAGATCGACCTTGTCGAGCTGAACGAGGCATTCGCCGCACAGAGCCTCGCCTGCCTCCGCGAGCTGGACCTGGACCAGGGGCGCTGCAATGTGAACGGCGGCGCCATCGCCCTGGGACATCCCCTGGGGTGCACCGGCGCCCGGATCCTCACCACCCTCCTCCACGAGATGGGGCGGCGTAACGCCCGCTATGGCCTGGCCACCATGTGCATCGGCGTCGGCCAGGGGATCGCGACCATCGTCGAACGCATCTGAGCCGACAGCCCCACATCGCCCCAGGATCCCAAGCTGCGCCGCCCTCCTGGAGGCCTCGGGCGCGTTGAATTGTCGATGTCCTGCCTGCCCGTGCTCTAAAGCGCCCGGCTGGTCCCCGACGCTCTTCCGTATCGCCTGTGACGGGCCGCTTAGCTCAGTATAGAACGCGCTCACCGTCCACGCGGGCCGGTCCCAGTCGGAACGGCTCGCCCGTATGTCTCGTTAACCGCTATCGGACGTTTAGAATCCATATGTTATAATGAATTCAAGAAATCATTGAATTTTTTCGGCCTTTGGACGATATTATTATCGTATCACGTAAGATTTTCTTACCGTATTGGCAGAAAGGAGGGAAAAGGCGGTGGCGGAGCATGACTTGCTGCTCGGCGAGAGGATCAAGTCGCGAAGAGAGCAAATTGGGCTCAGTCAAAAGGCCTTAGCCGACCGCGTGGGATTCTCGGCACATCAGACGGTTTCTCAAATCGAAAGCGGGCAGCGCGACGTGAAGGCTTGGGAGCTCGCGAAATTGGCCCAGGCGCTTCACGTGTCTATCGTCGAACTGCTTGGTGCTACCGAGCCAGTCGGCACCCCCACGGTTCTGTGGAGGAAGCAGCCCGGCGAAAACAAGGAAATCCGGGAGGCCGAATTCCTTGAGCGCTGCCGGCAATATGCGTTCTTGGAAAGCTTGGTCGGCTCGGAAGCATACCGTCCGTTTCCCTACCGAGACGTGAAGCCGAGTGGGCTTGGGTGGAACGAGGCTCGTGACCTCGGCCAGGAGATGTGGCGCCAGCTCGGCTTGGGAGACCGTCCGGCCAAGGCGCTTGTGTCTGTTCTCGAGGAACAATATGGCGTGAAGATCTGGTATGCCGACCTGGGGGCTGAGTGCTCGGCGGCCTGCGTTGTGGGTGACTTCGGGCCAGCAATTCTCATGAACAGAGAAGAGGCTCCGTGGCGCCGAAACTTTAATTTCGGCCACGAACTCCTTCATCTCATTACGTGGAAGTCGTTCTCCTCCAATGAACCCGGGACCATCCACACGCTCACCGACTCAATGGACCGGCTTGCCAATGCGTTTGCCTCGAGCCTGCTCTTGCCGTCAGACCTCATGATCTCTGAGTTCGAGCGACGACTCCACGACCGAAAGATCAGCTATGTGGATCTGATCAACCTTGCCAGAGAGTTCGATGTTTCATCTGAGGCGCTCCTCTGGCGTCTGGTCACCCTGCGCCGCATGGATCAAGGGATCGTCGAGAGCCTCCTCGCGGATGAGCGATTTCGGAATCTGGATTGCTCATCCATGCCAGGGAAGTGGTGGGCTCCGCCCCCGATGCCAGAGCGGTTTGTTCGTCTTGCGTTCGTCGCCTACCAGAAGGCCAAGCTGTCGAAAACCCGACTTGCAGAACTCCTTGGGGTCAGCCTTCCTGATCTTCAGAGCACGTTGATGGAATACGGCCTTGACGAGACCGCCGATTACGACACCACAGTGTCTGCTGCTGCTTGACGCGAATGTCGTATTCGAGGCCCATCGTCGGGACTTGTGGAATCCCTTAATCCAGAGAGTCTCCATAGCCGTCCCCTCCGCCGTAGCCCGCGATGAGGCGAGATTCTACGATAGTCGCGCTGGCATGGTTCAGATCCATCTCCCCTCCCTCATTGCCGATGGGAAGATCACGGAAGTCGCGGCGAGCGCCCAGCAAATCGAGTCGGCAATCGATTTCTTTAGCCCTGCACATTCAAGCGCGCTCGGGGCAGGGGAGTTGGAGGCCCTGGCCATTCTCCAAGCGTCGGAGGAGGGAATTATCTTCTGCACCGCGGACAAGCTGGCGATTTATTCGCTTGTGCTAATGGGTTTCTCAGAGAGAGGCATCTCGCTAGAGGAGGTGCTCAGGCAGACTGGTCTCACGAAGGCGATCGGGCTGCAGTTCACCGAAGAGTTTTTCCAACAGCAGGTCGCAATTGGCCGAGAAAGACGCATCAGGGGGGAAGGCCTTCGACGGTGACAAGCCGCTGACCGCAGCCTCCCGAAAGGAACCGGTGGCAGCGGATCCCAGCATCCTGGGGGCGGGAGCTTCGAGGAGCGTCCGTTGCGCGACGCCGAGGCGCAGCAAGCGCCCTCCTGCGGCGCGAGGCACCGCCTCAGGGCATAGACGCGGCGATCAAGGGGGCCTGCGCACGTGCGGGAGTCAGGCTCGTCGAACTCCAGGCCGGCAGCCGCCGCGAGCCATTCCCGGCGGTTCGCGCCGAGCTGGCTCGCCACCTCGGGACTGCGATAGGCCTCTCGCTGGCCCAGGCCGCGCGCCACCTCGGTGTCTCGACAACGGCGATCTCGAAGATCCTACGGAAGGCGGAGGCGTCCAGGTAAGTTCACGTAGGCAACAACGTCCCCAATTACTCGACATGCAGATCGGTCCGTATCGTCTCAGCAGCAATCTGATCGCCGCGCCCATGGCCGGGGTGACCGACCGCCCGTTCCGTCAGCTCTGCAAGGCGATGGGGGCGGGGATGGCGGCCTCCGAGATGGTGACGAGCAACCGGCTTCTGTACGGGTCGGCCAAGACCCGGCGCCGCGCCGACCACGAGGGCGAGGCGCCACTCATCTCGGTCCAGATCGCGGGGGCGGATCCCGCCATGCTGGCCGAGGCCGCCCGGTACAACGTGGACGCGGGGGCGCAGATCATCGACATCAACATGGGCTGTCCGGCAAAAAAGGTGTGCAACGTCATGGCGGGCTCGGCCTTGCTGCGGGACGAGTCGCTCGTGGCGCGGATTCTGGATGCGGTGGTGGCAGCGGTGCCCGTGCCGGTGACCCTCAAGATTCGGACGGGGTGGGACAGGAGCTCCCGAAATGCGCTGACGGTTGCGCGCATCGCCGAGGCGGCAGGGATCCAGGCGCTGACGATTCACGGCCGCACTCGGGCGTGCATGTTCCACGGCGAGGCGGAGTATGAAACGATCGCCGCGGTCAAGACCGCTGCGCGGATTCCCGTGATCGCCAACGGCGACATCGACACGCCGGAGAAGGCAAAGACGGTTTTGGATGCGACCGGGGTGGACGGTGTCATGATCGGACGGGCCGCCCTGGGCCGCCCCTGGATCTTCCGCGAGATCGTCCACTTCCTGGTGACCGGGCGCCGGCTTCCGCCGCCTGACGCGGCCGAGATTCGCCGCGTCCTCCTTTCTCACCTCGACGACATGTACGCCTTCTACGGCGAACGGACAGGGGTCGGCATCGCGCGGAAGCACATCGGCTGGTACACCAAGGGTGTCCCCGATTCCGCCGCCTTCCTCCAGCGGGTCCTCCAAATTCCCACCGCGGCGGAGCAGCGCGCCACCGTGGACCAGTTCCTGGCCGAGCGCGAGAGTTCGTCCCGCTCGCATGCCCGATCAAGCGAATTGGCGGCCTGAGCCCGCCGGCCGCGGACCTGCCGAGTTTCCGGAAGCCCATTAACGTGCCCCGCCGCTGCGAGCACAAGGGGATTTGATCCTGGTAGGATGTGGGGATGTAGGTCTAAAACACCTTGACAATTTCGTGAGAGGCCGGAGCGTGACTCCATGCCCATTGCACCTGGTCAGAAAGGCCGCTAGTCGTCGATCGGCCCAAGCGGTCGCCTGGCCTGCTTTGCCTGCGCTCGCCGGCGTTTCGCCTCCAGTCGGCGCATCCTTGAAGCTGCGGATGGCTTGGTCGTGCGGCGCGCCCTTGGCTTCTCAACCGCCTGGCGCAGCAACTGCACAAACCGCTTAATCGCATCCTGGCGATTCGCGCCTTGGGTACGAAACCGTCTGGCCTCGATGCTCAACACGCCATCTACCCCGACTCGTCTGCCCGCCAGACTCCTCAGCCGTGCGCGAACATCCTCCGGCAAGGAGGAGCAGGCGAGGATATCGAATCGGAGGCGCACAGCCGTGGACACCTTGTTGACGTTCTGCCCGCCAGGCCCGGAGGCGCGAACGAAGTCGAAATGAATCTCGCTTTCGTCGATGGCGAGACTGCGGGTGACTTGGATCATTTCTGCGGGTCTTTGGTGCGGCCATCTTCGCCGCGTTGCGCACCCCGTGAAAGAGGGTAGGATCCGAATCCCGTCCGCTCTTCCAATCTGAGCATAATGCCCCTGAGCGTGCAGCCGGCTCTCCTACCGGAAGAGCCGCACGAGCTCGTTCACCATCCCCACGTCCTCGGCGAGGCCCAGGAGGTTGGTCAGGACGTAGTCCGGAAGCTGCAGCCCGTCCCGCAGGGCCTGGTCCCGCCGCTCCCACTCCATCTCGCCGGGCAGGTAGATCCGCTCCACCTCGGCCGCCTTGGGCGCGCCCTTGATCTCGCGGATCATCGCGTCCATCCGCGCCTTGAAGGTGTCGATCGGCATAATCGCGTTCACGTCGATGGCGATGAAGGCGTGGCCCTGGTCGGCCGCGATCCCGCCCTCGTTGATCCACCCCCTGACGCCGCTCAGGAAGGACGCGCCCGTCAGGATGCCGCACAGGACCTCGACCAGAACGGCGAGGCCGTACCCCTTGTAGCCGCCGATGGGCTGGAGCACGCTCCTGTCGGGATAGCCGCTCGCATCGGTCGTGGGCCGGCCCTGCGGGTCGCGCAGCCAGCCCGCGGGCACCGGCCGGGCCATGGCCTTCGCGATCATGACCTTCGTCACGGCGACGACGCTCGTGGCGATGTCGAGGAAGACCGGGCGCTCCTCACCGGCTGGGATGGCGAAGGCGATCGGGTTCGTGCCGATGACCGGCAGGCGACCGCCGGTGGCGGCCATGCAGGGATCACAATTGGTCATGGAGAGGCCGATCATGTCGCGCCGGAGGGCGAGGGTCGCATAGTAGCCGGCCGCGCCGAAGTGGCTGCTGTGGGCCACGCCGACATACCCGATCCCCGCCGAGGCCGCCTTGGCGATCGCGGTCTCCATGGCGTGGATCGCGACCACCATGGGCACCGCCATGCGCGCGTCCACCAGCGCCCAGCCCGGCCCCTCCCGCAGGAGGGTAGGCTGCGCGCCGGGGCGGATGCCACCACTCTTGACGGCACGCATCAGCGGCCGGATCTGCCGCGTCCCGTGGCTGTGCGTGCCCCAGGTGTCGGTGGTCGTCAGAACCTCCGCCGACACGGCGGCGTCCTCCGGCGAGAGGCCGCAGCGGACCATCGCGTCGGCGCAGAACCGCTGGAGGTCGGAGGGGACGACGCGTTTGCCGATGAGATCTGCGAGGGCTGCCATGGAATATCCTCCTCATTCGGGAAGCCCGAACCGGTTCGGGGTGCGGTCCGGCGCCAATCGCTATCAGCCGAACAACTTGGCCTTCGTACTGTGCGGTGCGTAAAATAGGCGACAGTCCCTCCCGGACCGCACAGTCCGGGGGAGAGTCCGACGAGGGGCGGCGGTCCGCCCCTCTCGGTAGGGTCCGTGGGGAGGGCTGAGCCCTTGCCGCGGGTCCTGTGCAAGGGCGAGGGCCTTCCCCGCGAACGAAGCAGCGCCGGGAACGGTGTAGCCATTATTCCGCGCTGCGTAGTAAGTGCCTGCCATGCCGGTTGCCAAGGGAAAAGGCCGAAACTCAGACGACGCGCGACGAATGATTCTGAATTGGCGCTGCTGTCTATGCAGGAAGGGTACGCCTTCTCCGCAACCGAAACGGCAGGGACGAGGATGAGCCGGCTGGACTGCTTCGGCTGAGCAATATGCGTGGCGAGCGCGGAGATTCCGCGCTGCGAGTAGATTCGAAGAGTGGCTGTGGCCGCAGACATCGAGGGTAGCTCTCCGAGCGGCAAGAACCGCGTACCGTGTTTACATCTACCCTCCTGTCCGAGTCAACGACTTTGTTGGGCAGAGTGGCCCGCCACCTCGGGGTCTCCACGCCCGGGATCGCGAAAGCGCTCGCGAGGGTGGAGCGGTCATAAGTCCACTGAGTCAACAACGTCCCGCATTACAGCCGGTGGACCCACCACAGATGCGGCCAGAAGGCATCCAGTGGGCCCGCCGAGCTGGGGGTGACGACGGCCAGAATGGCCAGGGCCAGGGCCGCACCGATCCCGCACCTGCACCACCCCCGAACAGCCGAACGGCTCGACTGAGCTCGCCGAAGTCTGCCGAACGCCCGAACCCATTTCCTCTATCGCCTATCTGATCCGGCTGGAGAGCAGAATGGGGGACGAATGGGGGACGGGACGAATGGGGGACGGTCATGATATTATGCAACTGGGGTATCGGGTTGAGTCAAGTGCCCACAAGATGTAGTATCTCGGGCCATGGACGAGGATTACCCGAGATCGCTCCAGGAACTCGAGAGGCGATTCGCGACGGAGGCC
>Ga0315274_10006776_pt1 | contig 16667 bp, 22 predicted proteins | sample YL17G02_20_MG_FD_203700 | JGI IMG/M metagenome (GOLD analysis project Ga0315274, IMG submission 203700) | Sediment microbial communities from Yellowstone Lake, YNP, Wyoming, USA - YL17G02_20 | ecosystem: Environmental > Aquatic > Freshwater > Lake > Sediment | place: USA: Wyoming | collected...
AGAACGCCGGGCCGCACGTGATGGCCTCGCTGCGCAATCTCGCCATCAGCCTGCTCCGCATGGCGGGAGCGGAGAATATCGCTGCTGCCGTGCGGGCGTGTGGTCGGAAGGAAACGCGCACCCTGCGTCTGCTGGGTATCGCGCTCGCCTAACTGGAAGCGCCACCGCCACGCTGGTGCCTGCGACAGCAGGCCACACCTCAGCATTGTCTTTCCTGGCCCCATCCCAGTCAACGTAGCGTCCCCTCACCAGCGCCCCGACGAGAGATTAACAACGCTTCCCTGGGCTGCCCACGCTAGCACTTTCATCCGACACCACCGATCGACGACTTTGCCGTGACCGTGGTTTGTGGCCACAAGGCCCTTCCCTTAGCCCCAGGGTTCGGATACAATCCCCATAGCTTATAGGCCAGCGGTTCAGTTCAACCTGTTTTACCCGGCGGGCGCGCCCCTGCGGTCGCGGCTTTGTTCTGCGCGGGGCCCGCCGGATAAAAGCTTATTCGTTAGACGTGGCTAGAGGAATCATGGCAGAGCCAGACAAGAGCCGGATACGCCAGTACCTGAAGTGGACGGATGCGCTGATGCGCGCCATGGATGCCGCCGTTCGCGTCGACGACCCTCACGGGCTCTGGAAGCATGCGGGGTTCAGGCAGTTCGCCCGCAAGTACACTGACCTTGTCACCCTCATCTCGAAGGAGATGCCCCTCCCGCCGCTACTCGACATCTACAACGTCGCCGCAATTCCCGGGCCCGCAGACACCGTGCCGTTTCAGCGCAGGGAGATCTTCGACGAAGTCTACGCTAATCTCTCGCTGCTAAAGGGCATCCTTGAGAATCAGCTTGGTGTGATAGAGAACGAGACCGAGGCGCTTCGCGACTTCTTCCAGGCGCGTCTCCGCAGCGCCGTTCTCCACGAGCCTCAGAAAGAGCTGGATGTCCAGGATGCAGTCGAAACACTCCTGGTTGGCCGCGGCCTTCAGAAAGGGGTCGACTACGATCGAGAAGTCGGCCGCGTGAAGGTCTCGTCCAAAGAGGTTGTCCCAGACTTCATTCTGCCTAGGCTTTCGCTCGCCGTTGAAATCAAGCTAATCAAGACAGGGTCTCGGGTGCGCGAGGTTGTTGACGAGATCAACGCGGACATCAGGGCTTACTCGAAGCGGTACAGGAGCCTCCTGTTCATCGTGTACGACCTCGGCCATATTCGGGACGAGATCGAGTTCAAGCAGGACCTTGAGGATCCTGGAAACGTGTCGGTGGTGGTCGTTAAGCAGTAAGGTGGGCACGTCTAATAAGCGGATCAACCTAACTCGCTTCGCTCGTAGGTTATCCCCCAGACGTTGGACCGAACAGGACGACGAGGAGTCGAATGGCTGCCTACATCTTCGACATCCCTATTTATCGGTGTAGTGAGCGGCGGTTTGAGCTGCAGTTTGCCAAAGACCTGTCCGAGCATCTCGCATCTCTCGAGTCACGCAGTGGCGGCATCACTCGCAGCCAAGCACCCACGACATATGCCGGTGCTGGACAAGACTTCCGCGAATCGTACGGGGGTCCCTGGCGATTCAACCAGATCATTGCCTGGCTCCGTCTGTGCGCGAGCTCCTCATCCATCTGCGCCGATCTTTGGCTCTGTGACGCCAAGCGCTTCCGTCGCGCGCCACGCCGGAGGAGATTCCAGTTCGTTGGAACGGAGGCGGTGGTCCGGTTCCGACCCCGGAATACGTCCCGGGAGATCTTTGCCGCGCTCCTGCACCGTCTCGACGAATACGAGGAAGGATGGAAGCCGCGTGGGTTTGTCCTCGACCGGGGGGCCATCGTGCGGCTCGGGCCGTTTGTCAATTGGCGCCAAGCACTGAAGCACGCGGGGCGCGTGCACAGCCCGGTATGGCTTTACGGGTTCAAGGGAACGCCTTTGGCGATCACCTGATGAGCGCATTTACCGACCGGTCCAACAAGCGCCTGCACCAGCCAGCCGCTTCGCGTCTGCTGGTGAGGCGCGGCGTTAGACCGCGAAGCAGAGGAATCCATGGATGCGCCGACTGCGTTGCGGATCAGAGATAAGCTAGTGGACGTGGCGGGGGAAATGGTGCGCGCCGGGATGAAGAGTTCAGGTCGGCCTCCGCGTCTATACCATTTCACGGACTGCCAGGGTTTGGTGAACATTCTCCGCAGTCACTCCTTATGGGCTTCGCTAGCAACTGGCCTGAGCGATGACTCCGAAGTTCGATATGGGGTGGATCGTGCGACGGGCCTGCTCGAGGACGCGCCGCGGATCGACCGCAGCTTCCGCGAAAGAATCCAGCATTTTCTCGACCCGAAGAATGCCTTTACCAAGAAGCCGTTTGAGTTGGACGCGTACGTGATTTCGTTTTGCGCCAGCGCTGCTCGAAGTGTTCATTGGCTGCACTATGGTAGAGGTGGTACAGGGTGTGCCATTGGGCTGGACGCGAGCACGCTTGTTGAAAGGCCATTCGAGCTGGCACCCGTCCTTTATGACGAAAATGCCCAGGACAAGTTTCTCACATCAATCGTTGAGGCCGTGTGGCAGTGCGCTACGAAGTACGGCATCGATCGGCGAAACTCCTCCGCATCGACGGTCTTGTTCGACGTCGCGGCTTACTCTACGGCGGCGCATATTTGGATGGCTGCGCCGATGCTCAAGAGCCCGGCGTTTTCGAACGAAGAGGAGTGGCGCCTCATTACCCACGATGTCAGGAACCATGACAGGCAGCGTCACCCGGATGAAGTGCCGATAAAGACGAGATTCCGCGTCGTTGCTGGCCGGATTGTTCCATATCTGGAGTACACCTTAGCTCAACTGCCGGTTACGGAGATTATCTTGGGCGCCAGTGTTCCGATGGCTGTTGGCGATCCCGCACTCAAGGTGTTATTGCGAGAGACCGTCGGGAGTAAGTCAGTGGAAATCACCAAGTCCACTGTAACAGTGAGGCCATGAAGTCGCGGTCTAACAGCGGCGTGCAGCGGCCACCCGCGGCCGGGCGCCGCTGACGCCGATCGTTAATCAGCCACTTAGCAAAAGGCTCGCACCCTGCGAAAATCACCTGCTCCCACTGCCCAGATCCGCCCTGCTCGGGGACCCGGTTGGGAGTCGAATTCAAGACGCCCCGCTTCCCAGACACCCTATCCCCCGGGGGGGAAAGTAGGGCCCACACCCTGAACACCGAAATTTGCCCCCTTTTTGCCGCCCTAGGCGGGGATTCTGACCCCGTCCGACACCCCGTCCCCGGAGCTGGTTGGTAGCCTGGGCACGGTGGACGGCGGCCAGAGGATACGAGCGGGACCCGGCGCCGGCCTGGGCGGGGGCGGTAGGAAAATTATTTGCTTTATTTTCCTGGTTGGATAGGCTATAATTCCGACATATCACACAGGAGGGAAAAACGGATGGCAACCCGAAAGCAAGCCCCCGCCACTACCAAGCTCTTCCTGGCTGATTTTCCTGCGGAGGTTCACCGGGCGATGAAGATTGAAGCCGCACGCCGGGGCGTCCTGCTGAAGGTCCTCTACGCCGAGGCCTGCCGCGAATGGCTGCGGGACCGGGCCGGGCAGAGCGGAGGAAAGTAGCCGTGCGCCGAGTGATCCTTATCGGCTTCCTCGCCCTGGCCGCTATGGCAGCCCTGTTTAGGTACCCGAAGCAACAAGCCGGAGGAACACAGATGGATGAGGATAGGATGAAGAAGGCGTTAGACACGGTGGATTCTCTTGTGAGAAATACCCGGGAAGGGACGGAGATTGTCACGGGTCTGCAGCGGCACCAAGACACGATGATCGTCTGGATTGTTGGTTTGGCAAGCACTGCGGTTGTTGCTCTGCCAGCAACGTACAACTACGTTCTGGACCTGAAGAACGCCCCACGATGGGTATTGGGTATTCCAATCGCGTTCTTCGTGCTCGCCGTTTTCTTTGGGATTATCTTGCGGCTGCTGTTCTTGAAACTGCTGGATGCAGAGGGGCTCCACACACTCAAGAAGGTTATTAGGTGGGAATCCCTGAGGTTTAAGCATTCTGAAGATGAGGCGGGACGGAAAGGGCTTCTGGGGGATGCCCTCGAAATCCTACGAGAAAGCGATCCGAAGATAGCGGCACAAACGAAAACGGTGGAGAGGATCAACGGATGGATAGAAAGACTTGAACTCGTGCCCTTCATTTGTTTCGCCCTTGGGGTAGTCTGTGCTGCCCTTTTCGCCGTCTGCCCGTCCCTGAAGTGCGGAGCATTGCCTCGGTAGGTTCTATGACCATGCGCCTAGCCTTTCCGCTTATGCTCTCGCTCTTGGCCGCCGCCGGGGCTATCAATCTCTTCACCCCGGACGGCCAGCGGGTCGGCGTGGTCCGCGAGGGGCCGGGAGGGCAAGTGGAAATCTTCGACCGCGACTCCAGACGGATCGGCTGGGGCCGGCGGAACCCGGACGGGAGCATTGAGGTGTTCGGTGCGGATGGCCGCCCACTGGCCCTGAAAGCGGGAATGGGATCATGCGCCAAGTCCATGAGCAACACAATCGCTCAGCTTAGGTATCACTGAGGTGATGGCGTGCGACGACCGACGATGAAGAGCAGACGCGCCTTACTGATACTTGTCCTGTCTTGCCTGACGGCGTCTTGCGACAACATCAAGCAGAGTCCGCAGTTGATCGAAGCGGATGGGCAGACGTACGTTGCCTGTTTCGGCTTGGTATGGATAAAAAGCGAAGGCGGCTTGCTGGGAGGCGAATCAACTTTCTCAGTCAGTTATTCAGATGCGAGCGGGCTTGGACACGTCGTCAAAGGCATCAAGAAGTTGTCCGTGAGTGAGTTGCCTGAGTTCATCCCCGCCCCGCTTCCGTACCCACTGCCCGACCCAATAACCGAGCTCTATAAGGAAGGCTACACATATACGTGGCCAAACGGCGCTCAAGCCAAAATAAGAGACGGCAAATGGGAAACAGTGATGCGTCCCAACCCTCTGTGTCCATCCTCGTCATTTCCGAAAAGATAGAGAATCGGTTTCGGCATGGCTGTGGGGCACGCTAGTGGACGGCGCCTGTGGTGAAAACACGAAAGACCGCGAGCGGGGGTCTGACTTTTTCGCCTTCGATGCCAGGGGGGGGCTAAGTTTGCGATCACCCACCGCCCCTGGCCCCGGCACCCGCCCGCCGGTCACAACACGACGCCCACCGGCAGGCGCAGGAGATCGGGAGGGCAGACCGCAATGGAAAAGCTCGGCTCGATGGTCACCAATCGGCTTGAAGAGATGTGGGTGTCCCTTCGGGAAATCCGGGGGGAGGCACATGTGGAACTCCGGGTTTATGGTCGCGCAGTCTCGGGTGAGGTGGACCCGCTCCCAGGACGGGAGGCGATAAGTCTGCCGGTCGGCCTCCTTCCCGTCCTTCTTCGTGTGCTCACACAGGCTCAGGACCTGCTCATCAAGCGGGGGCTGATCCACATCCCCTCTCCCGCTGAAGCTACAGTCATGGACGGCGGAGTGCCGATCACTGTAGGCTTGGCGGGCCCACCAGGCCGCCGGGATTCTCGCGAGTATCCCCGCGTGCCACTCAGCGTTGCTGTCGAATGTCGTGCCGTTGATCCCGATAGCTTTTGGCCAGCCAAACCGGTCACCGGCGAAGCCAAGGACGTGAGCATAGGTGGCGCACAAGTCTGGCTCCCTAAACGCCTCCCCCGGTACAAGCAGGCTGACGTGTTCATGGTAATTGAGGGGATGATCTTCCGGGCACGAGCGGAAATCGTGGGGGTTGAACTGGAAACGAAGAAAGATATCAGAGGCGGATACTACCGACATAGTCTCCGGTGGGTGACGATGGAGGCCCATGCCAAGGCTGCGCTTTCAAGGCTTGTTCCTACGTAAAACCGGGTGCTGTTGATTCTCCGGACGAGGGGGAGGTTGCCATGTGGTACATCCTAATCCTGGGCTGCGCCCTCATGCTATCCACAGGCCTCGCGACCCCATCGTGGGCCGGGTCGCCACTGGGGGACATTGTGCCCGATTACTGCGGCACGTATGAATGGAGCGGGGCGACGGCCTGATGCAAGCAGGCACGCCGCCCCTGGCCCCCACGATCCTTCCCGCCGGGTCCATTGGACGCCCTACCCGGCAGGCGAGAGCGCGGGGGTTGTGGGCATCATTGCACGGGGCGTTCGGGAGCGTCAAGATGAAGCACGGGGAAGTAGGTCGGGCCAGCCCGGGGACGCCTCGGGTGGCGGTGTACAGCCGCTTCAGCAGCGACATGCAGAATCCCGTTTCAATCGAGCGGCAGGTCCGGACGTGCCAGGAGTACGCCGAGCGCCAGGGGTGGGGGCGGGTGCCGGAGGCTCACGCCTTCGCCGACGAGGCGGTATCGGGTAGCCGCAGCGACCGGACGGAGTACCAGCGGTTGCTGGCGGAGATCGCGGGGTCCGATGGCCGGCCCCCGTTTGACATCGTGCTGGTGGAGGATTTGAGCCGGCTTACCCGAGACATGCAGGAAGCGACCCGCCTGGTCAAGATGGCCCCCATCTGGGGCGTGCGGGTGATCGGGGTCAGCGACGGCGTGGACACCGCCCGCAAGGGCACCAAGCTCCTGACCTACATGAAGGCCGCGATGGCGGAGGGCTACCTCGACGAACTGAAGGAGCGCATTCGCGGCGGGCTGCGCGAGCGGTTCCTGCGGGGGCACCATCCCGGCGGGACCATCTACGGGTTCTCGACGGAGCCGATCCTCGACCCCTCGGGGAGCAGGGACCGATTCGGCAACCCGAAGGTCCTGGGGCACCGCATTCTCGTTGATCCGGCTGAGTCGGAGGTTGTGAAGCGGATTTTCCGGGACGCGGGGGGCGGCCTGACCCCCCGGGAGATAGCCGCGGCGCTCATGCACGAGGGCGCGCCGAAGCCCTGCACCCGCTACCGCTTCCAGAAGCCGGGGGCGATGGCGCGGCAAAGCTCGCCCTGGAACCCGGGGACCGTGCTCCGCATCCTCCGCAACGAGCGGTACCCCGGGCGGTGGCGCTGGAATCGGGCGACTCACCTCGATGACCCCGAGACTGGCCGGCGGATCTTCCGGGCGAACCCTTCTGAGGAAGTCTTCGTCCATGACCGGCCCGAGCTTGCGCTCGTGGACAAGGCAACGTGGGAAAGGGTGCAAGCGCACATGGAGCGGCGGCGGCAGGACGTGCTGAAGGACCCGGAGACGGGGCGGCTGATGGGCCGGGCCCAGGGCTGCGCGCCGGGGAAGGGGTACGGCAACCCGTGGCACGGCCTGCTGTTCTGCGGCGTCTGCGGCGGCCCCTTCCCCGTCATTATGACCAAGCCCGCGAAGGACGGGCGCCCGATCCGCTACCTGGGCTGCAACCGTAGGCACTACCTCAAGGAGCGGTGCGGGAACGCCGGCGTCTGCCGGCTGGCCGACCTGGACGCGGCATTGCGGGACGGGCTGGAGGCGCACTTCAGCGACACGAAGTTGGCGCAGAAGCGGATGCGGCGGTTCCTGGACGCGCTCGCCGCCGAGCGCCAGAAGCTGACCAAGGAGGAGGCCGCCGCCGAGCGGCAGCGGGCCGAGGCCGAACGGAAGATCGAGCGCGTGCGGCGGGCGATCCTGGACGGCATGGCGGGGCCGACCACGGCGGCGATGCTCAACGAGGCCGAGGCGACCGTCCAGCAGGCGCAGGCCCGGCTAGCGGACCTCGCCCGGCTCCGGCAGGCGAAGCCCGCGATGGCCCCCTTGGCCGATGTCCTGGCGGCGCTCAAGACCGAGGCGTACCACGAAAGGCGGACGGCCTACCGGCAACTGGTCCAGCGGGTGGAGCTACGGAGCAGGCGGAAACCGGGGCGGCACCAGGTGGAGGGCTGGGAGGCGACGATCATCCCCAACCCCGAGGCGGGCATCGAGGGGGTCCCGAAGATCGCCTTTGGGCGGGTTATAGCGTCGGGCTGTTCCCCTTCTGGAAGAGGTGCCTCACCCGGTGGTGCTGGCGGTTGAAGGCCCCCCGCAGAGCGGGGTGAGGAGGGACCGCATGCAGCGGGCGGGGGTGCGATTCCCCGTCCGGACGAGGAGGTGGGCGTGGTTCGGGAGGAGGGCCCAGGCGTAGACCGTGAGCGTCCCCTGCTCGGCCAAGCGGGCGAGGCGGGCGACGAAGTCGGCCCGGTCGGCGTCCTCCCGGAAGATCGGGCGCCGTTCGAGGCCGCGCACCATCACATGGTGGAGGGTCCCGGGGGCGTCGAGGCGCGCTTGCCGCGGCATGGCATGGTCACCCTAGCACAGGGCGACGGAGGATGCAAAGTCCCCCATTACGCCGTCCCATTACGCGTCCCCCATTACGAAAGTGCGCCCGGACGGCGAAGTAATTGCTGGTGACCGAGCGCCAAAAAGAAAGCCCCCTGACCCGAAGGCCAGGGGGCCCGCCCATGACGCACATGGAGAGCTGCCTTCTCCATTGGCTCATCCCCAGGCCACTCAACTATGGCCTGGACACAGCTAGTCGGGCCGGCGGGCACCAGTGCGAACGCCTCCCGCCCCACCACGGCCGACTCCGTTTTGTCTTGCCACCGGCCTGCGATCAAGGTATAGGAGATATGTCAGTCCGAGCTTTCCTCTCTTCACCCTCTTTCGCGGAGGACCAACCAATGGTCCAGAAACTGATGGCACCCCTCCGAAAGGCTCTGCGCCAACTGGAAACGGAGAAACGGCGAATCGATCGTGAGATCACGGCGGTCCGAGCCGCCCTTGAGGCGTTGGGAGACAAGGACCGAGGGACCCCCGCCTCCTCCACTCGCGCAAAAGCGAGGCGGCGTCGGATGAGCCTCGCGGCCCGCCGGCTAGTCAGTCAGCGGATGAAGGCGTATTGGACGAAGCGGAGGGCGGCATCCGCCAAGGGCAAAGTGAAGGGGACACAGCAGGGCAAGTAAGCCGCTCGGCACGATTCCCTTGCCGGGCCTCAGTCGACGCTAGGCCTCCCGGTCCGTGTCGCTCCGTGAAGCATGGGCGTGGTCGCCGTGAGCAGGCATTCCGGCTCGACCCTCGCCGGCAATGCCCCCGCCTTCCTTATTGCTCCCGATGCTGGCACTCCCAGTCCGCAGCCGAGTGGCTCAGGCGGTGATATCCGAGGATTCGCAGGGGCGTCAATACCAAGGAGGCGGATGCGGAGTTTGGTCCCCTCCGAAGTGAGAGCCACGAGGGTGTCCCCGTCACTGACGCGCTCCACGGTGGCGATGAGGGTGCGGGGGGTGGCCGCATGGCGAGCCCCCAGAGTAGAGGAAGGCGGGGCGGGACCAGCACGGGAGCTTGCAAAAGTCTACGCATGGAATGGGAAGACTAACGGTTCAAATACGAATCACTCGTTGTGGCAAGGCCGAATTTCAGCTGCGTGATTCGGCAAGTTCTGCTTCGGGGAGATGGCGTTCGATAAAAGCACGCATGGGCTTCCTGTCGCCTTCGCTCAGCCCGGCATCGCCCTCGACCCCAGCAAGTGCGCTCTGCCTATACCTCCTAGCTTCCGCAAAATCTCGCTTCAGCAAAGCGGCTCTCCCGTACGCGACTTCGTGTTCGTAGTGATGGTGGCCGAACTCGTCGCACTTTTTCAGGATGGAGAGCAAGAGGTCCCGTTGAGGTGCTTGCGCTGGATCATTGTTCATCATCAGGTCCAACGCACCGAAAGCCGCCGTCCTCCGAATGGTGTCCACCACCTTTTCAATGAAGCGTGGGGTCCAACCAGAGATAGGTCGGTCTGTTGCGCCCAACATGGAGCAACCTCGAAGAAGGAACGCTCCGAGGAGGTGGCCACTACAAATCCTTTATGCTTCGGTACGCCTCCCACTGGCCCTCCAGCCACGCCTCGGCGATCCGGCGCATGAGCCGTTCCCACGTCACACTCGGCTGGGCCTCCAGGGCACTCAGGCTCTCCTCGGCCTGCTCTAGGGGAGCCCCCAGCCTGTCCGCAATGCCTCACATGGCCTCAGCGGGCCTCTCCTCCCGCCGACAGCGGTCCGGAGTAGGACCAATCCAAGAACGTCCGGGCCCCTCCACTTATTCGGCCTCCGATCGGACCCAATCTATATCCTTCGGGGACCACACCCAAACCTCGAGGGGCGAGAACTTGAGATCCAGCGTGACGGGAAGGGCAAGGATCCCCGTGTCCATGGCGTTCCTGTCCCGGACGAGAAAGTAAACGTGGTTCCGGTCCGTTAGGGGCCGGACGGCGCGGACGAAGGCGTCCAGGTTGGGGGTCGGGGATCCGTTTGCCTTCTCTACCAGGACGAGGTAGCGACCGGTGCCGGAGGCGGACTCGCTTCCAAGTCTCGCCATCGAGGAGCCCTTCTCGGCCTGGGTGAGAAGCACCCCCTCCGCCTGGACGTCGTTGGCGAGTCTCACCTCGGGGGTGAGGTCCTGGAACACGCCCCCCGCGAAGCGGGCGAACCTGCGGACCTTCAGGGCCTCGGCGTCCCGGACCGGGAGCCGGACCGAGAACTCCCGCCCGTTTCGGATCGCGCCGAAGGTGACGTCCGAGCCCACCTTCTCATCCACCATCCGGTCCAGGTGGTAAAGATCGTCTCCGATCCACACGCCGTCCAGGCTGAGGAGAAGGTCCCCCGGAAGGAAGGTGTCGTAGGCCGCCGTCCCGGAAACTCTCGACTCGACTGCGACCATGTACTTGAGCCCCGGGCGCAGTCCCAGCACCCTTTTCGCCAGAGGGCTCGGAAGGAGGAAGTGCTTCTCGGCGTCCGAGACCAACACGAGTTTGAGGTCCAACCCAACGTCGCCCCGCCGCACGCGCCCGTCCCTGCGAATCTCATCCAGCGCGTCTTTGAGGTACTCGATCCGGAGCTCGAAGCTGGTGGTATCGGTACCGGCGAAGTGGATGGCCACGACCTCCCCCTTGGCGTTGAACACCGGGCTGCCGCTGGACCCGCCGGTGCGGTCGAACGTGGTCTGGATCGTCGCGGAATGCCTGATCCCCTTGTCCAGGACTAGGTTCGAGACCTTGCCGAACTTGACCGAGTACTCCTGGGCGTCGTTATTGCCGATGAGGAGGACGTCTTCCTGCTCCTGGAGGGCGAAGGAATCCCCCAGCTGGACCTCCCGGAGTTGGAAATCGATCGAGAGGGGATCGATCCTGAAGAGGGCGAAGTCGTGCCAGGCGTCGTAGTGGAGGAGCCGGGCGTCCGTGGACTGGCCGTTTTCAAAGATGATCTTGACGAGGGAGGGGCCCGTCCCGGCGACGTGACGGTTGGTCGCGATGATGCCCCGCCGGGCATCCACGATGAAGCCGGAGGCCTTTCCCCACCCGGCCTGCTCGCCGTTGAGTGCCACAGTCGCCGACCGCTCGACGTTCACGACCGAGGCCTTCAGTTTCGCCACCAGGGCGCCCAAGTCGGCGGGCCAGGCCACGCTCGGCCAAACCGAAAGCAGTGTACCCACCCCAGCCATCACGATGAGACCAATCATGGCGTACTCCTTGGCTCTAAACACAAGCCAGCCTCTCGGCGTCGTTACCGCCAGGGCGTGGCCTGGCGTGCTGGAGGCACCGGTGTCCGGGGTGTGGGCCGCGAAGCCTCCTGTTCCTTGAGCACCCGGAGCATCTCGTCCTTCGACGCGAACGCGCGGCCCGCGAGCGGTCCCCGGTGACAGCGGTATCCTACACATTTCTGGTCATGGTGGCAGCCGTAGGCATCCAGACCGCCTCCGTGGGCCTGCACTTCTGCGACCGGCAGCGGAAACATCAGGATTGTGAGGGACGAGACGGTCGCCTTCATGGGAGATCGCCCCTCGCTATGAGCGTGATTGTTGCGGGTATGAGAACCAGGGGCGGGTGGGAGCCCCCCTACTGCACAACCGAACAGGAAAGGGAACCAGGGTTAGGGTCCTCTGGTGTGGTAGGTGGTGGATGAGCGTCCTGTGGGTTGGTCCCGATTGGGAGGACTCTCACCGCAGAGGCTACCGAAACCGCCCTCGTGAGTCAACAGGAAACCCGTGGCAGCGGGGGGCATGATCGCCACGCAACCCATCACACCCCGACGGGAGGGGGTCCGACTTTTTTGCATTCGATGTCCGGGGACGCGTAGCGCATGGCCATGGTGGGGGCTGCCCTGGGCACGCTGGGGCGCAGTGCCAGCAGGGGTGTGCCGGCGCCAGGGGGAGTGCCAGCAGTGCCAAGGGCGATGGCACTAGGTGGCGCTGGACCCACGGCGCAACCATGCAGGCATCATGGGTCGCGAGGACGCCGCCGGTCACCCGCTCATTGAAAGTGAGTCGGGCGTATCGGCGTGGCGGGGAATACTGAGGGGTCATACCGCTCTTTCCCGCGCCTGGCGGGCCAGGCGCTTGACATACAGGCCGTGAAACAGGGCATCCTCCTCGGAGGCAAACCCGGTGAAGACGACCCCGTGGAGGACGCCCCCTGCGGCCGCCTCGGTCCAGACCACCTCCCCGCGGATCCGCAGGCCGAGCCCGCTGATGTCACACACGGCCTCGATCTTGGTGCCCGGGGGGATGTGCCTGTCCAGGTGCAGGGCGCAGCCGCCCGCGGAGAGGTCGCGGAGGACCCCCTGGGTCTCCAGCCGGCCGTCCAGGGAGGCGCCTTCCACGCGGTGCCGGGTGGGGTAGCGGGGCTCCCGCCGGCGATTCGGGCCGGGGCTATCGCCTGTGCGCGCCATGTCCCGGTCTCCACGACACAAAGAGATTTCTTTGGCTCAGTGCACCCCAATCCGAAATTATCAACCGCCAAGGCGCCAAGAACGCCAAGACCGGATAAGCTCCTTGGGTGAAACAAACCAAGCTTCTGAAGGCCCCACGAACGCGTTTTCGCGTTCTTGGATCGGGAGATCGAAACATCGCATCTTTGGCGACCTTGGCGTCATGGCGGTTCAAGGTTTTTCTCGGATCAGGGTGCACTCACGGTGTTTCCGGGTCGGCTGCGGTGGGCCCTCGCGGCCCGAGAAGAGCCTGAATCCGGGCCTGAAGTTCCTCCAAGGTGAAGGGTTTGTTTAGGAAGCCTTCCGCGCCGGCCTGGATCCCGGCGCGTCGATATTTCTCCCCGATCCCCGTGATAAAGAGCACGCGGATGCCCCGTGTGGTCGGGTCCGCTTTTAGCCGGCGGCAGACCTCGAAGCCGTTCAGGCCCGGCATGCCGATATCCAAGAGGACGAGGTCGGGCGGCTGGGCGGCCACGGCGGCGAGAGCCGCCCGCCCGTTTTGCACCGGCACCGCCTCGTATCCGAGCTTCCGGACCCACTCCGTGAGGACCTCACGAAGGATCAGGTCGTCCTCGGCGATGAGGATCCGCACCTGCTGATGGGCGCCCGGCGGAGCCGACGACGGCCCGACCACTGCTCCGTCATCGGATGCAGGCCGCATGACCCGATCCCTCCGTCGCAAATACGGTCATTACGGATTCCCTGCCTTGCCGGGGCCGCCGAACGGATGCTGCCCCGACCCCATCCATCGGACTCCGCCAAGATGCGTGTCCCATGGAATTCCACCGGGCCCTTGATCAGAGCGAGGCCGTGGCCCGACCCCGTGACGTCAGGGGGTCTTCTGCTCCTTGAACACGATCTTGAGGACCGCCTCGATGTCCGCGAGCTTTATCGGCTTGGGGAGAAGCATGGCCGGGCCATGTTCCAGAGCCGCCAGGGTCTCGTCGTGGTAGGGGTAGCCGGTGATCAGAACGACCACAGCCTCGGGCGCCCGCCGCTTGATGGCCTTGAGGACGCTGGCGCCGCCGACTTCGGGAAGCAGGATGTCGAGGAAGACGAGGTCGAAGCGCTCCTGTCTGAACTTCCGGAGAGCCTCGCGACCGTCGCTGGCCAGGACTACCTCGTACCCCTTTGCCCGCAGAGCGGCCTCGAACGCCTCCCGGACTGTCGCCTCGTCGTCCACGACGAGGATGCGCCTGGGCGGGGGAGCGTCGAGGGTCACGGGGAGCTGATTGTCGGTGAGGAATTTCCGGAAATCGGCGCGGGCGATGCGGTAGCGGCCCCCGGGGACACGGGAGGCCTTGAGCTTCCCGGCCCGGATCCAGAACAGGACCGCCACCGGCGTCACGTGGAGGAGGCGTGCCACGTCCCCTGTGCTCAGGGGCTTCTCGTGGGACACGGGCTGACCCCCTTTTAGCGTTCTTAGCAAACCTAGAATACTTATCGAATAAGGAAATTGTCAAGGCTAAAACCGGAAGCCACCCCTCATAGGGGTGTCCTGCCGGAATGCGAGCTTTCGTATTGACGCTCAGGGGCGTGTTCGACAGTCTCCCGGGCGAGCTTTCCCACGCCGTTCGATGGCCGAGGGAAGGCTTGCCCACGCTTAATCACATCCAATACACCTCCCCCTTGATCCTTCCGAGAGAAGAGGATGACCGCAGCGTGGCTTTAAGGCGGCGAACGCGAACAAGATGTTCAACGGAGGACGCCTATGCTGCTTCGGCCACTCGCCGAGCCCTTGCCCCTCGCACTCCAAGTGCGGGGCCGCCAGGCCCGAGAGCCGCTTGACGGCCTGAACGCCCACGAGCAACTCGAACTCGCCTGTCGGAGCCTGGCGGGCATCCTGGCGGCCGCCCGGTCTCGGTTCGCGGGACGCGGGAGGATCGGGAAGCCTACGATATGCTCTGTGACGCCGTGGAAGAGTGGGTGCAGTGGAGATTCGTTCCGCTGGGCTGCCGTCCCCTCGTCTCACGGGTGCGCGTCCCCGGCTCCACGCCAGACACAGACTGCTTATACCCGCCGCCCCGGAAAGAAAAGCCCCCGACCCGAAAGCCAGGGAGCACGCCTGCACCAGTAGGTTAGGAGCACAGGGTCAGGAGGGCCGACTGCTGGAAGAAGGCCGAGACATCCTGAGCCTTCAAGCGAATGGTGGGCGCCAGTCAGGATCGTCCCCCGGCACCAGCCCCTCCAGCCGATAGCGCCGAATCGTCTCCGTCCGCCACTGGAGCCAATCGGCCCGCAAATGCTCGACTCCAGGGGCGCGCCCGGCCTACCGGGGTCCCCCGGAGGTCCCCGTCCGGCCCCTTACGCGGACCGTCCCGCGAGGCCGCCACACACGCGAAGGGCAGGGAGCACGGTCCGCCCGGCCCTCTCGTCTGCCACCCTCGCGCTGCCCCAGGAATCCCCCTGGTGCCGCGTCCGCGGGGGTCAGAATCCACGATCGCTCCCGCGTGGCCCTAGGTACGGATCTGCGCCCGTGCAATTGCCTGCTTGGTGTCGGAGGCTCGCTCCTCGGCGAACGGCCCCCGCGGTTTCCAGTTGCGCGGGGGTTGCGTCGCTGTGCATCGCTGTGCTACGGTCTGCCACTCTCGCCCCTCTAAGTCGGCGCCACTCTGGGTGTCTTTCGCGATGTTTCCGTTGACACCTTTTCACAGCGGGCAGTATACTGCGGAGTCTCTTGGGCGGCCGGATCCCCGCCAAGGTGGTCCGTGTCGCCCTTTTGCTCTGGGCAGTACCCAAGCGATGGAGGGAGAGGCGTGGAACGGAATCTGGCCCTGGAGGTGGTCCGGGTAACCGAGGCGGCCGCCCTGTCCTCCGCCAGGTGGATGGGACTGGGAAACGAGAAGGCCGTCCGGCAGGCTGCGGTGGATGCCATGCGGCGTGCCTTGGACGCGGTGCCGTTCTGCGGAACCGTGGTGATCGGCGAGGGTGAGCGGGACGAGGCGCCGATGCTTTTCGTCGGGGAACGAATCGGCAGCGGTGACGGCCCAGAACTCGACGTGGCCCTGGATCCCCTGGAGGGAACGAAGATCGTGGCCCAGGGCCGGGCCAACGCCATGGCCGTGGTGGCCATCACCGAGAAGGGTGGTTTTCTCCAGGTGCCCGATACCTACATGGAGAAGATCACCGTGGGCCCCAAGGCCAAGGGCGCCGTGGATTTGAGTCTGAGCCCCGAGCAGAACCTCCAGAACATCGCCGACGCCATGAAATGTTACGTCGAGGATCTCACCGTGGTCATCCTGGACCGGCCGCGACATGCGGAGCTGATCCGTTCGGTTCGCGAGGTGGGCGCGCGCATCAAGCTGATCCAGGACGGGGATGTTTCCGCCGCTATCGCCACCGGGTTCCCGGACACGGGGGTGGATGTCCTCATGGGGACCGGCGGTGCGGCCGAAGGTGTGCTGGCCGCCGCGGCGCTCCAGTGCCTGGGCGGGGACATGCAGGGGCGCCTGAGGCCGCGCAACGACCAGGAGGTCGAGCGCGCGCGGCGGATAGGAATCAAGGACATGGACCGGGTCTACCGCATCGGAGACCTCGCCAGGGGCGCCGACGTCATGTTCGCGGCCACCGGAGTGACTGACGGTGACCTGCTCCGGGGCGTCCGATTCTTCGGTGGCGGGGCACGGACTCACTCCGTGGTCACGCGGTACCGATCTGGGACCGTCCGGTTCATCGAGGCCACGCATCGCTTCGACCGGCGACCAGAGTACTAGCACATTTCGGATTTCGAATTTCGGACACCCAGCGGGTACCCGGATTTCAAATTCGAAATTCGACATTCGACATCCGAAATTGGTGAGGTTGAGAAGAGTGATCAGAGGTGTGAGAGGGGCTCCGGATATTCTCCCCGAAGACTCGGGGAAATGGCAGGCGCTGGAGGCGGTGGCCCGCGACGTGCTCGACCGCTACGGCTACGCCGAGATCCGTACTCCGGCGTTTGAGCGCACCGAACTCTTCGTCCGCGGGATCGGAGAAGGGACGGACATCGTCGAGAA
>Ga0315274_10006778_pt1 | contig 16660 bp, 25 predicted proteins | sample YL17G02_20_MG_FD_203700 | JGI IMG/M metagenome (GOLD analysis project Ga0315274, IMG submission 203700) | Sediment microbial communities from Yellowstone Lake, YNP, Wyoming, USA - YL17G02_20 | ecosystem: Environmental > Aquatic > Freshwater > Lake > Sediment | place: USA: Wyoming | collected...
GCAACCGCCCGCCCGATCGTTCCGTTTCCGGCGTTCTCCGGTCGGCTGCCGCCCGGCGGCTCATGATGGAAAAAGGGCGGCGGCTCAATCATCCCCATGAGCCGGAGGCCGCACATAAAAGCATATCCGGCCATTTACCGGTGATAAAAGCCCTCCGAAGGCGGCCCATCGGGACGAAATAGGGCGGAGTAAGTTATTTAAACCGGAGGCGGTGACTTTGCGGGATGAAAGCCCAACGCTCTAAAGCGACTAACTCCATTTTACGATCTCTAGCGTTGGGCCTAATCTCTATATTCTTTTTGAATTTGGTTGTAGTAATAGCAGAGGATAAACAGGTATATTATGATATTACAACTTATAATCACGGTAACGCCTGCCAATCCGATAATACGGAAGACGCTAGACAAACTTTTAATGCTCCCGAAACTTTCCGCTTAACAGAATTTACTTATTATGTAGCAAATGTAATTAATCCAACAACTATAAGGGCTAGAGTTTATCGTAATTCGGATAATACATTTCTAGGAGAAGATAATGAAACTATAACCGGCTCATATGATTTTAATTTTACTTTTCCCGAAATACAAATAGACGAAAATTTAAATTATGAAGCATATAGTATTAGGTTTTCGGTTCTAGATGGTAGTGGTTGGGGTACTTATTTCCAATATGGATATAGTTTTTATGAGGGCGGTGAGGTATATTGTTGTTGTGGATTAGGTAGTAAAGGGGGGGCCGATTATTATGGTAAAATGTACGGAATACCGGGGCCAACGCCCGCCCCTATTTCACAAACAGGAATGTTAGTAACGACCGGACAAGAAATAGGTATTTTTTTAGATAATATTAAAAATCCTTTGCCTATCCTAATTATGGGATTAGGTTTAGCGTCCTCAATTGTGGGATTGATAATGGTGATTTCTTTTGTGATAAAGACGGCGGTGAATAAGATAGGAAAATGAAATGGATAAATACGGCCTTCTTATTATTATCGGTTTTCTTTGTTATATCGGTTGGTTACTCTTTAAATCGGAATGAATATATTGACCAACGATATTATTGGGAAACGATAAACGAAAGTTATGTAAAAACTATTACCGGAGAAGAAGCCTTTTTAGGGATGATATATTCCATCTATAACGGTAGATATGTGGATGTTATCGGAAATTTCACCGGAAATTTAAGTTTAACTAATGCTTTGCCTAGATTTATTAGTACCTTTTGCGGAACTAATAGACCGGCTAGTTATTCCTTATTCGCTGAAAGTGATTTAAATATTACAGGTGTTTCATTTCCATTAATCTCAAGAGTATTTAAGTTTCAGGGCGATAACTATTATTTAGAAATACCGAAACTTTCTAGAATTAATCTTTTCGTAAATAAAAGTGAGAATTGGACTTATACGGCTTATAATATAACTTGTGATAATATAAATGCTAGTAAGAATGTAAAACCTATGGAAGAATGTATTATAGATTTTTTTGCGAATGGTAATTTATCTTTGATAAATCCGGTTCCTGCCGGTAGTTTTATAAAATTAGAATTTGCTCCTAATCGTTGTATGGATGAATTTCCTAATTGTGCTTACGGAACAATTCCTATCTGGGAATTAATGCTAGGAGATTTATATAGTGGTTCCTTTGCGGTCCATTCTAATTGGACGGGAATACAGGGTGGCTCTGCCCCTAATATATGGCCGATAAGTCAAAATAAAAGCAAACTCGGAATGTCCGGTTGTAATGCTGATATGGTATTATCAGGTATATGTACTTGGTTGTCCGAATTTTGGCCGAATGAAACTAATTTTAATTCTACCTTCCAACTGTATAGTTTTGCTTATCCCGGTTTCGGTCGTTATGATGTATGGCCCGAAACGCCTTATTATGTGAAAAATCTTTTTAATTGGTACGGCACTAATTTAACTTCTAAAAGTTATTACCACCGACCGGATTTTTCTTTTTCCACATATATCGGAAGTTACGGACTTAACATAACAAATTATACTTTAGCTGTTTGCTCTAGTAATATCGGAGGAATACCGATACCACCGATACCACCTATTACCGGAGAATGTGACGAATGGTTAGATAAGATAGCATTATCTACCGATAATTTTGAAATAATAGGATATAATCTAAATTATTTCCTTTGTAATCCCGGCTCAAAAATGCTATATATAATGGTCTATTCGGTAATAGCAATCGGTATAATATTTATTTTCTATTTCGGTTTTACCTTAATCATTCAAATTCGGAAACGGATTTAAGGGGCCTAGAATAAGTGTTTTCGGTTAGCAATTCATTCAAAGTCTTAAAGTCCTTATCATATATCCGTTTTGTATCGGCCCCTAAACTGATTTTAAAAGGTTGGGTGATTATCGCCCTAGGAAGCAATCCTCGGCGATTGGCCTCTTTCGCTTTTAAAAAACGTTCTAGATGATATTTATAAATCAAACTATCACTACTAGGATTTTTTATCAAATTTATAAAATGCTCCGGTTTTCGGAATGAATGATAAGCGATTTTTTCCTTTAAGGTTGCCGGATTAAAAGCATAATATTGTTTCGGTTTGATTATGGTGATAATTCCGTTGTCCATTTCAGATTTGAATTTTCCCATTTCTAAACTATCATCTTTCTTATCTAGTTTTTTAAAGGTGACGATACTATCCGTATCGGAAAAAATGCTTTGATATTTTATAATGGCCCTAGATAGGATTTCCCTAGATTTACCGCAAATCAAAGAGCAAATAGGCGGATTAAAAAGTTTTCCCGCTACCCATTTTTCTACTCCATCCTCTATTATCTTATGTCTTTCGGCGAATTTACCATAAGTGGAATTTAAAATAAGTTTAACCGTATTTCTCTTTTCTTTAAGGGTTATGGGAATGTCTTTATTTTCAGTTTCCAACTCCCTTATTTGTTTATCATAAGCCATTTTCTCTTTGTAAAATTCTTTCATAAAATCCTTTAAGGGATGGTCTATTTCCTTTTCTGTCGGTACAAAACCTAAACAACGGAAACTATTTACATTCATTCCCATTTCTAATCCCAATCTAAATTCATAAGAAGTACAAAAAGTTTTACCGGATAAAGGAAAATAGAGCCGTTTATCTCTTACCGGCAAACAGGGATATAAAGTATTATCCTGAAATTCAAAATCGGAATGGATGAAACCGATAATATCAACATTATTTTCAAACTCATCTAGGGTAAAACTTTCTAAACTATATCTGTCAATCGGGATAGGAAAACAGGCCGAATAAGGATATAAGGAATTAAAATCATAAATATTAATTCCCCTAAATGTCCCTCTTCCGAAACTCTCAAATCTAGCCCCGTTATAGGTTTGCCAAATAAATCTCAATTGTGAAAGCGGAAAATAAGGGATATATTTTTTTAAAAATGCTTTTCTCAAAACATTAGAACCTAAACCGCCCGGAGTAGGTGAAAGTTTTATATTGTAATCAGATTGATTTTTTAGAATTTTCCGGCCTAGAAATTCGCAAATCCTAGCGTCCTGAATGGCATATTGTATAAAGTAATCTAATTCGTTTTTTTCCGGTAATCGTTTTCCCAAATAATCCGGTTTTTCCATTTTCCAAAGGCTCGGCTCATTAGGAAATTCCTCTTTCGCTATCGTTTCCAATTTCCGTTTTCCGTACCAATTCGCTATATCAATAAACCATAAAATCTTTGTTATCTTCCTTTTTAATCCTCCTTTCTTATTGATTTTAGGACATAAGTTTTCGTCCAAATCATACGCCCAAAATTTAAAGCGGGCGAAGCACATAACTTTATCATAAATGAAACCGGATATGAAAGAGTTGCCGATTAGTTTTAATTGTAATGGGTTCTCTAAAAATTTTAAATAAAGATTTCCTAAAAGGGCCGATAAATCAAACGCTAGATTATGGGAGAAAATAATGCTCCTTTCTGGAAATTTATCAAAGTGAGTTAATCCGCTTTCAAAATTGGTAAAATAAAATTTCGTCTTATCATTTAGCGAAGTTTGAATACTATATAAATCGGAATAGGTTAAATCATCTGGATATTTTCCTAGAGGATTAAAGATATAACGATAAGGCAAAGTTTCCGTATCAAAGCCGATAATATCATAAGTCTTAAATGTCCTATCCTGTCCTTTAAGCGGTTTTATGCCAAATTGTAACTGTTTTTGCGGAATGAACGGCAGTTTTCGTATCTTTTCTAATATGGTATTTTCAACCTCCTATAAATGGAGTTAGGCCGCCAATCCCTCATCCTTTCGGCCTGAAAATTAGGTACAAACATTAAACAGAATGAATACCAAAATTTTCTTTCTTCTTTGCTCCTATTTTCTTTAACAAATTTGCTTACCATTTCTTAAACCCTTTGTATTTTTATCGTATCTCTTTTAGGATAATGATAGGCAGTACTAACGCCGTCCTCTTCACTAAATTCTTCCTCTTCTTGTGTAACCCACTCTTCTATTAAAACACTTAAATCGGTTGTTAATCTAGTTTCTAACCAATTCGCTTTTGTTACATTTTTATTATTAAAAACGGCTCCCTTAATGAGATAGGAATGTTTCGTATATTCTAATTTTCCACCGCCGGGAGAACGGATGACCAAATAAGCCAAAGTTATAAAGATTTTATAACTGCTATATTTTAAATTCCAACCTTTAGATTTTTTACCGCTTATGTCCTTATTTTCTAATTGTGGTTTTATCACTGGGCTAGTGATCGGCTCCCCATAAATTCTTGTCCGTCCAGATTTGCCTATCCGCTTCATTCTAGGCCCGGAGAGGCCACCGGATTTAAAGGTTTCGCCACTACCAAATAATAGAAAGTCTTTTAAATGGGCTAGTGAAATAAAAGGGATGGATAGTTTGAAGAGATTGGCGAAGAAATCGGCAGTAAGAGATACCTTTATTTTGTTACTGATATTGGGAAACATTTTAACATTACTACTAGTTGGTTATATCATTTTCAAAAAATCGCCGTTGCTTTTATTTATGATTATGATTGTGGCCTATTTAGATACCATCCTTTTAGATAAGCCGGAAACGAAATCTATATAAAGGGAGAGAAATCAAAATCGGAATGGCAAAAGCCAACGGAAAAGAAAAGGTAAAGAAGCGGGCCGTTTGGTTTGGGGCAGAAGATTATGGTAATCTTTTGGCCCTAGGCGAAACGACCACTTCAACCAAAGAAACGCCGGGAAGAAAAATAACAACGGAACGGAAAGAGAAGCCCGCCGAGATAGTAAATCGGTTGGTTAGTGCGGCTAGTGAATAAAAATGGTAGCCACAATCGGCAGTTTCAAAGCGAAGAACGGAACTAGTTATCCCACACTTACGCTTAAAGCGAGGGAAGAGGATAAATACGGTTTCACCTTCGGAAAACAAAAAGCCCGTCTAGTTTTGGAAAATCTAGATGAGATAAGGAAGTTTGCCGAGAGCAAATAAATCAAAATGGCCGCTAGTACCCTAGATAACTTATTTTTCTATTATTTAGGGTTACTATCCGGCTTATTCATTTCTATTTTAATCTACCAAATAGGTTTTAGAGAAGAAATTAAAATCGTACATTTCCCTAAAAATTGCGATTATTTAAAGAAAATAACGGAGAGAGGATTAAAATGATGAAAGAAAGCGAGAAAATTCGGCGGGACGCCACATTAGCGTGGAAAAAGATGACAAAACAGGTCAGGCGAATAGAGATGAACGCATTAAAAAATCACAAGAAGGCGATGAGGCGGGCCGAGGCCCTGGAGAAGGAAGGGAAATGAACGCCGAAGAAATCTTTAAACAAGCGTGGATGGAGATAGTAGGGACTGGAACCCTTCCTTTATCAAAACAAACATCAATTTGGGTTTCGATAGGGAAACGAGCAGTAGAAATCGGGATAACCGAAGGCCGGAAAGAATCTACGCCTATCTGTTGTATTTGCGAGAAGCACATAGGAACAGCGTGTGACCTTTTTGAAAAAGGTATAGTCAGAGGAAGGCGGGAACTTGCCGAACGCCTCATAGAGCATTTCGGAAGGAGACTGAGTTTGGAACCAATTATGGTTTTACGCATAAACGCTGACATAAAAGCGATAGCTAATGTGATGAAAGAGGAAACGGCAAAGGCGGCCTCGAAAGAGGTTCCGGAAGGTAATAACTGTCGTGTCATACCGAATGAAAAAGACGCTATCGGAGGCATTAAGCGGAAGTCGGTAGGATTTGGGCCATCGGGAGTAGGCTCATACCCGAAAGAAGGAGCAATCCTTCCCGCCGCCGACATTTTCCAAATCGTTCCGGGTTGGCTGGATTTCCTGAAAAATGAGAACATAATGAGAAATACCAAAACGGATACCCGTTGTCGGAGAGCCGCCCGCCTCGGATATGAGAAGGGGAAGATGGCAAAGGAAATAAACGGGAAATGCGACCGTTGCGAAGAACTGAATGAGTGCCACTCTCCTATCCTATGTTTTGGCCCAGAAAAAACCGTTGATTTTTCCAAATTATTCAAAACATATACTTACCGTAAGTTACGGATTATCTTTGAGGATAAACAGGAAACCTATGAAAGACATAAAGCGGCTAACGATGAATTGGCTAGGAGATATTAAAGGAAATGGCAAAGACCACTGATATATACGAAAAAAAGATAGTAAATTTCGTTTTAGATGAATGGAACTCTATATTTGACAAAAATAAAATGGCCATATCTTTTGAATTAGGCGGAGAAGAAAAAGCGAAACTTTATAGGGCTGTTAAAATAACCACTATTATATATAAAAAAAGGATATTACTAATATTGTCAAAAGTGGCAAAAGAATTTAAGCGTTCTAAAGGACTTACTACTATCGTTATCGGGTTGGAAAAGGCAAAACAAATTATAGAGGATTTGGAAAGATGGGAAAGGAATTATGAGAATATAGGCCCTTATGGAGTGAAAGGAAAATGAATTTTAAAGAGGAATTTCTACTTTCATTCTATTCGGTAATGTTGCCTATATTAAATTTTTGTAAGAAACTGATAAATGTATTCAATTTATTCTGTCTATTTTACGGCCTATATATTTATATTTTCAAACAGGATAAAATTTTGGGATTGCTTTGGATAATACTAGCGAATATCTATATTATGCGGAGTGAAAATAAGAAATGAAAAATCGAAATGATATTGCTAGAGAACTTATAAGAATGTGGGATAAGGATAATTCTAGTTTAGAAACTTTGGTTATTAGGGCCATAAATTTCGGTCGGTCGCTAGAAAAAATTAGGAAAGGAAATAAAGAAAATGAATTTTAAAGAGGAATTAATTTGACAAAAAGTGTAGTGATAAAAAAATGAAGAAAGGTCAATACATAAAAGTATATATGGAAAGTGGCCTAATCTTATTTGGATATTGGTTAAATGATAAGAAAGATTATCTAATAGAAACAATAGAAGGTACAATTTTAAATATTAATACGGCTTATATTGTCTATACCGAAATTAGGAAAGGAGATAAACAAAATGAGTAAGAGAAATATTCATTCCTGTAACGGTTGCCAATATTTTTATACTGTTCAAGATGGCAAATATGAAGGCCCTGCCAATACAAGAACTACTAAAATCTGTGGAAAAAATAAAAAATCGGAAGATTGTGAATGGATAAAAAGGAGAAATGAAAATGGCCCAAATTGATATAATGGAATTATTCAAAAGAGAGAATAACGAATTTCTAACGATTCCCGAAATATGCGAAAAATTGAAATTGGGAGAAAGTAGCATAAGGACTTCCATTAAACGGCTTCTTTATTGGAATAGACTGATGAAAATTAGAAATCCTAATGTCCATTACGGCTATTATTACAGATTATCGGAGGAAGCTATAAAAGATGGTTGATTGCTCCATTTGGGTTAATCATTTGGGATTGAATATGTTGCCGGTTCTATTTTTGGGAATTTTTTTAGGCACGGCTATCACCGGATTGTCCATTTTCATCTATAAAATGCCGCTTTGGGTTTTAAAAACCGGAGAAAAAGAATTGGAATGACTAAATTTTTCCTTTCAGATAAAGATATTCTAACTTTGGTGATAATAGGTTTCGCTATTTTCTTTTTCATTTTTTCATATTCTCTAGATTTGAAGCGGGCCGCATTTGTGAAAGAATGGATTGCCCGTGATAAGATAGCCCTAGAAGTATATAGTATGAATTTCACCAAAGCCATAAAGGCTTTTACGAATTGCTCAAATTGCTAGATTATGGCCGCAAATATAGTTATTTTAGGAAAACTATATAAGTAAGAAGGCCCCTAGTATTAAGAAAACATATACGAAAATGGAGGAAAGATATAATATGGCCGAAGAGATGAATAAAGAAAATGTTATAGGATGGGCGGAATATTTCGGAAAGTCGAAAACCGATACAGAACCGTTAGGTTTCGCTTTGGCACTTGGCGTATTTGGTTCTAGTAATCTACAAAATTTATTTTGGAAAACTTATTATGATGAATTTTCCAAAGATAAGAAAAAAAGGGAGGATGATTAAATATGGCTAGTTTTGAAACCAATATAATAAGACTGAAAAAGGCACAAAGTTACTTGGCCAAAGTTGTTAGCAATTGTATGACACATGGTTTAATGGAAAGTGCTAAAGAGGTAACAGAAATAAATTTAAAGATAGATAAACTGATTAATGATTGGGGTGGAAAATATGTTTGAATGTCCTATTTGCGAACAAATTTTTTTATATATGGCGACTAGAGATAATTGTATAAGACAACATAAAGAAGATTTTGAAAGATTAAAAGGTGAAAAAGATGGCTAGAATTATAAACGGTTCGCCGCTTCATCCGGCTATATCGCTCGAAGGACTTAAAGAAATCAAAAATTTCATAAGGGATTATTCGAGTAAAGGGCTTACTATTCATTTTACTAGGAATTGGAAAAAAAGAGTTAGGGTAAATCGCGGCAAAAGGAAATATGCGTGGCGGTCACTAACCAATCTTTTAGGATATTTCCAAAGTTGCGGTAGTGATTTAGGAGTCGGTGACATAACAAATATTCGTTATCCGGCCATCGTTGTTAAAGTTTCTTTCGCCTCGGATGATTGGAAAAAGGTATTCTATCACGAATGGGGGCATTATCTCCAATCAAAAACGGTTATTTATAATCACGGCAAAACTAGATATAGTGAAAGAAATGCTGAAGAATTTGCCGCTTTAAAGTCTAGAGAGCCGAGTTTAGGAGAAAAAATTAATAAGTTTCTCCTTTAACGAAATATTCGCCGCCCTTTAATCGGCCCGTTGTCCGTTTAAATTTTATCCGTTTCTTCTCCATCCTTACGGACTTTAACAATTTCATTTTCCGTTTCGCCGGTTCTTTCCGGCTAACTAGAAAACTTTGGGTTTGCCATTTTCCGCTAGATTTCAGTTGTCCGGCCACTCTTTTACTGAAACCGGGCCGTCCTATATCATGGGTACGGAAACTAGATTTTTCAAATTCTTCCGGTTCCCTAACTCTATATCTATCAAATCTTTCGGTTTTATGTACCTTTAGACTCATCTATTTTTTTCCTCTTTTCCTATTTTTTAAACCATTATCGGGCGGGCCAAAAGAAACAGGTAATCCCTGTTTCTTTGAAGGCCCACCTATCACCAGAGGCAAAGGTTCCTTATAAGCATTTTGGTTTTTAGTATATGCCAAAAGGTCAAAAAGTAATTCCGGCGAAGTGGTAAGATTTACAATCTCGTCCAATTCCTCTTCTACATAACCTTCGGGCAATAATATCCTAGCCGTTGTTATCCGCTGTTTTGAATTTTTACATTTTTGGTACATTTCGTTTTGTGTTAATTTTATCGCTTCTTCTAATCTGTGTATCGCCCTATCGCTAGTAAATCTGCTTTGAATTTCCTTTATCCAAATATCCTTTCTTATCTCATAATTTTTCCTTAATAATTGCTCCGGTTTTAGAGTGTTATCCGGCAATTTAATCAACTGCTCCGGTGAAATCCTATTTACGGATAAATCATAATGCTGAAAAACACAAAAGCCAAACATACGAAAAAATCCATCTTCCGAATTTTTCAAATCCAAAAGCAAACATTTAGTTAAGCAGGTTTCCCGACATATACCTATGACTTTTAAAGCATATTCGCTATCTCTTTCTGTAAAAAGAACCGGAGAAATCCAAATAAAATTTATCGCTAATTTAGCCGCTATATGGGATAAATCCTCAATTTCCCAACTTTCCGCAAAACTCCCGATACCTGTTTTCTTTATTTTTTGCTCATCTATTATTTTGGTTTCCTGTTTTTTAAAATTGGGAATATCCTTTAAGAAAGTGGAAGGATTTTTATAGATGAAAGAACTATCTAGAGGAAAAGGAATACTTGTTATCTTCGCTATATCCAACGCTAATGAAATTCCGACCGAAGATTTACCGCCCCTTTGTAATCCGTACAAACTCAAATTAATCGGCTCAAAATGTTTTGATTTGAAATAAATATATCGGTAAAAATTCCTAGTTTGGTCTTGATTATATGCTTTTCGGAAATCATCATCATCTACTTGATACTGTTTGAAAAATTGAATTGATAACGGACTTTGTAAAAAATTTGATTTTTTATGTAAATTTTCCAGCATTAGAATTTTTCTATTTATGAATGTAGCCCTATCATCCTTATCTCTTATCTCGTTAGCCCTCTCAATCGTACTTATGGCCACTATATAATCTCTTCCATTCCCTTTATCTTTTCTTTCTTTGCTCCCATAACGGTATTGATAGGCGGCCTAAAATCATATTGCCTTAATATTATTCCGGTTATCCTATTTATCTCCTTTATAGCGGAAATTCGGCCTCTAATAAAAGCGGCAAAAAAGACAAACTGCTTATTGCCATCCATATCGGTATAAATAATTTCAGCGGAGGTATTTCTAGCCCCTTTATTCTTCTGATATATAAATTCGGCAATCGCTAAAGAAACATTAAGTTCGGGACAGGTTTTATTCTCAATCTGTTTTAGTTCCCGTAAAACTCCTTTATTAACTGCCCCCTCGGAATAAGCAATATCATAAGCGAAATTTAGGAGATTAAGAGGGTTTAAATCATTATTCTTTTTATACTCTAGATATTCTTGGCAAAGGACTTCTAGATAATTCATTTTTGGCCGCCCTTAAAGATAGTTTCTCCTATCTCATCCGAAAAATCTATAACGCCTATGATTTTAAATTTCTTTCCCTTAAACACTTTCTCCAAAGTTCCGCCGAAAAATTTTATGAAATTATGAGCCATCTGAAAAGAGGCAATCCTAAACTCAAAATAAAGTTTTATCGGCCTATTTATTCCTGTCCGTAAATCTTCTTTTACGATAACCTTAATGATATTATAGAGGCCCACCATTATCTAATCTTTCCGTTAGCATTTTTATTTCTTTCTTTTGCCATTCGTCAAAATTAGATTTTTGCTTAAGGCCCAAAATAAAACTTTCAGTTAAAAACCGTTTCATAAGATTACAGATAAGCGGATTATGATTACTGAATTTCTTTATCTCTTTTTCTATATCGGGCCAAAAATAACGGTTATAAAAGTAAATTCCCATTTCTATAAATTTCCGTTCTTCTTTATCTGATAAACGGATTTCGCCCGCTAACTCAATCTTTTCTTTATCCATCTAAAGAATACTCTCCCATTCTTTCAATTCCTCTTATTACTATTTGCTCATCAATTAAACAAAATCTAACATTCACTTTATCCCTTTTGAAATAATTATTTATCAATAATTCTCTTTCAAAATAGAAGGTTTGGGAATTATTAAAGATGATAATATTAGGTTGTACTTCCACTATCTCTAATGTTTCAAAATAGCAATTAGAGGGATGGCTTAGATAACCGAAAAAAGTACCGCTGATAAAGAAGACTAAATTAAAGATGAACGCCCAAAAAACCAAATTAATGTCTATTTTTTTCATCCTTTCGGTTCCTCTTTTAATTTCGGAAATCCTCTTGCCTTCCAAATTTTCCAGCAGGTTCTATGAAAAAATCGCCCGGTTGTCGGACAAATAAAAACTCTCTCGCCTCTTTTGAAAATACTATCTCCCTCTCCCAAATGATAAGAGCAAACCGCCCGCATTATTCGTTTTCACTTCCCCTATTATTATCCGGTTGGACTCTTTTATACGGATTACTGCCCGCTATAACTATCGTATCTTCCCTAAAGACATTTGCCAAATCATAACGATTAAGACTATCAGCCAATCCGGTTTCCCTAACAAAAGATAATTCTTGAAGATTGTGTATATCGCCGTCCCTATCACCGTATATAGGGTATCTGAAAAATCTAGTGCCGAATGTATCAATACAATTTATCAGAATGTCGCCGCTTCCCAAAATCTCATAACGGCGGTTTCTTTCTAAACTGAATTTTATTATCTTTTCTCCTAATTTTTTAGTTTTCTTATCATAAAGTTTTATCCTATATTCCCTATTGAGAGGTACGGAAAAAATCTCTTTATCCTTAACTAATCCCAACCATTTCCTATTTTTGAAAATCAATATGTCTAAAGTCCCTTCCGGCGATATTTTCGGGATAGAAAGTACATAACCCAAAATTTCCCTTTTCTTATTGATTAGATAGGGATAGGAGGTAAAAAAGGTATCAAAAACGGCGGTCAAAAGCCAACTTATCAGAACAGCGCATATCAAACTAAAAATATGCGGTATAAAAGTCAAAGGGGCCATTTTTAGGAAAAACAGAAGCAAATGTATAATAATTCCCAAAATTAAAATTATTATGGTAAAAAGACACATAAAGAGAAATCCCTTACTAGAAATCCTAGCCCCATCCCTAGATAATTCTTTCACTTTCGCCTTATAGACTTCCAAATCATAATCTTTATGGAAAATCTTATCTCCCTTTTTTAGGAGGATATAAACGAAATAAAGCAGTATTCCGAAAACGGCTAATGCCAAAATTACCGGAATGAAAGGAGCAACTGCTCCCCATATTCCGGTCAAAACATCAAAAGGGCCGCTAGATTTCTTCGCCGCCGTTTCCGCCGTTGTTTGTAAGATAGTTGTAGCCGTTGGAGGTACGGAGATTTTTACCGGATTTTGATTAGCGATAAAATACCTAGTCACATTCGCCATTAGAAAAAGAAAATTAGTGACTTTAAATAGTTTTCGGTGGGCCGGACAGCCCCGTATCTCTTGATACGGGCAACCCTATCCGGCCACCAAATAGCGGAATTTTTAAGTTATTTACTTAATGTGGCCCATCCGGCCCACACTAGTTTTAATAACATAAATCACCGCAATTATCAGCCCGACTATGGCGATAGCGACACCCATAGCGAGGATAAATTCCGGCAAAGGCCCCTTTATAGCGTCTAGGAACGCCCCCAAATCAGCCCCGACCGAAGCGAGATTAAAAGCCATTTTTTCTTTTCATCCTCCTGTCGGCGGTTTTTTACCGGCAGTAGTGACAGAAAGGCCAATCTATATAAACCCTTCCGGTATTATTGTAATCCCTTTGAAATGTCAAATAATATGCTAGTTAAATCTGTTTGGCCGGGCCGCTTTTTCGTTATAAAAACAGGATGGCCGAATTGCGAATAAGAACTTTCATTTTCTTTCAAAACGCTATCATAAATTATACATTTAGTTCTTTTTGATATCTTCTCAATTCTCCTTTAACTGTCGGTATTATATCGGAAGTCTTTAAGAAATTTCTTACCTTAAAAAATCCCCAAATCAGAAGGAATATCTGAAAAAATATAAAAAATTGTATAACAAAAAAGACTAAGAGGATTGTTAGAAAACTTAGGCTAGCCAAAAGTAAATCTACAACTCCATTAAGACCACCACCGATAAGAGAAAAGAATTTATCAACGGTTATGGCTGCTTCCGTAATTCCCATCTATTTAGTGACTCCCTCCCGCAATTTCCTTATGGCCCAAAGGAAAACCAATACTATCAGAACCGGAGCGATAAAGATAAAGAAAATCAATACAAAGAAATCAAATATGGTTTTCAGAATGAGGAAAACGTCAATTTCTACATTAACGATTGAATTAAGTTTATCAACCATATCGTTTATATTCGGAAATATTTTTTTCTCTATCACCGGAGCATTACTAGCGATAACTACATTCAATCTAGTTATATTATTATATGCGGCAGAAGCGGGCCAATTATCTTTAAAGACATTCACTAAGGCAATATCGCCCTTTCCCAATCTGACAAAGAAAGTTAAAGGATTAGCGTTTGAAAATAGAAAAGGATTATAATAATAAGAGTACCTTTCAAAAGCATTAGTCCCATTAGCGTATTGATAAGAAATGGTGGCATTTATTAATCCTTCCTCATAAGCACTATCAAAACTATCTAAATCGGTTATAGTAGTATTGAAACCATAAGGATTAAGAAATGTAAAATTTTGTATATAACTGACGGCTAAATTAGGTTTCTCAAAAATATAAAGTTTTGTTATGATACTATTATCGGTTGAAAGGTCACTATATTTAGATATATCGCTCCAGATATATCCGTCATAATCAACTTTGGCATTATAAGAAGTTTGATAAATCACCGTACCGAAAAGTTCCTCTTGAGCAAAAACGGCAGTAAGCAAAATCCCCAATATCAATAAAGCCGATATTTCTTTTTTCATTTCAAAGTCCCATCCCTTTCAGCATAAACCATATTATCACAAAGCCGATAAAAGTAAGCAAAGGAGCGAAGAAATTACTTTGGGCTATTCCGGCGACAACGGCGGTAGCAACAATCGCTATAATCCAAAATCCTATTTTTAGGATATTTATTAACATTCCGCCTATTCTAGTTTGAGTAATATCATTTTTAGAATTACCGTCTATATCAGTAGAAAAATCTGCCAAAAACACCATTTCTTTATCACCGTCCATATAAATATCTCCCAAATAATATTTTAAAGTTTGTGGTGACATTATCAAATTACCATTTATATCGCAATCAGTATTGATAACTAAAAATACTTTATATATTCCAACCCCTATCGTATTTTCAAATATAGCAATACCATTTTCATAATTGGCACAATAAGTATTTTCGTTTTCTATATAAATTTTAGAAGCCGGTAATTTAACCATACTACCTTCTGAAAATTGCGGTAATGTTAAAGAATTATTTACTATTTGATAATTCAGGCCATAACGATAAATGGAAACATTTAAATCAAAATTACCAACTGTAAAATTAATTTCATCCGAATAAATAGCATTATATAAATCAGTACAATTTACAGTTAATAAATAAGTACCAAAAGGTTTAGTTGATAAAATATAACTATCTGTTGTAATACCACTATTAAAATTTACTATATTTGTTAAACTATTATTAAAATAAATATAACAACTACTTAAAAAATTAGAAAAGTGATAAATTGAAAAACTAGGCATAAATCCCGGTAAAACACTTAAATCATAGAAGTAAATATTTTGTCCTATATTAATAAATATATCTTTTGTTGGTGAGTAATTACTTCCGCATTTCGCTTTAAAAGTATAATAACCGGTACTTAATCCGGTATGATTAACCGTTAAATTAGTATTAGCTACTAATGAACCGTCTAAATATTCAGTATTATTTAAAAAATGGCTACATATTTGAGAACTAGAAGAATTTTGATTATATATCATTTCAAAATAATTAACATTTGAAATAGAAGAATTATTCAACGGAGAAATTATATTTGTATTAAAAGGAGCTACGGTATAAGGTTCTCCCCAAAGTTGAAAGAAAAAAGCGGCTGTACTACCGGCAGAACTTTCACCGCCCGAATATACGATAGGTTGAATATTCCAAGTTACCCCATTTGGGTTACTTTGTACAGGCGTTACTTTATACGAACCATAAGTAGTATTAGCTAAAATAATAATTGCCGGAAAAAGAGTAAAATTATATTCAACACCGGAACTCCCAGAAGGTACTAAAATTGGTAAAGTACTACCTAAAAAGGTAGTTGTATTACTAATATTAACCGTGATATTTGTATTTGCGGAACCGTCTTTCAGTTTTAATGTTATAATTGAAGCATTTATATTTTCGGATAAATTCCAAGTTTGCCACCGAAGTGTATTAAGTGTGTAATATGTAGTTCCACCAACTCCGGTATCTACATATTTAGTAAGAGCAATCCCCCCATCCACCACCAAATTCAAAAAGAATATAGAGATTAGGCCCAACGCTAGAGATCGTAAAATGGAGTTAGTCGCTTTAGAGCGTTGGGCTTTCATACCGCAAAGTCACCACCGCCGGTTTAAATAACTTACTCCGCCCTATTTTGCCGGCGTACCCGGCCTCCGGCGGACATTTAACCGCTTCCCGGTGGTCGGCAACGCTTTTATGTGCGGCCTCCGGCTCATGGGGATGATTGAGCCGCCGCCCTTTTTCCGTTATGAGCCGCCGGGCGGCAGCCGACCGGAGAACGCCGGAAACGGAACGATCGGGCGGGCGGTTGCGGGCGGAGCATTTGATAGTAGCGACATTATAATATGCCACTTTTCAAGTGACACAAGTGCTTTAAAAGAATATCGGCTATATAAATGTTTCGTAAATTTGAAAGTAGTGAATGGGTAGTATATAAGGGTTTATATAGGGCTTTATATATTACCGGCAACGAAGCGGCTTCCGGTATTATTTGCCCATCCAGCAGTTACACA
>Ga0315274_10006779_pt1 | contig 16660 bp, 16 predicted proteins | sample YL17G02_20_MG_FD_203700 | JGI IMG/M metagenome (GOLD analysis project Ga0315274, IMG submission 203700) | Sediment microbial communities from Yellowstone Lake, YNP, Wyoming, USA - YL17G02_20 | ecosystem: Environmental > Aquatic > Freshwater > Lake > Sediment | place: USA: Wyoming | collected...
TGTCTAGAAGATACTGTTAAGTTATTTATCATGAGTCCAAATTCTGCGTTTGGTCACAATGAATGTTTTCGAATAATATGAAACGATGATCTGTTTTTAATTGAAGCCGTCGGATTTCAGATATATTGCTATCTTATCCGGCCAATCACAGATAATATTAAATTTCTTCTTTATTTGTGCCGTTACTTCCCCCTCTGAATCGCATGGTGAAAAATGGTAGTCTGTTGAGGCTAAGTATATTCTCATATCTGGATTGACCGTTTTCCGATAATAATCTAGAAGACAGATTGCTTCACATAAGATCATTTTATCAGATTCCTCGACTGGTTCGTTCTTGAGTTTGAGAAGTTGTTTGTATCGTTTCTCGTACTGTTTGTAGACTTCATAGCGTATTGTTTGTCGGTATCTAGAGGTCACATTTGCGTTTATGACTTGATCTATGTCCAGATTCTTAGCGGTATTTCTGAGGTTATTATACATGACTGCTACATCTGGATAATATCGATCTTTGTCAGTCTGAGAAATAGGTTCCCTCTGCAAAATCGAAAGATTTTCTTGTAAATGAGCAAGACATTGATCGAAGAAAACGGTATGGCTCTCAAACAATTTGGCTCTTGATTCAGCGTCTAGAATTTCCTTTGCTTTTTCTTCTAGTGCGTCCGTGACAGCCTTGGCAATAGTGGCGATTGCTTGGTTCTCAATCGTGGAAGTAACTATTCCAATATGCTTATTCACATGTTTTTTGATAATTTCGAAGAGAGTGATAGTCTTCATGTAGAACTGGTGTTCTACCGGGACACCAAGATCTTGGTAAGAGCCATAAACGGATGCCGAGACCACAACACAAGTATCTAGAAAGACTTTAGATGTCGTTGAGGAGATTGGATGCGACAAATTTCTTGTCTAGCCCCACAGCAGTCTCTCTGAGTAGGTTCTTGTCGGTTCGTTTTACTTCCTCATCAGGTGTTGGGAGTAAATTAACCTGTCTAGCGGTTGTTCTTAGAGTATTGACCAATTTCAGCATTTCAGTCGGAAGAAATGGACTCAGTCTCTGTTGTTCCTCAGCGGCTCGAGCTGCTTTCTGGAATACTTCAGAAATGATGGGCATTACTAATAAAGAATCACAAGCAACGCCAGGATTGTCATCAGCTTGATGCGCCTTGTTAAATCTATCTCGCATCTTGTTCAGAACAAGTTCTGAATTATGCATCGCTGAGTAGAACATAAACGCAGATCCAACAGACACCGCTTTTTGGTCTATCCAGTATTTTTTCATTTTGACAAGTTCTAGATCTAGAACATCGATTTTTGTCACAAAGGAGCGATCAACAGAACCTTTAGCTTCCATTCTATTAAGATCAGAACGCATATCACTGATGTAACTAAAAACTGATTTCGTACTCATATCTCTCACTTAGCCAGTTATGCGAATATCGCGTTACTTAACGTGCCTCCTATTAGTTTTATGAATTGACACTCATGATGAGTAGGACAGTTTCATATATATATCGATGTCGATATCTGTTTCGACCCTTTCAACATCTATGGAATGACCTAATCTCGTATAGTAAGAAACACTACACAATAATTTAAACATTCTGCTAGCCCTTTTCTCCTTCCTCTTCAAAGTACTTAACATCAAGCCAAACATAAGTATTATGGAACAGTGTTCTATTGCCATCGATTCTGTTTAGTTGATCTTGACTTTTTCTTTTATTCGCTTTTCATATTCCTCTTGTGTTATGACACCTTTTTCCTCTAACAGTTCGACAAGACTGGAAAGCATTGTATCTAAGAGGTCGACTTCTTCGCTGACTTCCCTCTTAACTTTGGCTTTTTTCAATTTTTCCACCTTTTGCGAGGTATCCTTGTCCTGACAACCAATTCATAATTATTGTGCGGAGAGTATCTGACTTAGTTTGTCCGACTTCCTGTTAATTGGGTATCGAGAATTTCAACTACTCCGTCTGGAAGACTGACTAGAATTTTTTTCATTTACTTTTCAAGCATCCAAAATATCGTATACTTTAATATATAAAACAACCCATTAGGGATTTCATGAACGAATCAGAGATAGAACGCGCTATTGAAAACAGAGTCATGACTGCACGAACTAAGGATTATAAGATTTGGACTGTTGGAATAACCGATGATCCAACAAGACGCAAAGGTGAACACGAGACGACAGGTGAAAACATAGAATACTGGTTAGACTGGAAAGCCGATACTGAAACTATAGCCCGAACTGTTGAATCCTATTTCCTAGCTAAAGGCATGAAGGGTGGTGCTGGCGGGGGCGAACGTCCAACTTACGTTTATATTTTTTAATCTCAGCACATAATAAGATAACTTGACCTGTCCGACGAGGAATACCTAGTCATGACAAATAACTTAACAGTATCTGTTTAGAACACTACGGAGCAGGGTTGACATCTACTGCCTGTCAAGAAACTGATTGAGAAAGACAAGCTCTCAGAACCATGGACAACAGAGTTAAAATTGGAGAGCATCGACTACGTAGTTATGGAGAAAAGTGAACTCGTGAAAGGAAGGTTCTTGCGTAGAAAGTGGTTAGTTCTCACAGTCGTTGCAGTTGTGGTGATTCTTCTGTCATTCTTCGTTGCTCTTAGATTGGATTTTGGTCAGAGAGAAGATGCGCTTCTCACGTACTTTTCGCAGGAGAAGGGGATGCCTGAAACATTTGCCGAATTGGAGAAACTGACGCCGAATAGCTCGATAATACTGTGCTGGTGGGACTACGGTAGAGCCGTTCGACGGTGGAGTCACAGGGAGGTGGTGGAAGCCTATCCGTCACGGGACATATGGAACACTATGGGAAACAGCCGAGACCCGGTGAACGCGTTGGAGGCTCAAATATTCGGTACGTGGGGCTCATCAGAGAAAATCCATGATCTGGCAAGAATATTCATGCTGCCGGAAGATCAATCGCTGCAGATCATGCAGGGTTATGGGGTTTCATATGCGGTTGTTTTTACGCCTGATGATTTGCAAAAATTCAATTGGATAGCCAACATTGCAGGTTACAATGGAGCAGACTATCTGAGTGTGAATGGGACTACGTATTCGCCTACGACACTTGGTTCGCAGGTGACTCTCCTAAGACTATTGTTTGACGAAACATTGCACCCCATACACTTCACTAAACTTTACGACAACGGCGAGGGCAAGATATATCAAATCAATTATCCATGAAGCAACTCTCTTTGAGAGCGGTGTTTTCCCTTCTGTTCTCCGTCAGGTTGCCCTTCAAGTGCAAATTACCACCAGAGGGCTTGTTTGGCTCGCAATGCGAATCTTTCAGGAAATTGAACACAAAGAGTGGCGGATCAGTCCAGGCTCAAGCGCTCGTTCAGATTGCTCACTTCTCGAAGCGGAGATATCCAAGGATAACCCCTTCATATTGACGGTTTTTGTAATAACCGCAAATGGAGTACATGGTCAACCAACCAAACAAACCCTAGTCTACCCCCTGCCGTTCATTCGAGCCTAAAACGAGGAGATATAGACGTCCCCATCTATTGGGTATGGAGGTTAGTGGTGGATGTTAGGCAGAGGCATAAGAATTAAATTCCGAATAGGTCTTATTCTTAAATTAGAGGAAGCAGTACGAGAAGACTCAACCGTATCCAGATTATCGCCATTGCTATTGTCTTTGTTTTTGCGGGCCTGATGACCTATGTATTGTTTGGACTGCCGATAGAAGTTAACTACGGTTCGTTGCCTAGTACTTCCAATCAGATTCCAGTTTCGATCATTCTGACCGTAATCAACGGCGTTACTACATCAACGAGCATCATCATAGCATTTGGTGGTGTTGTAGTCGGGCTCTTCTTTCGTAACCTACCCAAAAAGGACGTTAGAAGAACTATCTTCTTTGTACTTCTGTTGCTTTTCGCATTTTCATTCTTATACCTGTTCTCTGCATACTTGCTTTCGGCGACAGGTCAGGGAAATCTCGGATTCGCATTGAGAAATGCCTTATTAGCTTTCCTTCTATCCTTGCTCATATTGCTCGAAGTTTTCGTAGTTGCTGTCACAATCATCGATGAGGAAGAGGGGACTAAGTCAAAGAAAATAGAATCAGACAAGCCAAAACCAGACGAGAGCAAGACAGCAGACAAAAACAAGAATGGGAGCAAGGATACCTATAAGGAAGCAATCAAAGAGTTAGTCGCAAAGGCTCAACAGAAAAAGTTCTTCTGGAAAGGTCTGATGCTTGGGCTTTTCTACGGTATTATAGGAAATATGCTCGTGTCTCATTACTATGGGGTTTTTACGGGTCTTGTGGCGTTGAAGTTTGATGACCTTTTCTTAGCAAATCTAGTATCTTTTATCATCATTCTTTGTGCAATACTTCTTGTTTCATGGAAGGTGTACCAATCGATAGCTAAAACTGATGATTTTCTGAAATTTGTTGAAGAAACCAAAAAGAAGTATCACCTTGATGACGACTTCAATGAAGTGAAAGGCAAGAGTGACTGAAAAAAAGGAAAGAAGTGGTCTCATGTCAGAAGGTAGAATCAAAGGATTTTATGAAAAAGTGAAAGAATTTCTAGAAATTGTCGCGGTCATAATTACAATCATTGCAGGAGTTCTGGCGATAGTGACAATCGTCTATGTTCCGAATTCGGTTGCTTTTGAAATGGCAAAATACCTTTTCCTCGTGATGATTCCTATAGCAGCATTAATGATAGTATTACGATTCCGTCTAAGGGATATTCGTAAGGAACTGGAAACAAAGCTTCAAGTCCAAACCTTGCCAAACTTGGAACAAGAGAAAGGTCGACTTGACAGGAGAATGGACAAAATAGAGACGGATATTGGAATAGTCAAAGGATATGCTAGAAGAATGGATAGAATAGAGAGTGATACAGGAATAGTCAAACGCTATTTTGATTTCAAGTGTCCAAATTGCTCAAATCCTATGTTTTTGCCTATACTGCCTTCGATGGTCATAAGGACACTTAATCATGAAAAAGACGGTCATCCCGACAAATTTCAGGGATACCCAGAATATGAAATCGGATGTCCTTCATGCCAAAAAACATGGCATATAGTTTTTCGAAAATAATCCGACTTTTTTCTGTCTATTTTATCTAGGTTAAAATTTGATACACTCGGTATATCAGTCACGTATCAAAAAGCGGTGAAAATGCGGGAATTTCTCCCGTAGACCCAATATTTTTTTGGTTTTAGGCGAATTTTGATATACCATTCAATAATATTAGCAATCTCGTACTTAAACATAACAGACGACGATTTCTGCCCAGCAATATCGTCTTGGCAATTAATCAACTGAACAAATTTCGGTGATTTTGGGTTGGATTGATAGACGAATATACGACAAAAATGACAATGCCCAACACGCGCTATTATTTTCTGTGTGACATATACGATATATAGGATACGTGATACAGAGAAAGGTAGAGGGGCAGAATAAGAGAATAGGAAAAGAAGAAAGAGAAAACTTGGAAAAGTGTATGTAGCGTGTGCTAGAAATAGGCTTAGAAACAATCATTTAAGAAAGGGAAATTATGGTATGAAAATCTTCATTAGTTCAACTTATGAAGACTTGAAGAATGAACGAAAAGAGGCAATTGCTACAGTCGATAGAATTGGTCAAGCAATAGCGATGGAAAAATTCTTTGCATCAAATTACCTACCTAAAGAAGTGTGTCTAGGACGACTACAGGAGTGCGATGCAGTAGTCCTAATACTTGGATTTAAATACGGTTCGATAGATAAGGTTGAAGGCCTTTCATTAACAGAAATCGAGTATAACACCGCCAAGGTTGTTGGATTACCAGTTTTTGTGTTACAGAAGCGACAGTCAGATGGAAACTGGGAGTCTGGTGAGACTGATTCAGATAGATCTAAAAAACTTCTTTCCTTTAAGTCTAGGTTAGATGCAGAAAAGTATAGAATTACTTTTCAGACTCCTGAGCAGATAGGGAAAGAGATTCTAGGAGCTTTTTATCGGTATAAAGATGAAAATGGCGAAATCGGAATTCGTTTGCCTCCTTTTGTTTCCTACGAGGATTTTTTCAGACCTTTCTTTGACAATGCAAAGCTATTCAACCATAGTTATCCTTTGGTGGGAAGAAATGATTATTTAGAAAAGCTGGATTCTTTTGTAGAATCTGGTAAAAGGATAGCATTGTTATATGGGCGAGGAGGTATTGGGAAAAGTAAGATTCTTGTTGAATTTAGTTTTAAATTTGAAGAAAAGCACAGAGACTGGAAACTTTGGTTTCTAAGAGAAGGTGTTATACTATCTACAGATGCAATACGACAGTTACCAGCACAAAAATCTGTTATAGTGGTTGATGACGCGCATCGTAGAGAAGATCTGTCTATTCTGTTCGCTATAGCTCAACAATATTCTAATCGCATCAAAATAGTTCTATCAAGTAGGCCTCAAGGGATAGACCATATAAGGGCTTCTTTGACTGAAGGAGGCTTCGACCCTCGAGAAGTTGAAAATATTTCAGAAGTTGTGGAGCTAGCAAGACCAGACTTAGAAGAATTAGGCAAGAAGGTCCTAGGAAAAGACCATGGACAATTTCTTGAGTCTCTAATCCAAGTAGCCAAAGATTCACCATTGGTAGTCATTATAGGTGGACGCCTCGTTAAAGAACATGCTATTGATCCTAAAATGTTGGAGCGCCATGATGAGTTCAATAGGGCTGTCTTTGATAGATTTCAAGATGTGTTGACAGGCCAAGTCAGTGATAGGATCGGGGCAGAACTATGTAGGAATATTCTCTCATTTGTTTCCGCGGTATCTCCGATCCAGCCACAAACAGCAGCTTTCCAAGAGCACGCATCAAAATTTCTAGGGATAGAGCTAGCAAAGCTTATAGATGCAATTGGCATTCTGGAGAGCAGCGGTATCCTTCTCCGCAGAGGCTATTCTCTAAGAATTACCCCGGATGTACTATCTGATAATATTCTATACAATGCCTGCGTCACGTTTCAAGGTCAGTCAACAAGCTATGCACATAAAGTCTTCTACGCGTTTGGTTCCGTCTTCCCTGAGAATGTACTGTACAATTTGTCTGAGTTAGATTGGCGTGTTACGAGAGAAGGCAAATCCGTAGATTTACTAGGCGAAATTTGGACAGTAATATATACTAGATTCAAGTTGGCTTCGCACGTCCAACGTCTACAAATATCGGAATATCTTAAGAGAACATCTTATTTTCAGCCTGCAAGGACACTAGCATTAGTTGAATATGCTATTCATAATCCTTCTAAAGCGCAAAGTAATGAAAAGCGGACTTTTGGTCATCTCTTTAGTCATAGAGATGTTCTCCAAGCGTTACCGTCATTACTGAGAGGAATCGCCTTCAACCTTGATTATTTGTCTCGTTGTTGTGACCTTCTGTGGCTATTGGGAAAAAATGACGAAAGACCAACTGGTCCTAACCCTGAACACGCTATGAGAGTTCTTTTTGATCTGGCAGAATATGACCTTGGTAAGCCAATTCAAGTAAATTATGAAGTCCTGAATGCCATAGAAAGATGGCTGCATGAAGCTAATGCCCATGAAAACATTAACTCTCCTTTGGATGTGCTAGATTATCTTTTGAAAAAAGAAGGGTTCTCCACAAACTCTCGAGGCTATAGCTTTGTTTTCAGACCGTTTGCTGTTAGTTTTGAAACAACTAGGCCCATACGTGAAAAAGCAATCTTGCTCCTTTCAGAGTGTACAAAGTCCCAGTCAGGAAAGGTAGTCTTACGCGGATTGAAAAGTCTTATCGCTGGCTTGCAACCTCCCCATGGTCTTTTCGGACGTGCTGTTTCTGATGATGAAATAAATAGATGGTTACCTGAACAAATGATGATATTGGAAGTAATTGAGGATCTGGCAAAGAGTGGGGAGCCAATTGTACAAATTCAAATTGCTTCAGACTTACAATGGTTTGCTAAAAGAAGTAATCAAAGAGAAATTGCAGAAAAAGCAGCGTCGATTACAGGGGTTATTCCTGATTCTTTTGATTTGAGAATCGCTCGCGTTATATGGAATAAATATGATCATTATTGGGAGACTGAGGATTACAATCAGCGTCAAAAGAGAATTGAGCAAAAAACAAAGGAAACAGTCTATGAATTCTTAGGTCGCTTTGATAATGGAGAGGTCATATTTGATTTCTTAAATGGGATCTTGAATCACTTTCAAGATTGTGGAATTCAAGCGCAGCCTGGTTATTTTCTATATTTTCTCAGCACAAATAATTATGAACTGGCAAGTCAAATATGCGAGCGCATTATTAAGTTTCCTTCTCTTCTATCGACTTACTTGCATACATTGTTATCAGGAATACGAGAAAAGAGACCGTCTAGGGCTATTGAACTTACTACATTAGCTGTAGAGACTAATAGTGTAACACTTTGCGCATCAGTAGCGTATGGTTATTCTTTGGGAGGATGGGCTTCGTCAATAGAGGATGAAGAGATACACGTTATTGAAAGTCTAGTTGGACATTCAGACAAGAATGTAAAATATCGTGCGATTGAGGTATTAGGTAGATTTCCTAGTGCCAAAAGAGAAAAAGCCATTCAATTGGCATTGAGCATTAATATTGACGATGAGAATCAGGCAGATGCTCTTTGTGGAATATTTGATTCCAAATATGGAATTCCATTTGATCAAATAGAAGATAGGGATTTAACAACTTTTCTTTCAAAGCTAATTAAAATAAAGACAATTGATACCAATTTGTATCACTTATATAAGTTCCTGGGATATTGCAGTTCACGAATTCCAGAAACTATTGTAGATTTTTTGCTTAAGAGACTTGATATTGCTAAGGAAAAAGATGCAACTTTAGGCGATAGATACCAACCGCTTCCATATCTTGGTTTTCATGATGGATTAAAAAGTATTGCCTCTAGCCCAAATTACAGAGATATCCTTAGAAAAGTTAGAGACCACGCATTAAATCCAAACGCTGTTGACTATTTCTGGATTCCTAAACTTTTTTCTGAGATATCTAATGGTTTCTGTTCAGTATGTCTTGAGGTTTTATATGAGTGGATTGAATCTAATGATGATAAGAAAATACAAGCCATAGGACTACTTGTCAAAGATGCCCCGTCAGACTTCGTTTTTTCTCATTCTGAATTTGTTTCAAGATTACTCGAAAAATCATATACAAAGAATGATGATTGCTATCGTAGCGTATGTGGTAGTCTTTTCTCATCGGCTTTATCCAGAGCAAAAACAGGTACAGCAGGACAGCCAATGCCGCAAGATGTGCAGCTTCGTGATCAAGCAAAAGAATTATCTAAAAGATTTCTTATTGGTTCACCTACACAAAGATTTTACCTAGAACTAGTAAATCATGCTGAAGCATCGATACGAGATAGCCTGATGAGAGATGAAGAAGTTTTAGAAGAAAGATAATTGCTTATTAATACAGTGGACTAGCGCGCGCTAGATACCTGAGAAACGAGAGACAAACTTGGGTTCCAACTCTGTCAGAATCCAGTTCCTTAGCATGCGCTAATTCCTACTCTTTCTAAGGTTTGGCGCGCTCTCTTTCTGGCTTCCATAGCCATCACGTTGTAAACTGATATGAGAGTTGTTGGAAGATGTGAATCCAAAGTCTCAAGATGTGTATTGGATTGTTTTTCCCATTCGCTGATCTCGTTAATCATAATGGAAAGCACTTTATCGTAGCTGTGCGTTCTGAACACGTACTTCCATTCGTCTCTATCGACTGGAAGAGCAATTTCTGGCAAGACCGCAAATAGAATTTTGCTGGCCCCGACAGGTCCAATATCGCCACCCTTAACGGTAGTCCACTCAAGTTTGTCAAAAAGCTCAGACGCTTTTGCTACAACACCTTTTCTTTGTTCTGGAGACAATTCAAGGATAGCTCGACTTCTCGGATTTGAGGTGTGCTGGTTCAAACGGTTCCTAAGATCCAGCAATTCCTTTCCAGTTTGTATCCAGCAAGCATCAAGTACTTTGTTAGGGTCTACTATGCTGCCTTTCTCGATTTTTAATCCGTGAAAAACGCCTTTCCGCGTCATTTTGAAAGAAGGTAGTACCGTGGCAACATTGAACTTAAATGTCTCCAGATCCAGAGTGATAGAATTTTCGATTATTTTCTTCAATACTTTGTCGTAGCTTTCTGAAAAGCCGGTTACAAGGCGCTTAATTTTTGCTACGTCTATTGGATTTCTATTGTTGTCAAACAGAACCTTGAAGGTTTCCTGCAAGGTATGTACCACCTTGGTATCATTTGCAGAGAAAGAAATGATAAGTTTTTTGTCTGCCCGAATGGCTTCGTTTTCGGACTTGAAGCGCACTCTCGTAAAGAAAAGTCTTGAAACGGTTTAGAGCGAGCGCACAAAAAAGGGGAAACTGAGTTTTAACAGTTTGTAACATGATCTCATGACGTGACTATTTCTTAGTCTCGCCTTTCTCGTTTCCGCCTCTGCTACTGTTCTCTTTACACCCAGCGTTGTCAGTACTTCCTTTGAACTCAGCGTGGTTTGGGTTTAGCTGGTCTGCGTGGTTGTCCAATGCTGCATGGAAAGCTGCGTTGTTCGGATTCATCGAGTTTGATCTGTCGTCGTTGGATGAGTGATGATGCCCCATTTGTTGCACCTCCTTTAACGTGGTTCAAGGACGATGTCACCTTGGAGAACCATAATCCCCGCGTTAAAATGTGATTACCACTTTCACGGTTTTCCTAATAATACGTAATATGTCCTATTATGCTTCTCCGTATATACCTTTTAGTGAACCCCTTTATAAACTTACGGAATCTATCTTTGCTAAACAAAACAATTGACGCGCGCGCCAAATCTGAAATACTGTCTACAATAGATAAGGGTGGGCAGAGATACTGCGCGTGCCGCTAAGCATCAACAGAATGCTTCTTTCTGAAAGAAAAGAGGGGGAAATAGAAGTGTCAACGGTACATATTCGCTCGGTGGGTGGCGGATCCGCTGGGATTTGAACCCAGGGTCTTCGGCTTTCTTCAGCATTTCGCGTTAGAAGGCCGACGCGCTTTATGGCTTAACCTGTATCCATGCTGCGCTACGGATCCATTTTTCGCGCAATAAAAGAGGAGGGCATAGGTTGATATATTTTATTCTATGAAAATCGCTGGACGATAAGGCTTTGCAAGCTGAGCCCTTGACTTCGGATCATATCGCTTCGTTTCTTCTTCGCCGTACACTTCGACTTTTGCGTTAAGCTCTTTTTCCAAAAAGCTTCTGGCGTCCTTCACAGCCTGAGCCTCATCCATGGACTTGATCTGCAGCAACTGTTTCTTTCGTTCCTCCGCCATTCGGTTCAGTTCATCCGTCGTTTGTCCAACGAACTTAGACACCTTGTCGGCCTTCGCCATCAACTCCGGTTTTGCCATCAGTTCTTTCATCAAATCCTTCTGAGCTATTTTTCCAGTGACTGATTTCTCTAATGCGTTGAGCCATATTTGCCATTTCCACTGAGCCGCGACGTAGTAACACACTTTCTTTGGTTTTACGCCTGTTGCTTTCAATATGTTCTGCGTATCCTCAAGAACGCTCATGACCAGCTTCTCGTTCTCTTCGGCACCGATATCTATCTTTGACTGATCTGGTCGGGGCCACGGAGTCACAGAAACAAATTCCTTGTTGCCCCTCATTTCCCACAGTTCTTCACACACGTGCGGAGCCACTGGTGCCAGCATCTTTACCTGAGCGTCTATCACCATTCCAACCACATAGTCTACGATATCCTTGTTTTCTTTACCTCGTTCTTTCGTGCGCTTCTGATACCATTGAAAATCCTGATCCAACTCATACATGATCGTGTGTATCGCCTTGCGCACAGCCAATTTGTCCATCGCTTCAGTTGCCATTCTGATATGCTCCTGCAATCGACTGAGCATCCATCTGTCTATAGCAGGCAAAGATTCCTTTGTCTTCTTGGTCTTGCGAACCGTACTGGATTGTTCAGCAACGAATCTGCAGAGACGTGTCAGCTTGTCTCGCATCGCCTTGGCAATCGAAGGACTGAAATCAGCATCCTGCAACAGCTCGGCCGTTGACATGACGCTCAGTCTGATGGAGTCCGCGCCGAATTTGGCTAAAGCTTCTCTAAGCGGAACGATGTTACCGAAGGATTTACTCATTTTCGCCCCTTCCATCATGACGCTGCCGTTCGTCGCTATCTGCCGAGGCCACAGTTTTTCTGGGAAAATGGCGGTATGGTTGAATATCATGAAGGTCAAGTGATTTGGAACCAAATCGCGTCCAGAATGACGGCTGTCCAACGGATAGAAGTACATGAACTCCGTACGCATTTGTTCCAGAGTCTTAGCGTCCAGTTCAGTCTTTTTCGCCAGTTCCTTGGTTTCACCGATTCCAAGGAAAACGTAGTCAAAAACTTCATCAGTCAACTGCTCAGGCCGAATCTTACGTGTTCTAATGCTGATCACAAGTGTGTAATACGCCATGTAAATGGTTGAGTCAGACAGCGATTCGATTATCCACGCTTTGTCCCAAGGAAGTCTCGTGCCCAAGCCCGATTTTCGCGCGCATGCCTTCTCATGCAGCCAGTCTATTACATTGTTGAATTCTGGACGCAATTCTTCAGGCAGAATCTCCATCATGTCCAAGTTCTTGTGCGCCAACACTTTCCATTCAGGTTTTCCATAATCTATGAACCACTGATCTTCAAAGATCTTGACAATACATTCCGTTTTGCATCGACAGAAGACTGGCCGGTTAAGCAATTCATACATCGTCGTGGCCTTGCCTTCCTGAATCAGATCTTTCTTGACTCTGTCTTTTGCCTCAGCCACCGAAGAGCCACAGTACTTGCCAGTGTTCTTTTTCATCTTACCATTATGAAACTCGTGTCTGTACAGTTCCTTCGTTGCATTTTCCAGCTTCGGATCCTTCTGATCATGAATCCCCATTTTCCTGACTACATCCGCGGCGGGAACGTCCGAATAGCCTGGTACTTCAATCAGCGAGATCGGTTCGACCGAACCAATGATCTCAGGCTTCAAACCGTACTTCGCCAGCTGTGACGGTGTCTTCTTCAGATTCTCAAGAGCGACAAAATCGTAAGGCGCGTGTGCTGGAACCGACATCACAACGCCGGTTGCGTTCTTCGGATCAACGAAATCCGCCGGCAGTATCGGTATCTTGGCTCCAGTTGCTGGGTTCTCAACGTATTTCCCGACGAATTCCTTTCCTTCAAAAGTCCCTAGAATCTTCACTTTATGGTTGAGAAGAGCGAGTTTCTGAACACCTTCTTGACTGACTATCCATGTTTCGCCATCAACGTCAGTTTTTACGTATTTGATGTTCGGGTTTATCCAGATGTTTGTGACTCCGAAGATCGTTTCAGGACGCAAAGTGCCCGTTGGAAAAACAAGCCCATCCTGTTTGAATTTCAGCAATGTGAATTCGCCGATTTCAGGTTCAACATCGCCAACCGTATCATGCTGCCCCACTGGATTCTGATCTCTCGGGCACCAGCCAACAGGATGACTTCCACGACTGATGTACCCTCCCTGCCGCAATTTCTGGAATTGCCACTCTATGAAACGATTGTAATGTGGATCTATAGTTGTGAATTCACGTCTCCAGTCTATGGAGTAACCTATTTCCTTCATCCCACTCTTGATTTCTTGATGGAAATAGCGGGCCATCACCATCGGATCAGCAAGATCCTTCAGCTTCTCTTTCGGAATCTTATAGACATTGACGAAGTCAGATACAAGCCCAGCATCGTTATCTTCAAGACGTTTAGCCATCGCCAAAACAGGCGTGCCAGTGTAATGGAAAGCCATTGGCAAAAGCACATTGTAACCACGCATCCGCTTGTATCGTGCATGTACGTCAGCAAGTGTGTAGGTTCTGCCGTGACCCATGTGCTGCGGACTGTTAGGGTAAGGATAGGCGACCGTTATGTAGCACTTAGGCTTGTGCGAATCGGGGTTTGCTTCGAAAATCTTGGCGTTTTCCCACTTTTTCTGCCATTTCTCTTCGATTTGCCTGAAAAACTCCATGAAACTGTCTGATTCGGGGTCAGGGATATTAAAGGTTTTGTTCTTAGGAACAGAGAACGCGATTCCTCATATCAGACACCGCTCAGATAGTGTGCAAACGCGGATTAATGTTTTTCTGCTTCAGGATACTGTTAAGTTATTTGTCACAGTAAAATAAGGCGCGTCATGTAGAAAAAGAGGTGTGAGAACTAGTTCATTTCTTAACTTGCGCTCTCAGATAATCAAGAAATGCCATGCGCCTTGGACAGTTTCTGAAACTTTCGCTTTCACAGAATTTCTTCTTTTCTTCCTCATTTGGTTTACAGTTGAGACGGAATAGTGGTACGGCTTCGCAGTTTCGCACGCGCGTGACGTTAGATTCCTCGTGCGAAAGGTCGGATGGCGAAGAAAACGTGGGTGGTCATAAGAAGAATCGCTAAAGTTGCATTACTAGCTAGTATTCTAAATATACTACTCGCGCACTTGGGTTGAAATACAAAGCAAGCTTTTGATTTTCTAAAAAATCGTTTCCTATTATACTAGGAATATACTTGACCTCATCCATCGTTCTCTTGTCCATCCTTGTCGGAATCAATGAACCTATTGTTGGTAGATTTACCTTAAAAAGCTCGTCCGATTCGGTTCTGAAGTTCATGGTGGCATCCTTGATGGGATGATTGAAAAAGCGGTATCCTGCCAACGTCACAGTCTCGCCTGATTGCATCTTAGTGATAGCCATTCTTGTGCTTAAAATGTCATTTGTTGATAAAACCGTGAATGGGCTTCCAGTATCAATCAGAGCGTCTACTGGCTTAGAAATGTGAAGCGTTCTTACGTAAAAAGTAACAAAGGGGAAAGGTTTTCTACTGAAAAGTGCCCTAATCGAACAACGTATTCTAGGCAATATTCACCCTCTAAAGGATGAAAGACAAGTCTCTTCGAGGAATCGTTTCTATGAGTACGAACCCTATGTCTTCACCCATATTTTCTAGCTTCTTTACAAGCTCCTCTGCTGTATCGGCATGTGAAAGGACAGTCTTGTTCCTTACTGCAAACACTTTTCCCTCATACTTGGTTCGAAGTCTATCATATTCCTCACTAACCCACTCACTATCTCCTTCAGATTTCTTGAGGATTTCTAAAATCTGGGAATCTTCCATTCCTCTCACACTCATTGTATTACTACCATCAACTATCTAATACACTTTTGTCCATATATCAACATGTTTCTTAAGCGTTCTGAAACGTAGAACATAATCTTAAATATGAAACGCTAGACTATTCCTTCGTGCTTGCATTCTGAATCAGCGTTAGCCGCTTGTTTTTTACTTCTACTTTGATTCCTCAAGCTCGCGTTAGTCATGACAAATAACTCAAAAGTATCCTGCCTTAGAGCATAGACTCATTTGACTGACGAATCTGCTTGCATAATGCCGAAAATGTTACCTTCAGTGTCTTTACAATACGCGAAGTAACCAACACCAGGAATGACCGTCTTCTCAGAGACAGGTTTACCGCCGGCCTTCTCGATTTTCTTGATGAACTCTTCAACCGAAGGAACATCAATCGTATTAATCGTCGTTGCTTTCTTCATTCTCTCCATTATTGCGCCGTCTATGCCCGGCTGCTTTTCATCGCCAGTTGTGACAAGCCAGTAATCTGTAGGTCCTTCCCATTTCTTGACTTTCCATCCGAAGACTTTCTTATAGAACTCGGTCGCTCGTTTTGGGTCGTCTGCGTTGATCTCAAAATGTATGATTCTTGGCATAGCCATCTCCATATTCTTATTCAAAACGCCTGTATAAAACCGTTCAGATAGATGACCAGCGAGACCTAGCTGAGTAGTTTGATCAACTGTTCAGCATCAGAAGTCGGGTTTCCCGAATAATATTTGCTGAAATAGCCAAACACTTCGTCGGCTTCTTTCAGGAAGTCCTTTGTTTTCTTCGCCCACATTTCTATCTCGTTAGTTTTGTCAACTTCAACCCTTCCCAAAGTTCCATCGACTTTCTTTCGATCTCCTTCCCACCTGATATAGGCAAAGTCAGCTGTTAACTCCTTGATCTCAGGCATGAACGGACTTGAAACGATGGCCAGAGCAACCCCGTTCTGTCTTAGAAGGGAGAAGAGACCGGAATTCAACAGTTGAGCATTTCTCACTTCTAACGCGTACCGATGCTTCTTAGGCAACCTGGGTAAGAACTCTTTCAAAAGAGCGGACTGTTTGCTTCCAAACGCGGGAGGCAACTGAAGCAGGAGCGGTCCAAGCTTGGGATGAAGCATAGAGATTCTTTCAATGAAAAACTCGAGATCCTGTTCACAATCTCTCAGCATTTTCCTATGGGTAATAACTTGTGGGAACTTGGCCGAAAACAGGAAATTCCCAGGCGTTTGTTCTTTCCATTTCTCTAAGGTATTCTTGCTGGGAACTCTATAAAATGTGTTGTCAACCTCAACAGTGTCAAAATACTTCGAATACTCTGTCAAATATTCGGTTGACCTCAGCCCTTTCGGATAGAAACCTCCGACCCAGAAGCCGTAGCTCCAACCCATGGTTCCAACATGAACCTTGTCCACGTCAGTCCCTCGCTTTCAGGAGAATCCAATCCTTTTCCCCGGCTTTTTTGAACTTG
>Ga0315274_10006780_pt1 | contig 16656 bp, 10 predicted proteins | sample YL17G02_20_MG_FD_203700 | JGI IMG/M metagenome (GOLD analysis project Ga0315274, IMG submission 203700) | Sediment microbial communities from Yellowstone Lake, YNP, Wyoming, USA - YL17G02_20 | ecosystem: Environmental > Aquatic > Freshwater > Lake > Sediment | place: USA: Wyoming | collected...
GGGGTCGCCGATGCGGACCACGCGGTCGCCGGGAGCGATCGCCAGCTTGGTGTAGGAGAAATAGGGCACATCCGCGCTGGGCCGGAAGAGTCGGGCCAGCGCATTGCGGATGGCCTCGGGCTGGATCTGGTACGCCGCGAACAAGATGGCCAGGATGACCAGAACGATGCCGCCGACCTTGAGCAGCGGGCGGAGCGGCACGGCGGCCCGGTAGTCCACCGAGCGGGACCGCTCGGTGATCTTGCCGAGGGCCGACTCGACGAGGCCGTGGGAGACGCCGAGCTCGTCGGTGCCTTCGGCGGTCAGCTCGACGGCGCTGACGAGGTCCTCCTCGACCCTGGGGAAGCGATGGCCGAGACGCGACGCCGCCTCGCGGTCGCGGATGCGCCGGATCGCGGGCCAGAGGACGTAGCGGACGAGACACGTCGCCGAGGCCACGGCAATGACGGCCAGGGCGATGGCGCGCAGCGTCGGCGACAGGCGCAGGAGCCGGTCGGCGGCGATCGCCGCGCCGACCGTGCACGCGAGCACCGTGAGGGTGAGGAAGAGGCCCGTCTGCGCGCGGATGACCCGCCAGCGCCGACGATACCCGTCAATGAGCCTCCGCAACGCGTCCGGCAGCCGAGTCCTCGTGTTCATGCCAGCCCACTCCTCTTGCGGACGAGCCACGCCACGCCAAGCAACGCCGCGATGGCCGAGTACCAGGCCCAATGGCGGCACGGGCAGAATCCCTCCGTCTTGGGTTTCCTGGCGATCTTGGCGGCCAGGAGCGACGGCAGCCTGTCGCTGTCATCTACTCTAAGATACTGCCCGCCGCTCGCTTGTGCAATAGATAATAGCGAATTTTCGTCCTGGCCCAGGAACCGCTTCTCCAGGTCGGCGCGCGTCGCGGTGAGCGTCACCGACGAGGCCAGGGGCTCCTCGCCGTACGTCGAGACGATGGGGCGCATGAGATACTTGCCCGCCTTCTCCGGCTTGAAGACCACGCGGTAGGTTCCCCAGCCGCGCGGCGCGGGGGCCATCGCAATGCGCTGGGAGCTTCCGCCCTCGCTCTCGATCTTCAGCCAGACCCTCGCGTTATCGAGGGGGAAGCCGTCGGGGCCGAGGCAATACGCCTCCACCTCCACCGGCTCCCCGACGTCACACTCCGTGCGGTCGATCGAGAGGCGGGCGCGGGGGTCGCCCTCCGCGAACTGCCTCTTGACCATCCAGCGGATCGTCTGCGCCCAGAAGCGGTAGTGGAACTTGTCCCCCACCTCCCGCCGCCACCGCCAGGTCTCCTCGAGCCCCAGGAACATCACTTTGCCCGCCCCGACCTGCTGGACGGCCACCAGGGGCAGCTTGGAGGCCCCGGCGAGCCGATAGGGATGGACCACGAGCGCCGTCGCCCCGCGGGCAAGGCCGCCCACCCCCGCCGACCATCGCACCTCCGGCAGCCGCGACCAGAGGCTCTCGTTCTCCTCGGGGTCGGGGGAGAGGCGCGTGGCCAGATGGCTGGCGCCTTCCTGCGTGAGCTCGACGCGGAACTGCTCGCCGCGCGCGTCGCCGCCCCCGCCCCCGTCGAGGGTCACGGGCAGGATGTCGGCCAGGGGCGTCCCGATCAGCCCTCGGCAGCGCTGGCGTCGCCCCGCAATGACGATGAGCGCGCCGCCGCGAATCTTCACGTAGTCCACCAGCTCCTTGAGGAACTCGTCGGCCATCTGCTCGCGCGCCAGGTCCCCGAGGATCACCACGTCCAGCTCGCCCAGCTCCTGCTTCTGGGTCGGCAAGGCGGCCAGGTAGCCCTCGCCCTTGATCGGCCCGATGCCCGGGCGCAGCAGGCAGACGGAGAGGGTGACCGCCGGGTCGCGCTCGAAGACGTTGCGGATGAAGCGGAACTCCCACCGCGGCTCCGCATCCACCAGCAGCACCCGAATCTTCCGTTCCACCACCTCGATCGTCGCCTTGGCCAGGTTGTTCGACGTGTCCTGCTCCCCCTCCTGCTTCGGGATCTGGACGGTGAAGGTTCGGCGGCCGGGCGTGTCGGGGACGAACGAGAAGCTCACCAGGACGGGCCGCCCGCTCGGATGGGTCACGATCTGCTTCTCTTCCAGGACGTCGGCGCCGCTGGAGAGCTGGACGGGCAGGCGCGTGGCGCTCATCCCGGTCGTGGCGACTTCGGCAGTCAGCAGCACTTCATCGCCGAGGAGCACGCTCTTCGGCGCGCGGAGCGCCACGACCGCGGCGTCCCGCGGCGGGTTCGGGTTCCCGATCCCGACGACGAACACGGGGATCCCGAGGCGTCCCAGGACGCGGGCGACCTCGGAGGGGTCGCGCCCCGTGTTCCAGGCGCCATCGCTGAGGAGGACCAGGGCGCGGCGGCGGTCCTCGCCGGAGGCGTGCGCGGCGCCGTCGAGGGCCTCGCCGAGCGCCGTCGCGTAGCCGTCGGGGTTCACCTGGTAGGGGGTCGCATTCTCCCCGAGCGGCAGGGAGTCGAGGCCGGAGGCGAAGCGCCAGCCCACCAGATCGAAGTTCTCCCGCAGCTTCGCCACGATCCCGTCTGGGGCGGGATCGAGCAGCAGCCGCACCAGGTCCTGGCGCGCGGCGTCCTGGGTGCCGCCGCCGCTCGTCGGGTTCGGGGCCTTGCGGCTCAGCCTCTCCAGCAGCTTGCCGCTGTGCTTGTCGGTGAGGAGCATGCTCCGCGAGCCGTCGGCCAGGATGCTGCACAGGGGCTTCTCGGGGTCGAGCCAGGTGCGGATGATCGTCGGGCCGAGCGCGATCCCCGCCAGCATGAGGGTGGCCAACACGACCAGCCCCAGGACGGTTCGGCGCACGAGCGGCCGCAGATGCCCCGCGTCCCACCACTCGAACAGCACGATCGCCCCCAGGGCGATGCCGGCCCCCGCCACCACCACCCAGGGGTGCAACGGGCAATCGAAGACCACCTTCGTCGTGTTCACCTACGCCATGTCCTTCAGTCGTTGCCCCCCTCCCTCCCGCGGGTTCCAAACCCCGCGGGGGGGTGTAGGGCGTGCATACCTGCACGCGGAACCGCCGTGGCCACGCGAAGCCCCAGAGGATTCCGCGTGCAGGTATGCACGCCCTACCGCTGTTTACCCTCCCGCGGGGTTTGGAACCCGCGGGAGGGGGCTGCGCTATGCTCCGGTTGCTTCCTCCGCGGTGCTGCCCTTCACCGGCCGGCTCATGGACCAGGCCAGCACGACTTCGCTGACCAGGAAGGCCACGGCCAGCACCGCCAGCGGGAAAGTCGAGGCCGCCGTCTGGCTGTCGCGGCTCTCGCCCAGCGTCGCGGTTTCCCCGTCCGCTCGCTCGGAGCTCAGCGAGGCGGTCGGCAGCAGGTCGTGGATCGCCAGCGGCTTGACCCGCTCGAGCTCGGACTCTGGGCTGGGCACGTTGAGCGCAGCCACGGGCGGCACCGACTCCGGGTCCTGCGGAGCGACATCCCCTGCCACCAGCCGGTAAACGCCCGTCTGGTCCGTGCGGTCGAAAACGACGTCGCCCTCCGGCGACCGCTGAAGCGGGAGCATCTTGTAGGTCAGGCGGCCCTCCACGACGCGGTCGGGCACGAGCATCTGGTAGGTGCCGGCCGGCAGGCGCAGGCGCAGCTCGGCGAAGGCCAGTTGCGCGAGCGGCGTCGCCACCTCGACCAGGTGCGACTGCACCGCGCGGTGGAGCACGAGCAGGAACGGCGGGGTGAGCGGCAGGTTCGAGAAGTCGGCCTGCGCCGAGACGGCAAAGACGTAGACCTTCCCCTTCCCCACCTGGAGGCGGACGAGGAAGGGCTCGCCCCCCTCCGTCTGGATGAGCGTCTCGACGGCCTGCGCGCTGGTGTCGAAGCGGAAGAGCCGCGAAATCAGCACGCGGTCCAGCCCCTCGGCCGGCAGGTTGGAGACCACGGGGTTCGTCGGAGCGACCGGGCCGAGCTTGATCCGCTTCTCGCCCTCGGCCTCGGCGACCGACTTGATCGGCGGCCCGGGGAACTTCGCCTCGTTCCACGCCGCCACGTCCGTGTGAGGGCCGGGGAAGACGAACAGCAATCCCCCAGCGGCCACATACTCGCGAAGCTGTCGCAGGGTCTCCGGCGCAAGCTGGGGGCCGTACGGCGGGTCCGCCAGGACCACCGCCGCGAACTTCCCCATCTCCACCCCGGGCAGCTCCTGGATGGGCACGCCCTCGATGGCCAGCGGGGAGCGCTCGAGGACATTCGACTCCGGCGGCTGGACCGCCAGCTTCACGAAGTCCGCCGCCCCCTCGAAGGGCACCGAGGACGGCGCCCCGTCCACCACGAGCACAGGGATCCGCCCCGCCGTGTTGAGCACGAAGTAGTAGCGGTCGTCGGCCGGCAGGGCGTCGGGGCTGAGCTCCAGGAGGCCCGTGTGCGCTCCCTTCTTCAGCGGCGGGAGATGAAACACGACGTCGGCCGTGCCTGGCTCCGCGAACCCGTGGGTCTTGGCATCGACCCGCTGGCCGTCGAGGAACAGCCCGACGTTGGCCACGGCGCCCGATTTCCCGCGCAACGCCACGGTCGCGGTGAGCTTCGGCGCGTCCCCCTCCACGAGCACGGAGGGCGTGACGCTCACGGCGGCGATCGAGAAGTTCGTCTCCACGCCGGGGTTGAGGTCGCTGATGACGACCTGCGGCTTGCCCGCCTTGTCCAGCGCGGCTCGCACCTGCTCCCACTCGCCTGGGTCGCCGAGTCGCCAGTCGCTCGCCTGGAGGTCGGTCAGGAGCCAGATCGTGCCGCCGCCCCCGCCGCGTTCGAGCGATTCTGCGGCCGCGCGGAGAGCGCGCGGCACGTCGCCCCGCCCGCCCGTGAGCGCCGCGTCGTTGAGGACCGCGGTCACCGCGTCGCGGTCCTGGACCGGCTCGCGGAAGGGGGAGTCATACCGGAGCGCGAAGGCCCCGGCCGTCGCGCGCGTCCCGCGCGGCAGCGCGGCCAGGGTGGAGGCCACCAGGGCCTTCCCGCGCTCGAAGGCGGAGCCGCCGGTCCCCGAGGCCGACATGGAGGCCGAGGCGTCGAGCGCCACGGCGACCTGTCGGCTCCCGCCCAGGAGCGCGGCCAGGCCTCCGCGGAACTTGGGCTGTGCCAGAGCCCCCAGGGCCGCGGCGAGGAGGAGCATCCGCAGGACCATCAGCAGGATCTGGCGCAGGCGGGCGCGCCGCACGGCGCGCCGCTCGATCGTCAGCAGGAAGTCGATCGCCGCCCACCGCACCCGCCGATACCGAATCCGGTTCAACAGGTGGATGAGGATCGGCAGCGCCACCAGCGGCGCCAGCCAGAGGAATCCAGGGTGCACGAACCACTTGCCCATGAGGTCACACGCCTGCCGTTAACTGAGCTATTGAAGATTCCAGATTTCAGATTTCAGATTGCGGACCGAGGAGACACGAGGCTCAGAGCTCGGAGGTCTTCCCCCTCTTCCCCTGGAATCTGCAATCTGCAACCTGCAACCTGCAATCTGGAATCTGCAATCTGCAACCTGCAACCTGCAATCTGGAATCTGCAATCTGGAATCTGAAATCTGAAATCACCGAGGGATTCCCTCAACGATCATCTCCTCCGCCCCAGGTACGCGGTCAGCGCCTTGTCGAAGGGCTCCGAGAGCTGCATCCGCTCGTAATCAATGTTCTTCTCGGTGCAGCCGCGCCGGAGCGCCTCGAGGAACTGGCGGAAGCGCGCCTTGTAGCTCTCCACCACCATCCGAGGGTCCACCACCACCTCCTCGCCCCGCTCCATCCCCTCGAAGAGCGTGATGCGGTCAAAGGGGAACGCCAGCTCTGCATCATCGAGGAGGTGGAAGACAATGACCTCGTGGCGGCGATGGCGGAAGTGCTGGAGCCCGTAGAGCAGCGCCTCGACGTCGTCGAAGAAGTCGCTGATGACGATGACCATGCTGCGGCGCCGCACCCGCTCGGCGATCTCGTGGAGCACGGCCGCGATGTTCGTGTCGGCCCCCGGCTTCACCCGCTCCAGGGCATCGACGATCGCGCTGAAGTGGCGCGCGTTGCCCCGCGGCGGGATGAACTGGCGCACCGCGTTGTCGAAGACCACCAGCCCCGCCTGGTCCCCCTGCCGCAGCATGAGGAGCGAGAGCGCCGCGGCCAGGCCCGCGCCGTAGCTCAGGCGGGTCTCGCTCGCCGTCGTGAAGTCCATCGAGCCGCTCGCATCCAGGAGGATGTAGCAGCTCAGGTTCGTCTCCGCCTCGAACTGCTTGATGAAGAACCGGTCGCTGCGCGCCAGCACCCGCCAGTCGAGGTAGCGCAGGTCGTCCCCGGGCGAGTACTCGCGGTACTCGTCGAATTCCACGTTGAAGCCGTGGTAGGGGCTCTTGTGGATGCCCGAGTAGTAGCCTTCGACGGCGAGTCGCGCGCGGAGGGTGAGCCGGGAGATGCGGGCGACGGCCCGGCGGTCAATCTCGCGCTCTTTCCGGGGCGGCAACAGCCTACTCCTCTACTCCGGCTCAATCGCCGGCGTCTCGCTGATGAGCCGGGTGATCACGTCGTCCGAGGTCACCCCTTCGGCCTCGGCGTTGAAGTTCAGCAGGATGCGGTGCCGCAGGACCGGGTAGGCCACGGCCTTGATGTCTTCGACGGCGGCGTAGCCGCGCCCGTAGAGGATCGAGCGGGCTTTCGCGCCGAGGACGAGGTACTGGGAGGCCCGCGGCCCCGCGCCCCAGGCGACCCATTCGCGGACGTAGCCGGGCGCGTCGGGCTCCTTCTTGCGGGTCTTCCGCACCAGCGTCACCGCGAACCGATACACGTGCTCCGGCACGGGGATCCGATAGACGAGATCCTGGAGCTTCACGATGTCCTCCCCCGTTAGCACGTGGCTGACCTGGGGGTCCCGAAGCGTCGTCGTGCGGCGGACGACCTCGATCTCCTCGTCGAACGAGGGGTAATCCACCTTGACGTGGAACATGAAGCGGTCGAGCTGGGCTTCGGGGAGCGGATAGGTGCCTTCCTGCTCGATCGGGTTCTGCGTGGCGAGGACGAGGAACGGCTCGGTCAGGTAGTATTCCTTGCCGTAGGCGGTGACGCGGTGCTCTTGCATGGCCTCCAGGAGCGCGGCCTGGGTCTTCGGCGGCGTGCGGTTGATCTCGTCGGCCAGGAGGATGTTGGCGAAGAGCGGGCCGTGGACGAACTCGAAGTCGCGGTGCCCCGTCGCCTTGTCCTCGCGGAGGATTTCCGTCCCCGTGATGTCCGACGGCATCAGGTCGGGCGTGAACTGGATGCGGCGGAACTGGAGGGAGAGCACGCGGGCCAGCGTGCGCACCAGGAGCGTCTTGGCCAGGCCAGGGACGCCCTCGAGGAGGCAGTGGCCCCGCGAGAACATCGCCAGGAGCACCTCCTCGACGACCTGCTGCTGGCCGACGATGATGTGGCGGATCTGCTCGCGGAGCTGGCTGCACGCCTCACGGAAGCGGTCCAGCTCCTGCACGTCGCGGTCCGGCATGACCTCAGGTTGGGTTTGAACGGCGTCTGCCATGGCTGGCTCCTTGAGTGAGATCAAGACATCGGGAGTCTTTTCTTGCGGCAAGAAAAGACTCCCGATGTCCTCTCCACCGCAGCCCTAGATTATGCCATCATATGCCCTTAGACGCAAGTTCAACAGGGCCGGTTCCGTAACGAGTTTGTAAGCCGCCGGCCGGCGGCCAGCCCGACCACCTCTCCCCCTTGCCCCCTCCCCACTCGTGGCTGATCTTTGCCCGCATCTTGCGGGCTCGCCCTCGAGGGCGGAGGGTTTCGCCTGTTTCCCCGCTCCGCTGGCATTGAAAGCGGTGACATCTCACCGCACTCCACAATCCTCCCAGTTCTGGAGCAGGCCACGTTTCTGCGTGCGCCAGCCTGGAAACAGGGAGGATTATGGAGTGCGGCGAGGCGGTAGTGCCACGGCTGGCTTGCCCAGCCGTGGCCACGGTTGGACGAGCCAACCGTGGCAGTCTTTGGGCTCCCAGCGGAGCGGGGAGGCAGGCCCAACGCCCCGCTCAGCACGGCGCCCCCTGAAGATGCGCGCAAGGATCGGGGCGCCCGCCCTCTGCTGCCAGCGCGCCCGACGTAGTGAGCCCGCTTGATGTCACGGCTGAGGACGGATAGAATGGCGGCGGCTAACCGCCGTGGAGACGAGGGCGGAAGGATGCCCAGACCGAACGCAATCACGCGGTCAGGGTGGCTGCTGGCCGCGGCCGCCCTTTCTTGCGCCTATGGAGGAGACGGCATGGGTCGCACAGCGGGCGGGCTGTTCCAGCTTGCCGCAGCGAAGGACTGGAATGCGGAGATCGAGGTTTCCACGGACCAACGCGCCAGGCAGCCGGTTTCGCGGCTGCTCTACGGCAAGTTCTGCGAGCACCTCGGCGCCAATATCTATAATGGAATATGGGCGCAGGTTCTCAGGAACCCCGGCTTCGAGCCGTGGCATTTCTTCGGCAACGACGCGCAGATCGCCCACAAGATTGCCGGCCTGGAGCGGGAGTTCCAGGTGAAGGGGCTGGCCGCCAGCCGCGAGCGCGGCGTCGCATTCCCCTGGGTGCCCTGCGGACAGGGCGAGGCGGCCTTCGAGCTCGACAAGAACGAGCCCTTCAACGCCCAAACGTCCCAGCGCTTCACGGTCGCCAGCGTCCCCCAGGGCGCCTCGGCGGGCATCGCCCAGCCCATCTGCCTCCCCGTGCACCGCGTCCGCGAGTACGACCTCAGCCTCTATGCCCGCAGCAAGGAAGAGGGTCTCGAGCTTGTCGCGGCGATTCGCAAGGGCGCGCCCGATGGCGAGGTTCTCGTGCGAAAGGCCCTCGGCCCCGCCCGCGCCGCCTGGCAGAAGCTCACCGCCCGCCTGGCCGCCCCGGAGGGCCGCATCCAACGGGGCGAGGCCGTCTTCCTCACCCTCACGCTCGAGCGGCCCGGCACCGTGTGGCTCGACAATGCCGAGCTCTTTCCCACCGACCACGTTGATGGCTTCGACGCGGACGCGGTCCGCCTCTGGCGCGAGGCCCGCCTGCCGCTCCTCCGCTACCCCGGCGGCAACTTCGCCTCCGGCTACCACTGGCAGGATGGCGTCGGCCCCCGCGAGAAGCGCAGGACGGTGCTCAACCGCGCGTGGAACCAGCCGGAGCCGAACCACGTCGGCACCGACGAGTTCATGGCCTTCTGCCGCGCCGTCGGCTGCCAGCCCTTCATCTGCGTGAACGCCGGCGACGGCGCCCCCGAGGAGGCCGCCGCCTGGGTCGAGTACTGCAACGGCAAGCCCGACACCCGCTACGGGCGCCTGCGCGCCGAAAACGGCCATCCCCAGCCCTACAACGTCAGCGTCTGGCAGATCGGCAACGAGATCTGGGGCAACTGGCAGATCGGCCACTGCTCCCGCGAGGAATACGCCGAACGCTACGAACGCTTCCACAGCGCCATGAAGGCCGCCGACCCGGCCATCCGCCTCATCGCCTGCGGCCAGGACCTCCAGTGGAACGAGCCGCTCGTGACCCGCAAGGGCAAGCTCATCGAGTCCGTCTCCATCCACAGCCTCATGGGCGGCGGCCTCCGCAACACCACCGACCCGCTGGCGGCCTACGAGTCCCTCATGGCCTACCCGACGGCCTACGAGGGGGTCCTCGACGCCCTGCGGAAGCAGATGGAGCCCTGGGTCGCCAAGCCCTGCATCGCCATCACGGAGCTTCAGCTCTTCACCAACCAGCCGCAGTTGCCGAACAACCAGGAGATCGCCGAGGCCCTCTTCCTCGCCGGCATCCTCCACACGGCGATCCGCATGGGCGACCTCGTCGAGCTGGTCACCCATACCGCGAACATGAACCACGGCGGCGGCCTGCGCAAGTCCCGCGAGATCGTCTACCCGAATCCCGTCTACTTCACCTCAAGGCTCTACGCCACCCAGCCGGGCGTACTCCCCGTCGGCATCCGCGTCACGACCCCGACCGTGGACGTTCCCGCACGCGGTGGGCTGCCGGCCGTCAAGGGCTCGCCCTACCTCGACGCCCTCGCGCTCCTATCGCAGGATGAGCAGTGCCTGGTGCTCCTCGCCATCAATCGCCATCCCGAGCGGGCGATCCCCGCGCGCATCCGGCTTGGCGGCTTCTCCGCGAAGCCAGAAGCTCTCGCTCAGGCGGTTCGCGGGAATGGCTGCCGCGACCTCAACACCTGGCAGGAGCCGGAACGCGTTCGGCTCCACGAAGGCAGAGAGAAACTCGAGGGCGACCCGCCCGCTTTCACCTTCCCTCCCGCCTCGGTGACCGCGCTGACCTTCAGCCGCAAGCGCTGAGCGGAGCCACCCCTCGCGACGGAGCGCCCCATGTCGAAGAAGCAGCGTAAGCCCAAGCACCCAGGCGGATGGCCTCGACACGGAGGACCGGCCCCTGCCGCGCCAGAACCGAGGCCCACACTCCCGAAGCTCCCGAGAAAGGCCAAGGGGTTCCATATGCTCGCGGCCATGCAGCGTGCGATGGCCGAGATGCAGGCCGGCGGCCCGAGCGACGAGGAGTTCCAGCGCCGGTTCGAGAGGCTCCACCACCTCTTCTCGACCCACCGAGAGCTCCGCGACTTGAGACCGGACTCCCTCAAGATCGACGCCGCGATCACGGAGTTCCACAAGGCCAACCCAGACCTCTGGGAAGGGGCCGACGACTCAGACGAGGCGCGCGAGCGGGTCCTGGCCCACGTCATCTCCAATGCCTTCGACGAACATCTCACAGACCGCCTGGAGAAGGCACTGACGGACGCTCTGATCCAGGCCAAGTCCCCCGCCGATGCCGACGCTCTGGTAACAGGGTTGATGTGCGTCCACCTGGCCAAGGCGGGAGCGCCTCCGGGCGAGAACCCGCTCCTGCAAATGCTCCTTCGGATGACCGCGGCCGAGGCGGTACACACCGAGAACGTCCTCCAGAGCCTCGGGGTCCCCACCGACCCCGCCCGCGTCCAGGAACTGCTCGTAGTTCCTGGCGAGATGGAGAAGCTGGCGTCGGACCCCGACGTCCTGAAGAAGGCGGCCGAGATCATGGACAACGACCCCGCGGCCCGGGAGCAGGCAATGCGGCTCGCCAGGCAGGCCGAGGAGGATCTCTACCAGAAGATCGCGAAGGGGGAGATCCAGGCGCACCTGACCATCGAGGAGCTCGCGCCTGTTGTGACCGGTCTCAACGAGTTGGTCGCCCGCTTTGACCCTGGGATGGCGCGCCGGTCTGCCTCCGAGCCGTTCCGCAAAGAGCTCGTCGAGCTTCTTCGGCGCTTCGCGGACGACCCTGCGAACCGTCCCGCCTTCGAGCGCTTCGCCAAGGAATTCAGGGAGGAGGGCGAACGGGCCGCCACTGCCCCAGGCCGCGACGCGCTCAAGCTCAGGATGTTGGCCGGCATCTGGGCCGATGCGTGGGAACGTGACAGCTACTTCCGCATCCGAGTCGCCCACGCCAGCATCAACCGCGCCGCGCATCAGCTCCGCTCGGACGACGACGATGCAGAAGAGCAGGAGGAGGAGAGCCCGCCCTCCGGCGAGCCAAACGACGCAGAGGGATAGCCTGGCGCGCCTGAGGAAGCGAAGGGTCGGGCCGGACCGCAGGATCAGCCTTCCCCGAGCTTCGGTAGGGCGTGCATACTTGCACGCGGGGGGTCTGCGGGGGGAGGAAGACCGCGTGCAGGTATGCACGCCCTACTAGCCAGCCGTGGCAGCGCGGGCGCCATGCCGTCGTCATCACTTCCCCCTAAATAGGCTTCAGCGATTCGGCTCCTTGGGGGACGTAGGGGCGAACCTTGTGTTCGCCCTGATAACAGGCGAGGGGCCCGATGAAGGCGGGCGAACACGAGGTTCGCCCCTACCCGCTGTTCTGAGCCGAATCGCTGAAGCCTATTTAGTCGGGTCGATCATCACGGCCCCCGTGGTGGCGGAGGTGACGAGCGCGGCGTAGCGAGCGAGCCAGCCCTTGGTGATCTTCGGCTTGGGCGCCTTCCAGGCCTTGCGTCGGCGCGCCAGTTCCGCCTTGGGCACGTGCAGATCGATCCTGCGGTTCGGAATGTCAATGGTGATCGGGTCGCCGTTGCGGACCAGGCCGATCGGGCCGCCCGCGGCCGCCTCGGGCGAGACGTGGCCGACGCACGGCCCCCGCGTGCCGCCCGAGAACCGCCCGTCCGTGATGAGGCCAACGCCCGTGAGGAGCCCGCGGCCGATCAGGGCGGCGGTGGGCGAGAGCATCTCGCGCATGCCAGGGCCACCCTTCGGCCCCTCGTAGCGGATGACGACCATCATCCCCTTGTCAATCTCGCCGGCCAGAATGGCCTTCATCGCGCCCTCTTCGCTGTCGTAAACCTTGGCCTTCCCCGTCATGCACATGGCCTCGGGCAGGACGGCGCTCTGCTTGACCACCGCGCCGTCGGGGGCCAGGCTGCCCTTCAGGACGGCGATGCCCCCCTCGGCGTGGTAGGCCCGCTCGGCGGGGCGGATCACGCCGACGTCCCACACCGTGGCCTTGCGGGCGATCTGGCGGATCGTCCGGCCGCTCACGGTAAGGCAGTCGTGGAGCTTCCCCGCGATGCGCTTCATGACGGCGGGGACGCCGCCGGCGTAGTAGAGGTCTTCCATGAAGTGCGCGCCGGCGGGGCGGATGGAGGTCAGGTGCGGCGTGTCGCGGCTGATGTGGTCGATGGTCTCGAAGGGCAGCTCAATGCCCGCCTCGTGGGCGATGGCGGGGATGTGGAGGCAGGTGTTGGTCGAGCCGCCGAGCGCCATGTCGATCCGCAGGGCGTTCTCGATCGAGTGTCTCGTGATGATCTGGCGGGCCGTGATGCCGCGGCGAACCAGCTCGACGATCCGCTCGCCGCTCGCGTAGGCGATCCGGTCCTTCTCCGAGGCGACGGCCAGGCAGGCCCCGCAGCCGGGGAGCGACATGCCCATGGCCTCCGTGCAGCAGGCCATGGTGTTGGCGGTGTAGAGGCCCGCGCAGGAGCCCGCGCCGGGGCAGGCGTCCAGCTCCAGGGCGGAGAGCTGCTTCTGCGTCATCTTGCCGGCGCTCACCGCGCCCACGCCCTCGAAAATGTCGCGCACGATGTCGCGGCGGATGCCGATGTGGACTCCCGCGAGCATCGGCCCCCCCGTGACCGCGATGGCCGGGACGTCCAGCCGTGCCGCGGCCATGAGCATGCCCGGCGTGATCTTGTCGCAGTTCGTCAGCATCACCATCCCGTCGAGCGAGTGGGCCAGCATGATCGTCTCGATCATGTCGGCGATCAGCTCGCGGGATGGCAGCGAGTAGTGCATGCCGCTGTGGCCCATCGAGATGCCGTCGCAGATGCCGGGCACCTGGAACTTCAGCGCGATCCCCCCGCCGGCGTAGATGCCGTGCTCGATGGCGCGCTCCAGACGCGGCAGGTGAATGTGGCCGGGAATCAGGTCGGTCGCGCTCGACGCCAGGCCGATCAGCGGCTTGCCCTTCTCGAGGTCGGCGCGCGTCACCCCGCAGGCGAAGAGCAGGGTGCGGTGCGCGGCCGCCTCGACGCCCTTCGTGATGGTATCGCTTCGCATCTGGGTTTCCTCGATGGCGATGGATGTACTCCCCACTGCCACGGATTTATCGCTTTCGAGCCACCGCAGCCCCCCCAACAATCGCGGCCCCACCCAGGCCGGGAAACGGGACAGGCACGTTTTGCCTGACTCGCCTTTAGGGGATGCTGCGGTGGCTCGAAAGCGATAAATCCGTGGCGGTCGCTCGAAAGCGATAAATCCCCCTCGGCAGGAGAAGGCAAGGGGCAGGCCGCGATCACCGGGCGAGGACGGTGACCATGATGTGCCAGGCGACGCCGCTGCTGAGGATCCCGGGCTTCCTCAGCTCGATATCCGGCGGGCCGATCTCGCCCGCGCAGTAGCAGCCGAAGAGCGGGAGATCTCTGCCGACGACTTCCTTGATCGGCCTGAGCTCGTCCTCGAGGTTCTGAAGCTTGCCCTTCCGCCCCGCGCAGTCGAAGGCGAGCACCGCGAAGGGGTGCTTCGTCTTCCTCTTGAACGCCTCGACCACGGCGGCCTTCGCGCTCGTGACGACCGCGTCCGCCTCCTTCGCCTGGCGTCCGTCCATCGCCACCTCGAAGTCGCCCATCACCATGAGCGCGACGGCGCTGCCCTCGAACATCCGCCCCTGGTAGTAGACGAGCGTCTGGCCGGCGTTCTTGTTCGCCGAGCCGCCCGTGATCGGGAAGGGCTTGCCCACGACCTCCTGAATCCCTTCCACGAGCGACGCGTTCTGCGGGGCATGGGCATCGGCGAAGACGATCAGCAGGCGGTTCTCTGCCCGCTTCGGGAGCTTGGCCGCGAGGCGCGCGCCGGCCGCTCGGAGTCGCTTCTCGATCTCCGCCTGGTCCTTCTCCATGCTCAGCCCGGCCACCCCGAGGTCGCTCTCCAAGGCGGCCGCAACCGAGATCCCCCTGCCCGCCAGGGCCAGGAGCGTGATCGCGTCGCGGTCGGTGCAGCCATCGTGCGTGAACGAGCCATAGGTGGCGGCGCCGAAGACCACCTCCCGCGGGAACACGGAGCACACGCCCCTGAGCGCGCTCTCCTTGCGGTCCGCACCCTCGTAGCACTCCGACACGATCACCGCGCGCGGAAGCCCCAGGAGCTTCTTCCTCAGGGACTCGGCCGCGAGCTTGCCGGCCTGGTACGGGTCAGAGTCGCTCGCCGCCGCCACGACCACCACCACCTCGCCCCCATGCTCAGGCAAGGGCGACTGGACCATCTCCTCGAGCTTCGGGCCGCACCCCACGAGGCACAGGCCGACAGCCAAGACCGCAATACAACGCACCATGACCGCTCCTCCTTTCCAAAAAGGGGACATTCTGCTCTTCCGCATCCCTTCAGCGCTTGGAGCTACAGAACCCCCATTCGATGGCGCTGTCGAACGGAGGCTCCTTGCCCCACTGGACACCCTGCCACGAGGCCCAGGCGAGCCGGCTGCGCTGCCACGGCCACAGGCCCGCCGCCTCGCCCCAGTCCCGCACGCCCGTCCCGTCCGGGTCGTGCACGAGCACCGAGAAGCGGAATTCCCGCCCCTCGGTCGCCTTGATCTCCGGCATCGCGGAGAACGGTTCAGCGTGAGCGGCTGCTCGGTTCGATTCAGCCGCCAGCCCGCGGGCGGCTGGAGCGACAGCGTGCCCTGGTACTCAGCCTGGAGCCGGTTCTGGATGACCACGTGCATCAGCGGCCCGGTGGCTGGGGGGACGGTGAGGTTCTCGACGCGGAGAGCCACGGGGTCTTCGCCGCCGGCGGCAAGGGCCGCGCCGACGAGGATTCCCGCTGCGCAGGCGAGCCGGGCTCTCATCGCGGCGTCTCCGTCGGGCGTTCCTCCCTGCCGAGAAGCAGCTTGAGCTCGCATGGCCCGGTGGTCTCGAGGATGGCCTTCCGCAGGCGCTGCCGCAGGGCTTCGTTCTCTGGGCTCACGAGCGAGGCGGCCACGGCCGCGTGAAGCTCCGTCGAGGCGAGCAGGCACACGTCGCGGTGCTGCGCGCCGCGCCGCAGAAGGTCGGAGAACGGGGCGCCGCGAGCGCTCGGAGCCTGCGAGCAAAAAGCGTTGCCGACGATGACCCCCCTCACTTGCCTTCCCGTCCCCTCCCCCATCCGCCGGACCAAGGCCCAGTAGGGGTCGGAGTCGATCGAGCCTTCGGCGGCCGCCACCGTGACCATCGCCTCGCCCTCGCCGCTTCGCAGCCTGAGCAACTCCGGCTCCACCCGCTCGACCTCGAAGCCGAGACGGGCGAACGCCTTTGCGGTTGCCCCCGCCAGTTCGTTGCCCAGTCGCGCCGTCACGAGCCTGTGGAGCTCCACCAGCTCGGCGCGCTTCGACCGCACGTCGAGGAACTCCGCCTCGAGCCGCTCGATCTCCCGCTCGAGCCCGGACGCGCGGTCCCTCAACTCCGCTTCGCCCGGGAGCGCGAGCTCCCACACCCATTCGGGCTCAGCGGCGGGCCTCAACGCCCCGGAAAGCCGCTCGAAGAAGCGGGCGAGCAGCGTCCCGCCCTCTGCCGCGCTCTCGGCAGCGAGCGGCGGGGCGAAGATCAGACGCCCCTGCCCCACCCGCACCTCGAAGGCCACCAGCCGCCCCCGCGGGTCCGTGGCCACAGCGTGCCACTCGGGCGCGGGCGGCTCGTTCGTCACGCACGCCTCCGAACGCGCCCCCCGGGGCCCCTGCGCCCGAATGAGCTCCCAGGCCGGGTGGCCCTCGTCGGCGGGCCGAAGGCCGTGCTCCTGTTGCGATGCGATGACGAGCCTCGTCAGCGACGGCTCATCGGGAAGCCAGGAGTAGGCGTGGAGGATCGTGGCGCCCCGCGTCCCAGGCCAGACCACCTGGACGGGCGGTCCGAGCGGCCGCAGGAAGCACAGGAGCGTCCCGCCGCCGCGCAGCAACTCCGTGGCCTCCGTGCGGCGGCGGCGAATAGCCTGAGCCAGTCTGCCTGCCGACTCGGCCCTGGCCTCGGCGCCCTGCCCCGCTACGCCCCCGGAGAGGCGACTCAGGAGCGCCGAAACCTCACCCGGATCGACGACCCCGCGAGCGTAGCCGGCGAGCGACAGGTCGCTCTCGAATCCCGCGCGGTCAACGAGCGGGTGCTCCGCCTCGAAGCCGATGACCAGGATGCGCTCGCTCATCGCCTATCCTTCGTGCTCGTCGTCCTCTCGAACAGCAGATAGTA
>Ga0315274_10006781_pt1 | contig 16655 bp, 14 predicted proteins | sample YL17G02_20_MG_FD_203700 | JGI IMG/M metagenome (GOLD analysis project Ga0315274, IMG submission 203700) | Sediment microbial communities from Yellowstone Lake, YNP, Wyoming, USA - YL17G02_20 | ecosystem: Environmental > Aquatic > Freshwater > Lake > Sediment | place: USA: Wyoming | collected...
AAAAAATCCTTGAAATCTAACACAGCCGCTTCGTGGTGAGATTGCCTGCCACGCCGTAGCTCGAAGAGCGAAGGCGGGTCGCCCAAACGCGCAGGTATCCACGACCAAATTCCGAAAAAAATAAAATTTTTTTACAATTTCTTAACTCTTTACCCAACAACAACTTATCTTCTTTAACGCAATACTCTTCACGCTTCACGAGATACGAATTTGGGCCAAACGCGCAGCTTCGCCCCATTGTAGAGAGACGCTGTTTTTCTGTCCTCTTATTCTGAGTTCGGAGTTCTGTGTTCGGAGTTCGATGTTCTTCTTTATGGATTTCGTGCTTTCGTTATACGGCCGTTCTTTAACAATTGAATGTGTCTATACGGTATTTGTCTGCGCCTCGCTCGGAGTACAGGTTTTAACCTGTCTTCTCTGTATGGACTTTGTTTTGAATTTTGGTTTTTGGTCATTTGAATTTGTTTAGAATTTAGGAATTAGTGCTTAGAATTTCGAACCTAACCTTATATATGAAAATAACTTATGACAAAAATGTGGTCTCAACTCTGGTGTCTTTGGACATACTTTGGGCGTACTTTGGACATACTTTGGAGTATCTTTGGAGTGCTTCTGAATGCGTTTGGATGTTCTCTGATGCGCGCTGATGACATCTGGCGACAATTACTTTCCGACGCAGAACCTGCTGAAGATATTATCTAATATCTTTTCGTCAATACTTTGCTGCCCGATATTCGAAACGCAATAGTAAGCGGCACGCATCATCATCGCAGCAACTTCATTGCCGCCTGCCGAAATTTCCTTAATCGCCTCATTGATATTTTCAATAGCTTCAGTAACCGCCTGCCTGTGACGTGCGGTCAATGCTACACCGTATGTCGTATCACCTCTTCCGCCTGCAAGCTTAATCAGCTTTTCATCTATTTTACTCTTGAGAAAATCCAGGCCGTTGCCGGCCTTAGAACTTATCGGCAAAAATTCCACAGCGAATATTTCGTTCATCTGCAAAAGATGCCGGTGCAATTGCTTTTCCTTGAGCAAATCCGACTTTGTCGCTGCCGCTATAAGGGCCTTTGGTTTTATCAGTTTGAATATCGCGGCATCGGCTTTCCAGTCTTTCTTTGCGATATCCGCGCAGAATATAACCACCGATGCGGCGTTTATCGCTTCGACAGCCGCCTTTTGTGCAAGCTCGTCTAAAATATTTTCTCTGCTTTGCACCAATCCCGCACAATCGAACAGCACACATTTGTTTTTCGCCAATGTCAATATGCCGGTCAGAACATCTCTTGTGGTTTTTGGCTGCTCGGAGACGATACTTCTTTCTTTGCCGAGCAGTTTATTCAATAGATTGCTCTTGCCGGCATTCGGAACCCCTGCTATTCCCACAGCCGCCAAATCCACCACTGATTCGAAAATGCTGTTTTCTGAAAGCAGGCGCTGGAGTTTATTTTTTATCCCTTTGAGTCTGCCGACCGCATCGGCATCGCTTATAAATTCAATATCCTCGCCGCTGAAATCCATCCCCGCCTCGATTAAGCCAAGGCAATCCATCAGCTCCGAGCAGGTCTGTATTGCAGTCTCGGTCAATCTGCCGGCCAGCAGTTTTTCCGCCGCCGCAAGCTGCAGTTCATTGGAGCTTGTGATGATTTCATTTACCGCCTCGGCCTGCGTCAGATCGATTTTACCGTTCAGATATGCCCTGGCGGTAAATTCGCCGGCTCCTGCCATTCGCACTCCCTTTGCAAATAAACTTTCCATCAAAGTTTGCACAACCGCTTGATTGGTGTAAAGGTGAACTTCAGCAAGCACCTGGCCGGTGTATGAGTGCGGAGCTAAAAATAGATATAACGTGGCGCCGATTTTCAATCCCGCATCTACAGCGATATTGCCTGATATGATGCCCGCTTTGTTCAAGAGAGCCGTGGGGGGGATGAATATTTGTTTTAGTATATCGGCTGTCTCATGCCCTGTTATACGAACAATCACCCTCTGGTCGTTCGTCGGAGAACTAACCGCCGCAATAGTATCTTTTAGCTGGTACATTGTTGAGTTTTGAATTTGTGTCTATGAACTATGAACTATGAACTACGAACTCAAAACTATGTTTTAAAAAACGGTTTCGGTTTTTTCTTTTTCACTTTTCCGCCGGTTTTACTGGTTACACAAACAAGTCCCTGTGCTTCCTGCGACTCTTTTTCCTGGATGTGCTTTTTGATAACGTACTGCTCAATCACGCCCGCAAAAGTGCTTGCCATAATATACAGATTAAGACCCGATGGCGCAGAATACAGCATTAGCGGGAATAATATCGGCATCATAAACATCATCATCTTCTGCTGCTGGGCCATCTGCGAACTTGTCGCAGCAGAGGTCTGTGCAGGCATAAGTTTTTGCTGCAGATAAAACGCAACACCCATCAGAATCGGCAGCAGATTAAGCGAGCTTATATCGCCGAATAAGGGTATCTTTATGGCCGAAAAGCTCATAATTGCATCGGGGGCCGAAAGGTCCGTAATCCAGAACGGCAAAAATGCCGCTCCTCGCAAGTCGATACTCGCGTAAATCGCGCCATACAGCGCCATCCAGATAGGCATCTGCACAAGCATCGGCAGAAAACTTATAACAGGCGAAGCGCCCTGTTCTTTATAAAGGGCCATTACCTGCTTGTTCATCTCAACCTTGTTATTGGCGTATTTTTTCTTTATTTCCTCGGCCTTGGGAGCCAGCTTGGCAAACTTCGACATCGAAACCTGGCTCTTTTTGGTAATCGGATGAAGAATAATCCGTATCAAAAATACGAGTATGATAATGACAACACCGTAGTTGTGTATAAAGCCGTACATCCATTTCATCAGGGCAAGTATCCCAAACGCAAGCGGATTTATCATCTTCGCCGGACAGCAAAAACACGGCATAAAATCTATGGTGTGAAAAAAACCGAGACTGCGATACAGCTCATTCTTGTCGAAAAGACTTTTGTCCTTGGGGCCCAGGTAAAGCTGAAATTTATATTGTTTAATACCGCCCGCCTGACCGGACACCGCCAGAACCACAGGTGCAATTTTTAAATTGACACCGATATTTTCATCGCCGCTTTGTTTGAGACCGTCGGGATTGTAAAATCGAGCGGTCCTGTCCGTCACCCAGTCGCAGACGTTTTTGCCCTCGTCCGGCATCGGTACGAGAATCGCTGCAAAATACTTGTTGGTAACTGCCGCCCAGATAAAATTACCGCCTGCCTCTATTAACGGTTTTTCTTCGAAGGTTTTGCCTGCATCGAATTTTGCTATGTCCACCCTTGCAGTTGTAATTTCTCCGCCTGGGGTTTTGAAACCGGCAATAGCTTTTCTGTCATCGCTCCTCGGGTCCTCGTGGCCGATTCCAACGGGACCATTCAGATTAAACCGCACTTTTTGCTCGGCTGTCGAGAGATTCTCAACGGCAATATTACACAACAGGTCGTACCTGCCGGGCAAAACCGTGTAGGTCTTGGTCAATTTGATAATCGGCTCACCGCTCGTGTCATTCTTGATAATTGCCTCGAACTTTGCCGATTGCGAACCGTCGTCCGCTCCTTCAACACTGAAACTTTTCCATTGCAGATTATTCAGTGGCAGCTGAACCTTCTGCTGAACAAATACGAATTCCTTGTTTGCCATTGACACAACATCGCCGACTGGCGAAAGAATCACCAGCGGCTGCGGATTTTTGCGGTCGCGGTTTGTTATATTGCTGAAGGTCGCATTAGTGATAGAAGCGCCTCTTGAGTTCAATTCGAGCTTGAACTCAAACCCGCTCCTGGGATCGGTTGAGCCCATGGTAACACTTTTTTCCGGCGCATTATCTGCGCCTAAAACCATAGATGGCTGATTTGCCTCAAACTGCCGCTCCCGACTTGCTGGTAAATTCGCCTCGCTTGCAGCCGCACCGGAATTGTCAGATGCCGTGTTCGCCAATAATATAATGGGACCTCTGTCAGGTTGACTATTCTTGAATAGTCCCGATTCGAAAACAAGGACCCCGCAGAAAACCACAAACCCTGTGACGACTAAAGTTAAAATTTTCATATAATTTTGTTTTTTAAAACACTCAATTAAATTATCAATTATCAATAATCAATTATCAATAAATCTATCGACCTTCTTTTAATCGTTCCGCGTGGAACCTGTCCAGCTGATCGATAGCCATTATCTTTTTCATCGTGGTTTCATAGTCATATACCACTCGAACAAAGTGCACCTTGTTTCCCTCAATATAGACGTAACTTGCACGATTGTCTCTGTCGCGCGGCTGCCCGACAGAACCCACATTGATAATCGCCTTTTCACCTTCCACAATCGGATACGCATCGCCAAGTTCGTCCGGCAGATAAAAGTCCGGTTCGTCGAGAAATACGCCCGGCAGATGAGTGTGCCCGATAAAACAAATGTGCTTAACCATCCCAAACAGTGCCTGCACCTTGATAGGATTATTATAAACATCCTCAGGGAAAATATATTCGTTGACAGGTCTTCTCGGACTCGCGTGGACAAAGTCCATAGTCGCCGCTTCCGAGCCAAGTTTTGCCTTCAGCGTCCGCTTCATCGGCAGCGTACCCAAAAAGCCCCATCGTCTTTTGCGAGGCTGTTTTTCTGCCTCGGTTTCCAGTACCTCACGGGTCCAGAAGCTTGCCTGCTCGGCACCATAGTTAAAATTTGACGGCTCATAAAAAACCGCATAATCGTGGTTGCCAAGAACGCACCAACGGGTCTTTTCGATAATCAAATCAAGACATTCCCTGGGGTTCGGGCCGTATCCAATCACATCACCAAGGCAGTATATTACCTCGATACCACGCTTTTTGATGTCGGCAAGAACCGCCGTCAACGCCTCTAAATTTGAATGTATATCACTTATAATTGCAAACATACGCCGCTCTGATTAAACTAATGCAAACCCTGATTTCTATAAAAGATTCTCTAATACCAAAAAATACGCTCAATTGCCATATTTATTTGCCTTTTGTTTTGTAATTTTGACGTTTGTGTTTACGGCGGGCAGTGTTATAATACCGCCAAACACGAGATACCAGATACGAACCACGAGATAAAATATGGTAGAAATAACTCTTCTTGAAACTTTTGGGCTGGTAAAGAAGTATTCCGGCCGAGTGGTCGTCAATGAGATAGCCATTACGATTCCACAGAGAAGCATCGTCGGACTTCTCGGCAGAAACGGCGCAGGAAAAACCACTACCTTTAGAATGATTATGGGGATGGTTATCCCTGACGGCGGACAGGTCGTTTTTGAAGGCCGGGATATTACCACCCTCCCTATGTACAAACGCGCACGCCTCGGCGTCGGCTATCTTTCACAGGAGCCAAGCATCTTTCAGCGGCTTTCCGTCAGAGACAACCTCTATGCAATTTTAGAGACGATGTCGCTTACCACAGCCGAGCGTAACCGAAAGGCCGATATGCTCATTGACCGTTTTTCATTGGGCGAAGTTGCCGGCAGCCAGGGAAGATTCCTCTCAGGCGGGGAACGCAGAAAACTTGAAATCGCCAGGGCAATGGTAACCGACCCTTCGCTGATTCTGCTCGATGAGCCGTTCAGCGGCGTTGACCCCATCGCTGTCGAGGAATTGCAGCACGAAATCCGCCGGCTCGTTGCTTCCGGTGTCAGCATTCTTATTACAGACCACAATGTCGAACGAACACTCGAGGTCGTAGACAAGGCGTACATCATCGACCATGGCAAAGTCATAGGTGCCGGCTCGTCGGCTGAGATTGTCCGAAACCCGCTCGTTAGAAAAAATTATCTCGGACACATGTTTGGCGGAGACGAATTCGACGAAAACTCGTAAAGAAAGAAAAATCAAAAATAGAATGTAAAAATTGCTGAAGTAAGACTGTCTTAACTCCGCAATTTTTAACTTTAACCTTTTAATTTTTAACTTATAGACGATGTCAGAGATTGATGTTGAAAATTGTCATATCACCCATTACCCCGCCGCTGTCCTGGCTAAACGCGCCCGCGAAATTGAAAAAATCGACGATGATATCCGTAAACTCGTAGAAAAAATGAAGGATATTATGGTGGCCAATAAGGGCGTTGGCCTGGCAGGGCCGCAGGCAGGGGTGCCGCTCAGGATTTTTATAATATCGCTCGATGGAAGCAGGGAAGGTGCGAAAGTTTTTATAAATCCGACAATCAATCCAGGCGGCGATTTTGACACAGTCGAAGAAGGTTGCCTCTCTGTCCCAGGCATTAATACCAAGGTTCGCAGATTTAAAATTTGCTCGGTTACAGCTACGGATATCCAGGGCAATAAATTTACTGAAGATGCCCAGGGGCTTTATGCAAGGGCCATGCAGCATGAGTACGACCACATCGAGGGAATCACCATAGTCAACCGTATGGGCCAGCCCGCCAGAATAGTACATCGCAGACAACTGAAAAAACTTGAAGAAAAAAAACAAAAATAGCATATAGCGGACAGGGGAAAGTTTAAAACTCAAAATGAACATAGTTTATATCGGCAGCGGCGAATTCGGAATCAATTGCCTAAACGCCCTCGCTAATTCAGGCCACACCATCCGGCTTATCGTTACCCAGCCGCCTCAGCCGGCAGGAAGGGGACAGAAAACAAAATCCACCCCGGTCGCCTCCTGGTCAAAAGAACAGTCAATACCGTTCGTTGAGACCGACAATGTGAACTCTCCCGAATGCCTCGCACAAATCCAGACCTGCCGCTGCGACCTCATCGTGGTAATTGCGTTCGGCCAGAAAATCGCTGGCTCGCTTATAAACCTGCCCCCAAAAGGAATTATAAATGTTCACGGTTCATTACTTCCCAAATACCGCGGCGCCGCCCCGATAAACTGGGCGGTCATCAACGGCGAAAAACAGACCGGCATCAGCATAATCACCGTCGTGGATAAAATGGACGCAGGGGACATCCTTTCGCAGGCAAAAACCGATATTGGCCCCGACGAAACCGCAGGCCGGCTTCACGACAGACTGGCAGTTATCGCAGCACCGTTACTGATAGAAACCATAGATAAAATCGCCGATGGAACAGCCGCATATACAAAGCAGGATAATTCCAAAGCCACTTTAGCAGGAAAATTAAAAAAATCGGATGGCTTTCTTGACTTTAGCCGGCCGGCGGAAATTTTAAGAAGAAAAATCCTCGGCCTTTGGCCCTGGCCCGGCTCGTCCGCAGTCTACGTATCAAAAAATACCGAAAAGTCGCTGCGGGTATCCATCGCGGGCGCAAAACTCGTCGAGAGTTCAAACCCCGCTTCTCTGCCGCCGGGTACGCTCGACGAAAACCTGAACGTTATTTGCGGCAGGGATGCACTTGCAATAACAAAAATCAAACCTGCCGGCTGTCACCTCATGGACTTTAGAGACTTCATTAACGGCCGGGCAACCAGCCCCGGCGATATGTTTACAAAAATAGACAACCAGGATGCCCCACGCTAAAACAAAAACCGCTCGTAAAATCGCAGTCGCCGTCTTAAACAAGACCGACCCTGTCAGGGATTACCTCGGCCCTGTCCTAAATGAATTGCTTGAACAAACAGACCAGAAACAGCGTGCCACAGACCTTGTTTTCGGAACGATAAGAAATCGTGCCGCCATTGATATGGTGATAAGCAGATTGGCCGAATGTCCCGTCGAAAGAATACAGGCAAAACTCCTTAACATCATTCGCATCGCAGCTTATGAGCTTATCTACAGCCCGGAAACCGCCGAGCATGCCATTGTCAATGAAGCGGTTCAAACCGCCAGGGACGTATTCGGCAAAAAGCAGACCGGCTTTATAAACGCTGTCCTTCGCGAAATCACAAGACACATAACTAATCGCCAGGTTCCGCTACAGCAGGGTGACATTCAAAAAACCCTGCCGAAAACGCTCTCCGCCGGCTGTGAATTTGATATGGAGATTCTGCCGTTGCCCGAAAAGTCGCCTGCGGACTACTTTAGTCTTGCATTTTCACTGCCCAAATGGCTGGTTGAACAATGGCTTGAAAACTTCGGCCTCGAAAAAACTAAGCAAATCTGTTTTGCAGGTAACCGCAGACCCAGCCTGTATATCAGACCCAACATACTTAAAACAACGGCTCAACAGCTCGCTGAAAAACTTCATCAGGCCGAGATTGATTGCCGCCTGGTCGATGACACAATGATAAAAGTCCAAAGCCCTGCCGCCATAACCGAATTGCCTGGCTTCGCACAAGGCCTGTTCAGCGTCCAGGATTTAACCGCTTCAAAAGTCGCACCTGCTTTACAGCCAAAACCCACCTCGCAAATCCTCGACCTCTGCGCCGCTCCCGGCACAAAAACAACCCACCTCGCTGAGCTTACCGCCGACAAGGCAAAAATAATCGCAACCGATATCGACGAACAGCGTCTGGAAAAGGTCAAAGAAAACACCGCTCGTCTTGGCATAACCGCCGTTACGACAATTGCTTATGCAAATCTTGAAAAAACCGCTGACCAAATGGGCCTGTTTGACTGCGTCCTGCTTGATGTCCCCTGCTCGAATACCGGCGTAATGGCTAAAAGGACGGAAGTCCGCCACAGAATAAAACAAAATTCAACAGCCCAATTGGCACAGACTCAAAACCGCCTGCTCCGAACCGCTGCCGAAATGACAAATAAAAACGGCAAAATCTGTTACAGCACGTGCAGCATCCAGCAGGAGGAAAACCAGGACGTTATAAAGAGCTTTCTTATGCAGCACACTGACTTTAAGCTTCTCTTTGAGCAGCTTATTCTCCCGTCCGCAGAAGATTTCGACCACGATGGCGGCTATATTGCCGTTCTCGAACATATTTCACAGTGATTTATTCACAGCAAATCGCAAAATTCTGAAACTCCAATCCACAGCTTTTCCACAATCACAACTTACGTTGTGCAAAACCTGTGAATAACAAATTTTTTTCGTGCGCAACCTCAATGCTGATATAGACCTCTGTCAAGTGGAAAAGTAATTTCCAAAAATGCTATTGATTTGTTTTTCTATCAGCCAATAATAGCCCGCAAAGGATTTGATTTTTGCGGTATATATTTACTGCGTTTTTGTCGGTTAGTCCGAGGAGACGTTTAATGTCAGTTGTAATCACGGATGATGTAAGTGCAATCAGTGATGCTGTTGCACAAATAATCGGGCCGCAAAAGTATAGAATATGGTTTAAAAACTCGACAAGGTTCGACCTTGCCGAGGGATATTTGAAGGTCGGCGTTCCGAACCTTTTTATAGCGAGCTGGATTGAAAACCATTTTGCAAATGAAATCGGTCAGGCAGTCAAAGCGGTTACCGGAAGCGCACGAAAAGTTACATTTGCCATCGATCCGGAGCTTTCCGGCCACCAGAGACGCACGCAACTGGATTCACAGGCCCAGCTCGTAGCCAAGGCCGTCAACCAGACGCCCCAGCAGCGAACAAGAGTACGACCGGCTGAACATAGAAAACTTAAGTTTACGCTGGATACATTCGTTGTCGGAACGTCAAACGAAATGGCGTACACCGCCGCAAAGACGGTTGCGTCAGAAAGACAAAGTCCTTTTAATCCGCTGTTTATTCATGGAGGATATGGGGTTGGAAAGACGCATCTGCTGCAAGGGATCTGCAATGCACTGTGTCAAAACTGCCCCGAAGCTGATTGGATGTATCTTTCAGCGGAAGATTTTACCAATCAGTTTGTTCTGGCCTTGAAGACAAAAAAGCTGGAGGCTTTTAGGCGCCGAATGCGGCAAACGGATTTGTTAGCTATCGACGATGTCCACTTCTTGGCCAGCAAACCAACTATGCAGGAGGAGTTTCTGCACACCTTTAACTCCATCGACTTGGCCGGAAAACAGGTCGTCCTTGTCTCCGATGCCCATCCGAAAATGATAGGCCAACTCTCGGAGAAGCTTATCAGCCGGTTCATTTCCGGCATGGTCGTCAAAATCGACACCCCAGATTTCAAGACAAGATGCGAAATCTGCAGACGCTATGCTATTTCCACCAACAAGAATATCCCTGAAAGTGTCGTAACTTACATCGCTGAGCGCCTCAAAACAAACGTCAGGGAGCTCGAAGGTGCGATGCTCAAACTAATCGCATTTTCATCCCTGCAGAATGTAAAAATCAACCTCGATATGGCCAGGGAAATCCTCTCTGAGCATCTCTCCAGAACTGACCCCATCGTGCATATCTCGGATATCGAGTCTTCGGTGGCCACCTTCTTCGGCACAACGCCTGCAAATATCCACTCGTCAAAAAAAGACAGGACCATTTCCCTTGCCCGGCATTTTAGTATGTACATTGCCAGAACGCATACAAAAATGTCACTGCCGGAAATAGGCAGATGTATGGGCAACAAAAACCACGCCACCGTACTTTTGGCATGCAGAAAAGTTGAAGACCAGGTAGCGCGAAATGTTGACCTGCACTGGATTGGCCCTGCCGGCAACAAAATTGCCAAAGCCAAAATCGTCCTCGAAGCCCTCGAAGAAAGCATCGCTGGCTAAAAACGGGCTTTACTCGCTGGTCTCTTGTCGATAGTAGAGGGGAAATTTTGGGGTTTTAAAAATGAGCAAAGATGCAACTCAAAATCGCACTCAACTGTCGTCAGGTGTTATCCAATGTCATCCAAGGTCATCCAAAGTATGTCCAACGTATGTCCAAAGCACTCCAACGTATGTCCAAAATACTCCAAAGTATGTCCAAATGCATCCAATTTCAGGTATTGATTTTGTTTTAAGTTCATTCATATAAAAGAGTTAAGAAAAAATTTAGACACAGATTTCACTGATTTTCACCTGCCGCGACGTGGGTCGCTGGCACGGCGGGCAGATTTTTTATTTTTCAAATTTTAAAGAGCGGGAGGCGCAGACGAATACCGCATAGACACATTCAATTGTTAAAGAACGGTCTTACGAAAGGGCAAGCACTAAGCTCGAATTCCGAAACCCGAAACAAATTCGAATTTTTCAAACTTAAATGTCCAAAACAAAACTTCATACAAATCAAAGTAGCACGGCCATCTTGGCCGTGTTGTCACGGGCTGGAAGCCCGTGCCACGGGAAAAACAGTCCCCTCTACAATGGGGCGAAGCTGCGCGTTTGGCCGAAAAAAACGTTAGCCACAGAGGTCTCAGAGGACACAGAGAAGAGATAAGTCATTGTTGGGTAAAGATTTAAGAAAAGTTAAAAAAATCTTAAAATTCCTGTTTTTGCCTTTTGGATACCTGCGCGTTTGGCCGATTTGCCTCAAAAACAGGCTAAAACGTCTTTCGTCCGGGAAAATCTTAGAAATTTTCAATAAAAACACTATTTCCCGGTATTTTTTCGTTATTATTCTTGACAAATCGGATTGGGGGGGTAAATTATACTGACAAGAGTTTTTGACGGAACTCAAAAAAATGTTATAGGTGGAGGCGTGAAAGTATGCATTTCTATTAGCTCAAATCAAATCATAGTCATTTCATAGTCATTTTGTTAGTAGAATTACGCAAATCGATAAATTAAAAACTATTTTTAGGAGGTAAGAAAATGAGAATGAGAATTTCAATTATTATTGTAGTGTTATTGACATCAATCCCAACTCTATTTGCCGCTGAACCGATTGATTTTGACAATTTGAACATTGCGTCCACCGGCTATGGGGTAGCTGCATATGAAGGAGCCACTCGTTTGATGGCCGCTTACAACAATGAGATTTACTTTATTCTTTCGGAGGATGGTACCGCTAACCCATCAAAAGTTTATTGCTACAACCCATCGGATGGATTGTCAAATGCTGTAAACCATTCGATTGTTGCCAAAACAACTGGAAGATTTGTAACTTTACGGCAGATAAATGACCTACTTTACTTCTCAGATACTCTTGGCAACGTGTATTCTTACGATGGAAGTACACTCACTGCAATGTCTGGAACACCGTTTACGGCAAATAATTACGTTTCATCAATCGAGGAGTATAACGGATTGATCTATTTTGGCACATCCATATCCAGCATCTATCGGTATGATGGATATACCTACGAGCAGGTTTATGGAGCAATCAATCGTGTACCCATAATGGATATGGCAGCTTGGCAGAAAGATGGGTATCTTTATGTTTCTGTTGGTCCTGAAAATGTTTGCTGTCCCCCTACTGGCTATACTATAAGGTCAAACAGTGGAAACGCAGGTTCATGGGAAACCGTTTTTCAGGACGTTTGGTGCACACTCATTCTTATGCCAACGCCGGACTACCTTTATACAGCGGTGATGGATTCCGCGTATTGGCTTGGCAGTAGCATTCGCAAAAGCAGTAATGGAACATCCTTTCCTGTAATCAACCAAAGTGGTGGTGAATATAAGGTCGGTTGGGGTTCACTTTACTACGATGGAATAGCGTATGTTTTTGTAGGTGGGTATAGCAACTACAGAGTTATCGATGAAAATGGATTGGTGAGTCTTGTTCCAAATCAAAATTGGTGTGTGACACAGGCGGTAGAATTAAACGGTGAAATCTATGCTCTGGCTCGGGTATCATCTGTTTCAAATGCCTCATTGCCGGGGGATGTATATTTAATAACTACAGCTCCCGAACCAGCCATTGCGGCTACTGTTGACATACAGCCGAATACGCTCAATCTTAAGAGCAAGGGCAATTGGATTACCTGCTATATTGCTTTTCCAGCAGATGCTGATGTGGCCGATGTTAATTCCAACACCATTTTGCTTAACGGCCAAGTTAAAGCTGAGTGGACAATGATTGAGGAAGAAGCACAGGTTCTGATGGCAAAGTTCAGCCGCTCAGCGGTGGAGGGTATCTTGCAACCCGGAACAGTTGAACTGACGGTAAGTGGTAAACTAAATGATGGAACCAGATTCGAAGGAAAAGACACGATTACCGTAATAAATAAAGGCAAGCCATAAACAGGCTTGTTGAGAAAACGCAGAGCAAAGTAGTTTCGACTGTTCCCTTTTAAATTTAAATTGGCTGAGAGTTGTGGTTATTACGTGACTCTCAGCTTTTTTTATATACAAAATCCGCAGAAAAAATGGTGGGGGTAGGCCGCTATGCGGCCGTTGCTCTGCGGGTCCCTCCTCTCCGCGTCGCCTTTCGGCTCGACTCCGTGTTCGGGATGACAAGGTGAGAAAAGTAAGAAGGTGGGAAAAGTGTGAAGAGCGTTTTAATTGATTATTGGGGAGAGAGGAAGAACCCTGCCACCCGGCTTTGCCAAGGGCTACGCCGAGGCAGGCTCGCCACCCCCGATAAAAACATTCAAGGGCGGGAGGGCGAAGATGGCAGGGGGGATAAATACATAACCCCGTCACACGCCAAGGGCGATGATGACGGGGCTAAATATGATTGCGTTCGGGGCAAGTGGAGTCGGGGTGCGGGGGTATCTATTGACGGCTGGGCGCATTTCGGTTAACTTAGCGGCTCTTTAATGGAGCATCCAAATGAAGATAGATTGTTTTGTTCTTGGCGAATACGCGACAAATTGCTATATACTGCGAAAAAACGAGGCGGCTAAAGACTGCCTGATAGTTGACACAGGTCTTGAGGCAGGCGAACTCGTAGAGTTTCTGCATCGGCATAAATTGGCGCCCGCTGCCGCAGTTTTTACTCACGGCCACATCGACCACATCAGCGGCCTGCTCGAACTGAGGCACGATTATCCGAACATAAAGGTTTATATACATAAACTCGATGCGGAAATGCTCACCGGCGACGGCGGCAATTTATCTATGCTGCTCGGTGAGCCGTTCACCACCGACCCCGCGGATTTTCTCGTTAAAGACGGCGACATAATCAACCAGGCAGGGCTAACCCTTGAGGTTTTCCATACCCCCGGCCATACGCCGGGCGGGATTTGTTTATATTCAAAAAATGATGGTGTTGTTTTTTCGGGCGATACATTGTTTGCCGATTCGGTCGGCAGGACAGACTTTCCCGGCGGCAGTATGGCACAATTGATAAAGGGCATTCGAGAAAAGCTTTTGCCCCTGCCAGATGAAACTATTGTCTATCCCGGGCACGGCCCGCAGACAACAATCGCTGGGGAAAAAGAATGCAACCAATATCTGCAGGAGTAACTTAACGGCTTTTTGACATTATCCGGCAGCAAATTTTTCGTCCGATAAATAAAAGGGGGTTAGATGTGCTGCTGGAAAATATTGCAAAAAAATATTTGTTGTTCACATCGCACAATAATAATGGTAGTATGCTTACCATAGACTAAAGCAAAATGGCCGAATATAAACAGGTATTGAAAAAGCAAAGCCAACTGGCTGCGATATTTATTTCGATACTTGTCATTGTTGTCCTTTATTTTGTCTTTTTAAATTTTTTGAATGAAAGGTCTTTATGGCCATAAGTAGTATACCCGCACTGAAGATAGGGAATTTGAAAATCAGTCCGCCAATAATACAGGGCGGGATGGGCGTAAGAGTATCAAGCTCAAATCTTGCGTCTGCTGTCGCAAATACCGGCTGTGTAGGCGTCATTGCCAGCGCCGGGTTAGGCGAATATGAAGATTCGCCGACTCGCGACGCCAAGGAACTGACTGAAGAGGCCTTCAGGCAGGAGATAAGAAAGGCAAAGAGCCGTACGAATGGAATAATCGGCGTCAACATAATGGTAGCTCTTTCCAATTATGATGACCTTGTGAAAATAGCGGTCGAGGAGAATGTCGATATGATAATCTCCGGTGCCGGCCTGCCCTTGTCTTTGCCGCAGCACCTCAACGGCAAGGACGTCAAACTAATCCCAATCGTTTCCTCGGCGAGGACCTTTCAGATAATCTGCAAGAGATGGGAACACCATTACCATAAACGCCCGGATGCCGTGGTTGTGGAAGGCGTCAAGGCAGGCGGCCATCTCGGGTATTCCTATCAAAGCATCATGGATAATTCCGCACAAACCCTTGAGCAGATTATGTCAGAAGTTATTGAAATCGCAAATTCTTTCGAGCTGCACATTCCTGTTATTGCCGCAGGAGGGATTTTTACCGGCCAGGATATCGCTCGTTTTCTAAGGATGGGCGCTTCGGGCGTCCAGATGGCGACTCGTTTTGTTTGTACAGATGAATGCGATGCCCATGACAACTTCAAGCAGGCTTACTTAAACGCAAAAGAGGGTGATTTGACTATCATAAACAGCCCAGTAGGTTTACCCGGAAGAGTAATAAACAACAAGTTTGTGGAAAGCATCAAACAGGGCAAAACCATACCTTTCAACTGCAGGTATCATTGCCTTAGAACCTGTAATCCTAAAGAGGCGCCGTACTGTATAGCCAAGGTTCTGTCGAATGCAGCACGGGGAAAACTGGATGAATCTTTCGTATTTGCCGGTTCAAATGCTTACCTGTGTACCGAAATAGTGCCTGTCAAAGTACTTGTTGAAAAATTAACTGAAGAATTAGCCTCGGCTCTTGCCGAAGAAAAGCTATGCACGAAGTGACATGGCTCTAAAGCCGGTAATATTCCATTCTGTCCGAAATCCCAAATGAAAATAGCAGTACATATTACGCATGAATCAATGAAGAAAATGGGGGGCATAGGGGCGGTACTTAGCGGGGTGTGCAATTTAGAGGATTATAAACGCTTTTACGATAAAACGATTTTCTATGGGCCGCTGTTTGATTTGCCTGCGGACAGTTTTCCCCATCTTGGAACAACACTGGAGCGGCTGTTTTCCAGCCACGACAACTATGATGCGGGGGATTACGCAAAGAAATTCGGCGAAATCATAAAAAAGTACAACGTTGATATTGTTTACGGCAAAAGAAAACTTGTCAGCGATTTTGATACAACCAGATCCACCACAGTTGATGTAGTTAATGTCGGCATAAACAGGATGAACCACGCCGAAGTGGAAAAGTTTAAGTTTGCGGTGTGGAAAAATTTCGGCATCAAATCCAATCTTTATGAGAAAGACTGGGATTATGAGCAGTATTTAAGGATTGCGATACCGTTTCTTGAGATACTTGAGAAGTTATACGGCTCTGATGCTCATTATTTCTATTTTGCGCACGAATATATGGGTATTCCGTCGGTGTTGTCGGCTTTGATGAGCGGCAAAAAGCAGACAACGGTATTTGTTGCACATGAGGTTTCGCCGGCAAGGTCGCTGGTGGAGGACAGCCCCGGCCACGACATAAGTTTTTACAACATTTTGCGAAAAGCCGAGGGGCCGCACAAAGACCTTGAGCATATTTTTGGCTCCCTGGCGCACAACGCAAGGAGTGAACTGATTAAAAGGGCAGTGAAGTTCGACCATATATTTGCTGTCGGAGACCTTGTCAAGGAAGAGTATCAATTTCTTGTGCCGAATACGCCGCCGGATAAGATAAAAGTGGTTTACAACGGGGTGTCGGCCAAAAGCATTTCTTTCGAGCACAAGCAGCAAAGCAGGGCTCATATCGAGAAATATATAGATTCACTATATAATTTTACACCTGATGTAATACTGACACACGTTACGCGGCTGGTTGCCAGCAAAGGGATATGGAGAGATATTTCGTTATTGTATTTCCTCGACGAAATTTTTGACGCACAGAATCTAAAGGGCGTCTACATACTTTTATCCACACTTATTGCAACCGGCAGGCCGTCTGAAGATATTTTCAGAATGGAAGACGATTATGGCTGGCCTGTTTTGCACAGGGAGGGCT
>Ga0315274_10006783_pt1 | contig 16650 bp, 10 predicted proteins | sample YL17G02_20_MG_FD_203700 | JGI IMG/M metagenome (GOLD analysis project Ga0315274, IMG submission 203700) | Sediment microbial communities from Yellowstone Lake, YNP, Wyoming, USA - YL17G02_20 | ecosystem: Environmental > Aquatic > Freshwater > Lake > Sediment | place: USA: Wyoming | collected...
CGGTCATCGCCGAGAGACCCGGGGCGATGACCCCGCCCACGTAGCGGCCGTGGTGATCGACCACATCAAAAGTCAAGGCGGTGCCAAAATCCAGCACCACCACCGGCGCGCCGAAGTAATGTCGCGCTGCCACGGCATTGGCCAGCCGGTCGGCTCCGATGGTTTCGGGTTTCGGGTAATCGATGCCAATTCCAGAGACGGTCTGGGCCGTGAGTTCGAGCGGCTCCAGGTGCCATCGCCGGCTCACGAACCGCCAGACCAGCGGCGTGGCGCGGGGCACGACACTGCAAAACGCGACGCCTTCCGGGCGCGCACGTCCCGTGAATCTCTCCACCCGTTCGGCCGCTTCACGGTTGAACCACGCCGCAGTCGGAAGCTCGGCCTGCCGGACGACCCGACGGGGATTGGCCAGTCCGAGATGCGTGTGGGTGTTGCCGATGTCGAGGAGGACAATCACTTTGCGCACGAGGATAACGCCAACCAGCTTGGCCGGGTAATCACTTCTCCGGAGCGCGCCGGATCGGTCATCGTTTCGTTCATCTCGCCATGCTCACGTCCCCGCCAACAACCCGTTCCAAGTGGCCGTGCTGCGTGCGGAGGAGCAACGCGCCGTCGCTATCCAGCGATTCCGCGCGCCCCTGAAGACGCCGCTCGCCCACTTGGATGGTGACCTCCCGGCCGATCGTCGTGCAGCGGGCCTCCCACTCATCGGCCAGGGCCTCGAATTGACCGCCGCCGATGCGGGCATAGTCTTGATCCAGCTCGCGGAGGATCGCTGTCGCGAGTTCGGCCCGCATCTGGCAGCGGCCGGTTTCGATGCGGAGCGAAGTGGCCGGCTTGCGGAGTTCCGCGGGTAATTCGCCCGGCGTCTGGTTTACGTTCACGCCGATGCCCAGGATGACATATTTGACCGAGTCCAATTCCGCGCTCATCTCCGTCAGCACGCCGGCCACCTTCCGGCCGCACAGGAGAATGTCGTTGGGCCACTTCACCTCGGCCGGGGAATCCGTGACGCCTGCCATCGCCCGGACCAGGGCGGTGGCCGCGGCGATGGTTAGTTGCGTGACCGCTTGGGGCTGGAGTTTGGGGCGCAGCAACACCGAAAACCAAAGCCCCTTTCGCGCGGGTGAGACCCACTGGCGGCCCAGCCGCCCCCGGCCTTTCGTTTGGGCCTCGGCAAAGACCGCCACCCCTTCCTTTACCCCATCGCGGGCGAGTTTCTCCACGATGTCATTGGTGGAGGTGGTTTTCTCGAACACACGGATGTCGCGGCCGATGATTCGGGTCTTGCCCAGCCGGGACAGGAGGTCGTCGGCGTGCAAGACATCGGGCACACTGATGAGGCGATAGCCCCGGTGCGGACTGGCCTCAATGTCATAGCCCAGCGCGCGCAATTCCTCGATCCGCGCCCAGACAGCCGCGCGGCTGACACCGAGTTGCTGCGCCAGGTCCGCCCCGGAGACGGAGCCTTCACCCGTGGCGCGCAGGGCCGAGAGAATTCGCGCATCGGTGGTCATGGCGGTGTCATCATAAGTTGAGAGCACAAAATTGAGGTCGCAAAGTGTCGGCTTACTCGGGCTGAAAGTCCAGGCCGATGTCCACCGCGCGGGCCGAGTGCGTGAGCGCGCCGACGGAAATGTAGTCCACGCCGGTCTCAGCAATCGCCCGCACCGTTTGCAGGTTTACCCCACCGCTGGCTTCAGTCCGGGCGCGCCCGCGTGCGAGTTGCACGGCGCAGCGGAGTTGCTCCTGGGTCATGTTGTCCAGGAGCACGATGTCAGCCCTCGCCTCGAGGGCTTGCTGGACCTGTTCCAGGGTGTCCGCTTCGACTTCGACTTTGAGTTGCGGCCATCGCAAACGGGCCCGCTGGATCGCCGCGGCAATGGCGTTGGGCTTTTCCTCGCGCAGCGCGGCGAGGTGGTTGTCCTTGATCAACACCCGGTCATACAGGCCGAGACGGTGATTGCCTCCGCCGCCGCAGGCGACCGCGTACTTCTCCAGGCGGCGCCAGCCGGGCGTGGTCTTGCGCGTGTCGAGGATTTGCGCGCCCGTGTCCTGGACCGCCGCCACGAACTGGGCCGTCAGGGTGGCGATGCCGGAAAGGCGCTGCACGAAGTTCAGCGCGACCCGTTCAGCGGTCAGGATGGCCTGGGCCGAACCGCGGACCCCCAGCAGCCTCCGGCCGCGACCGGCCTGCTCGCCATCCTGGAGGAACCGCTCCATCTGTACGGCCGCCGAGAGCTCAGCGAAGGCGGCCTCCGCCAGGGCGATGCCAGCCAGCCGTAGCGGCTCCCGCGCGACGATCGCGCCGCGCAGCGAGGCGTTTTCGGGCACGATGGCCAGAGTCGTTGCATCCCCGCTGCCAACGTCTTCCTCCAACGCGGCCCGAACCACCCGCCGGATCTCTTCAGTGGACAATGGATCCATGGCTGGAGCGTGCCCCGAAAAGGGCCAGGCCGAAAAGCAAAAACGCGGCGGAGTTTTAGTGCTGGTGCACGCGGTATTTTCGGGCAAATTTATACAAATCACGTATTCACGGTGTCTATGGGATGAAACGGTGAAGGGCGATGCGCAAGCGACGGGGCCCTGGTGCGAGCGGCTTTACGAGGCGAAGGCCGCGGAGCTCATCCTGTACGGCCGGGCGCTGGGCCTGAGCCACGGCGAGGCCGAAGACGTGTTGCAGGAGACGTTCCTGGCGTTAGTGCGCCTGGACTCCCCACCCGAGCAACCGGAGCGCTACTGCGTGCGGAGTTTTCGCAACCGGGCGTTGAACTATCGGCGGAGCATGTGGCGCCGGCTCACCCGGGAATGGGAGTCGCACCGCTGGTTCGAACGGTCCCCGGTCGAAACCGAGGCGGAACGCGCGGCGATGCGGGGTCTGGCCGAGTTGCCCGCCGAGCAGCGCGAGGTGATTGTGCTGAAGGTGTGGCACGAATACACCTTTGCCCAGATCGCGGACTTGCTGGCCATCTCGCCCAACACTGTGGCGGGCCGCTATCGCTACGGCCTGCAGAAACTGAAAGCCTGTTTGAAAGAGCCTGCGTATGAACAACTGGAAATCGCTCCGGAAGCAGTGGCGTTCCTGGACACCGCGCCCACCATCGGCGAGACTTAAGATCCGTCTGTTCCCGGCAGCCAGGGTACCGTCGGCCACCGCAACGCGCGCCACGGGGTGGGCTTGGTTTGCGCCTGTGACTGCGCTGTTCCTCCTGGTCAGCCTGGTCGTGGGCGAGCGCAGTCTGGGGCCGATGTACCTGGGGCACTCCGGATCGGACGGGGTGCTGGCCGCCTTGGCGCTGAGCAACCAACAGGCTGCCTCGATGTTGACCTCGGCGGATTCCTGCGACCGCAATGCGCCGCCGCGGCTGGCGTTTTCCTGGACCAACTCAAGCCGCTCCACCTCCAGCCTGAATACCACGCTGCTGTTTACGAACAGTCTGATCCACTAACATGAGCAGTGACTCCGCGAAGCCGGGCAAAGGCAAGACCCCACCTCTTTCCAAGACTCCGTCACCCCAACCAGGCCCCGAAAGGAAGCCCTCCCCGCCCCCGCCCGCGGCGACCGTCCCGCCGGGCCGGCCGCCCGCCTTGTTCCGCCGGATTGACTGGCTGACTTTTGCCGTGGCCACGGTGCTGGTGTTCGTCGGCTATTACTACACCTTGGCGCCGGACCTGACGCTGGAGGACTGCGGCGAACTGGCGGTTGGCTCCTTCTACGCCGGCGTTCCGCATCCGCCGGGCTACCCGGTGTGGACGGTCTGCTCCTATCTCTTCACCTTGTTGGTGCCGTTCTCAAACATCGCCTGGCGGGTGGCGTTGATGTCGGCGGCCTCGGGAGCCTTCGCTTGCGGGGTGATCGGACTGATGGTCTCCCGGGGCAGCAGCATGATGATCGAGAGCATCGCGGAGCTCAAGGACATTGACCGGCGTTGGGAGAACGCCATCTGCCTGGTCTCCGGCCTGGTGGCGGCCATGCTGTTTGGCTATAACGGTTTTGTCTGGAGCCAGGCGGTCATCGTGGAGGTGTACGTGTTCAGCGTGCTTTCGCTGGTGGCGGTATTGTGCCTGTTGTTGCGGTGGCTCTATGCGCCCCACCAACTTCGCTATCTCTACTGGGCCGCCTTCCTCTTCGGTATCTGCCTCACCAACCACCAGACCCTGGTGGTGGCGATCATGGGCATCGAGGTGTTGATCCTCGCGGCCCGGCCGACCCTGGGGCGCGACCTGTTTTTCGCGAACTGTCTGGGCTACATCGGGGGTCTCATCCTGAAAGCCAACGGGATGATCGGTTCTTTCGAAGGCAATCTGCCGCTGTTTTTCATCTTCAATGCCGTGGGCGTGTGGTCGATGCTCACCTGCGCCTGGTCGGAGATCGAGCACAAAGACCGCACCAAATGGATGACCCTGTTGGGCTACTTCCTGGGCGCCGTGTTCCTTGCCTTGCTGTGGGTGCTCAACGTCTCCAAAGGCCGGGTCGAATCCGCCCGAGGCATCGAGCTGTTCTATATTATGTACCAGTCGCTGGCCCTGCTCAGCCTGGCCCTGTACTCGTGGTTCACCCGAAAAACGGAGCGGATGCTGTCCAACTGGTTGCCAGTCCTGCTCATCACGCTGTTCGTCGGCTTGGGGGCTTTGTTCTACTTTTACATGCCGCTGACCTCCATGACCAACCCGCCGATGAACTGGGGGTACCCGCGCACCTGGGATGGTTTCATCCACGCCTTCACGCGCGGGCAGTACGAACGGACCAACCCGACAAATATTCTCGCCGATCCGCAGCGCTTCATCAACCAACTGTGGTTGTACATGGACGGGGCGTTGGCCGAATACAACGCGGTCTATCTCTTGATTGCCCTGGTCCCCTGGCTGTTCTACTTCCGCATGCAGAAGCGGGAGCGGGCGTGGGTGTTGGGGTTGACAGCGAACTTCCTGTTCCTGTCCGTCTTGTTGCTCATGCTGCTGAACCCGAACACCGACCGGCAGAGCCGGGACCTGGTCCGGGTGTTCTTCGGCGCCTCCCATGTGATCGTCTCGATGGGCGTGGGCTACGGCCTGACCATCATTGCCGCCGCCATGTGCGCGCAATATGAGCGCTACCGGTTTTGGGGGCTGATGGGCAGTGCCGTCGCGACCAGCATCGCGCTCTTTGCCGTATTGATCATCTTCAGGGTCCTGGGGGTGGATGCCGCTGGCATGTTCGGCGTGGAGCCCAGTCAATACTGGCTGGTGCGGCTCACCGCGTTGTTTTCCCTGGGATCGGCCGTGGTCGCCGTCGGCCTGTTCCTGTTCTCACGCCGTCGAGCTCTGATGCTGCCGCTGTTGGGCCTGTTTGCCATCCTGCCGACCTGGTCGATTCTGTCGCATTGGTCGGACAATGAACAACGCGGTCATCTGTTTGGCTATTGGTTCGGTCACGACATGTTCCGGCCGCCTTTCGCGGGCAAGGATGGCAAGCCGCTCTACCCGGAGATGGCGCGGGACGCCATCCTGTTCGGGGGCACCGATCCGGGCCGGTTCTGTCCCACTTACATGATTTTCTGCGAGAGCTTCATCCCGCCGCAGTGCAAGCCGCTGGACCCGACTTTCGATCGCCGTGACGTGTACATAATCACGCAGAATGCCCTGGCCGACGGGACTTATCTCAGTTACATCCGGGCCCACTATAACCGGTCAACCCAGGTGGACACGCCGTTCTTCCAGGAGATGCTGCGCCCCGGCAAGGAACGCGCCGAGCAGGACCCGCTCAAGCTGTACACCAACGCCGTGGCCAAGGCGGTCGCGCCCTTTGACCGTTTCTTCACCGAGTTCGGCCGCAGGATTGAAGCGAAACGCCGGGACCGCGGCGTCTATCCAAAGGAAGAGATCTATACCCCCACACCGGCTGACGCGGACCTGTGTTACAGGACTTACATCGAAGACGCCGGCCGCCGGAAGATGCACGACGAACAGTTCCCCAATGAACCGAGGCAAACCAAACCCGGCGAAGATGTCAACGTTGTGGGCGGTCGCGTGCAGGTCAGCGGCCAGGTCGCCGTGATGGCCATCAACGGCTTGCTGACCAAGGTGATCTTCGACAAGAACCCGGGGCACGAGTTCTACGTGGAGGAAAGCTTCCCGCTCGACTGGATGTACCCGTACCTGGAGTCCTTCGGTATCATCATGAAGATCAATCGCCAGCCACTCAAGACGCTCAGCGAGGAGGTCTTGAGCCGCGACCACGAGTTCTGGAGCCAATACTCGCAACGGCTGATCGGCGACTGGATCACCTACGACACGCCCCTGTCAAATATCTGCCAGTTCGTGGAGCGGGTTTACGAACGCCGGGACTACACCGGGTTCACCGGCGACCGGAAGTTCATCCGGGATGACCAGGCCCAGAAGTCGTTTTCCAAACTGCGCAGTTCCATCGGCGGCATCTATGCCTGGCGCGTAGGTCAGGACTGCCCGCCAGAATATCGCCCCAAGTCCACCGCCGAGTACCAGCAGATTCTAAGAGAAGCCGACTTCGCATTCCGACAGGCCTTCGCGTTCTGCCCGTACAGCCCGGAAGCGGTCTTCCGGTATGCCCAACTGTTGGCCAACCAGAACCGGCTGGAGGACGCTCGCCTGCTGGCGCTCACCTGCTTGAGGCTGGATCCGTACAGCGCCGCCGCGCAGGGCCTTTTGGGCAGCATCGACAGCTTGCTCAAACTGCGGGAAAACGCCGCGCTGGCCCAGACGCAGCTTGGCGGCATGGAGCAGATCTACCGCAACAACCCGATGAATCTCTCCAATGCCTTCGCGCTCGTCACGGCCTACTGGCAGCTCAGGCAATCCAACCAGGCCATGCAGGTTCTGGACAACCTGATGAACAACCCGCAGGCTGACGCCTCGACGCTCGTGAACGTCGCCTATGCCTATTCACAGTTGATGCAGATCGGCCGATTGGAGCTCGCGCTGACCAAATTGGTCAAACTCATGCCGGAGAATGCGGATGCCTGGTACGACCTCGCCGTTACCCAAGCCACCCTGGGCAAGGCCAAAGAGTCCCTGGCCTCCCTGGGCCGGGCGCTCCAGCTCAACGCGCAGCGCCTGGCCGCTCAGTCCAATGCCAAGGACCTGCGGGCCTATGCCGCCCAGGACGCGCGTTTCACCAACCTCAAGGCCCTGCCCGAGTTCCAACAGTTGGTAGGTCCGCTGGAAAAGAAGTAGGGCGCCGCCCGGAGCAGCGCGATGCAGTCATCCTCTGCGCATGGGAAGATCTCGCAGTAGCCGAAGCCGCGGTCGTCCTCAGCACCACCCCCAAGGCCGTGGAGTCCCGCCTGTACCGCGCCCGCCGGCTGTTGCGCGAGAGACTCAGGAAACGGTTGCAGTGAACCGTGGCACCCGAAGGCAGGCCAGAGGGCGGCATGCCGATTTTGATTGCCCGACCGAAAGCGGAGCGACGAAACTCGCCCCCGAATGGACGAGCAATCCTATTCGGTGCCCACCGCGCTCCGGAGTGTCCTGAGCCACGGCCAGTTCACGCGCTATATGGCGGGCGAAGCCGTGTCCATGACCGGCACGTGGATGCAAGTGATGGCGCAAAACTGGGTCATGACCACCCTCACCGCCAGCGCCGCGATGCTGGGCCTGGTCAACTTCGCCGCCGGGCTCCCGATGATTGCGCTGTCGATGGTCGGCGGCTCGCTGGCCGACCGCTATGACCGGCGCAATATCCTGCTGACCACCCAGGTCGTGCAGATTGCCCTGGCGCTGGTCACCTTGCGTCCCCGCGATCAGGGCTCGGCGGAGGAGGAAGCCCGGCGCCGCGGCGGGATCAAAGAGGGCCTCGCCTACGTCCGTGCGGACAAACCTACGCTCGGCTTGATCGCCCTGATGGCCGCCACCACCGTGTTCGTGTTTCCAGCCATGGTGGTGATGCTGCCGCTCTATGCGAAGAACCTGCTGCAATTGGGCCCCGACAGAATGGGCCTCCTGATGGGCATCTCCAGCATCGGCTCGTTCACCGGCTCAGTCAGTTTGCTGGCGGTGCCGCGCCGACGACGGTGCGGCCTGATGCTGGCGGCCGTCATTGCGGCGGCGGCCGCGCTGACCAGCCTGAGCCAGGCGCAACGTTTTCCGGTGGCAGCCGTCTCGCTGGTGGTGTTGTCGCTCGGTGTCTCAACGCTCATCGGCCTGGCAAACACTATCGTTCAGGAACGCGCCCCGAGCCCCCTGCGCGGCCGCGTCTCGGCGATCGCCGGACTCAGCTTCTTTGGCCTGATGCCCTTTGCCAGCCTGGGCATTACGAGCGTGGCCGATTGGCTCGGGATGCGGACAGCGCTCCTGGCGGCGGCGGTGCTCTACCTGGGCACGGCCCTCCCGGTGCTCATCGGGTCGCGTCGTCGAATCTACGAGGTCCCTCCTATGATGGCCAAAACCGGACCGCTGTCGGTCACTTCGCTGCCCTCGCGTTGAACCCCACCTCTGCCCCACAACCAGGGCCTGGTTTTCCCCCTGTCGCTGAGTCCGTGAGCTGGTTCGCAATACCCACTGGAAAATGCGCGATCCTTAGACGTCGCGCGACTGAGACCTAATGCCGGCCAATACCCACTCGCCCGGAAGCGTCGCCCGATTGCGCCGGCTCCTTTTTCTTGGAGCCGTTGCGTTGGCGCTGCTTTACCTTCTGCTGCTCATCCCTGAACGCGAGCCACCTGCTCCCAGCGGCGCCGGCCGGCAACCGTTTGCCTGGAACCAGAACGCCTACTGGTCTGAACTCGAGCGCCTGTTCATCCAGGCGCGGAACGCCGGGTGCGAAACCCTCACCGACCGGATCGACGCCGCGGTCTCCGACAGCCAACGGTTGCTCGACGACATCTCGGCGAAGCCTCTACCGCCTGAAGACGCCGCCTTCACGACGCTCGAAAACCACCTTTTCCAGCTCGCGCCACTCATGGCCGCCTGCCCGCAACGCCTGCCCGATTACTCTGCGCTCCTCACCCGGACGCGCGCGCAGGCAAAGCACCAATCGCAGCATTGGGAGATGAACGCGCCCCCAACCCGCCAGAGACTCTACCGGCTCTTGTCCGGCACGCGCCTGGCGCTGGAGGAAGTCATGCTGCAAGCGCCGGCCGGAGTCGATCTCCCCCAACTCACGCTCTGCGACAACGAACCGTCCGGGACGCCCGCAGCCGATCTGCTGGGCGTGACGCTCCACAGCGGAGACATCCTGGTTTCCCGCGGCGGCGCCCCGACCTCCGCCCTCATTGCGCGCGGTAATGATTATCCCGGCAGCTTCTCGCACGTCGCCCTGGTGCACGTGGACGACAAGACCGGTCGCGCTTGCGTCATCGAATCGCATATCGAACGCGGCGTAGCCGTCGCGTCCTTCGAGGCCTATCTAAAAGACCGGAAGCTGCGTATCATGGTGCTCCGACTCCGCGCCGACCTGCCGACGCTCAAGGCCGATCCGTTGTTGCCCCACAAAGCAGCGTCTCTGGCCCTGGAGGCACCGGGACGTCATCATATCCCCTACGATTTCGCGCTGAACTACCGCGACCATCGCGCGCAGTTCTGCTCGGAAGTCGTCTCCGCCGCGTATGAACAGGTCGGCCTCAACCTGTGGATGGGGCTGTCGTTCGTTTCTTCACCCACGGTGACCGCCTGGTTGGCGTCGCTCGGCGCGCGAAACTTCGAAACCCAGGAACCGGCTGACCTCGAGTACGACCCGCAGCTTCGCGTGGTCGCCGAGTGGCGGGATCGGGCCACGCTCTTCAAGGCGCACGCCGACGACGCGGTGACCGATGTCATGTTGGCGGAAGCCAAACCGGGCGTGGGCTTGGATTATCGGGACCTGCTCCTGCCCTTCGCTAGAGCGGCCAAGGCTTATAGCGCGGTGCTGAATCTGTGCGGCAAGGTCGGTCCCGTCCCGGAAGGGATGAGCGCCACGACCGCGCTTCGGGTCAAGAAGTACCGCCACGAGCACGCCGCGATTGTGGCGCGCTTGCTCGCGCTGGCCGACGACTTTCAGAGCAAACGGGGATACGCCCCCCCTTACTGGGAACTGGTGAGACTTGCTCGACAGGCAAAACATGACTTCGAAAACACACCGTGAACTGCCGCCGCTCCAGAACGCTTTGCCGCCATCTCTGACCCGCGTCCTCCTGACGTTGCGGCGTGCTGGCGTATTCGCCAGCGAGGCCGTGGCCCTGCCACCACACAAAAATGCAAAGGAGGACTTCCCACGGGCATCCGGACCTGCTAGGCTGTCCCCATGTCACAGCATCCAGCACCTCCTGGAGGCCGCGTTACCGCGGATCCTGCACCATTGCCCGTGGCGTCCGCTGAATCCTCAGCTCTGACCCGACGGCAGTTTCTCAAACAAGCCGCCCTGGCCGGCGGCGTCCTCGCCGGGCCCTTGATTATCCCCGCTTCGGCCCTGGGCCGAGGCGGCGCCGTAGCGCCGAGCGAACGCATCGTGCTCGGCGGCATCGGCATCGGCGGCCGGGGCTCGTACGTGCTGAGCTGGATGCTGCCGGAGCCGGACGTGCAATTCGTCGCCGACTGCGATCCGCAGAGGTCGCGTCGCGAGGCCGTCAAGCGGACGGTGGACGGCAAGTACGGCAATAATGACTGCGCGCTGTACAGCGATACCCGCGAGTTCCTGGCCACACGCACAGACATCGACGCGATCCTGAGCACGACCGGCGATCGTTGGCATGCCCTGATGGCCACGCTGGTGATGCGCTCGGGTAAAGACGTGTATTCCGAAAAGCCGTCCTCCATGACCATCGCCGAAGGCCAGATGGTCGTGGAAACCGCGCGACGCTACGGACGCGTTTACCAGACCGGCACACAGCGCCTGAGCGAGGGCAACTTCGTTTTCGCTATCGAACTGGCCAAGAGCGGGCGGCTCGGCAAGGTGCACACCGCCTACGCCCACATCGCCCCCTGGGACGCAGCGGCCATGCGCCATGACTGGCTGCCCGGCCAACCGGAACCGCCCAAGGACCAGGTGGACTGGGACCAGTGGCTGGGGCCGTGTCCCTGGCGGCCGTACAACCCCGAATACACGCGTGGCGGCTGGCGCGGCCACTACGATTTTCACACCAGTTGCATCGGCGAATGGGGCGCGCATACCTTCGCCCAGGCCCAGGCCGGTCTCGACCTCCTCGATACCTCCCCGGTCGAATACCAATACGTCGATAACCCGACCGGTGATGGCATGGTCACGCACTTCGCCAACGGCACCAGAATGATCCTGTCCCGCGGCGACAAGTATTGGCATGGCTCCTGTGGCATGCGCTTCGACGGACCCGAAGGCTGGGTCTCCGTGGCCGACGGTTACTCGCGCCCGGAGGTCTCCAACCCGGCGCTGCTGGCGGACTTCAACAAGGTGGTCAACGACTACATCGCCCGCACCCAGCGTCCGATGAGCCACGTGCGCGACTTGTTCAACTGCGTGAAATCGCGCCGCCTCACCGTGGCCAATCCCGTCGTCATGCACCGGACCATGTCCACCGTCCACGCCGCCAATATCTGCATGTGGCTTAAACGGAATATGAAGTACGACCCGGTGAAGGAGGAGTTCATCGGCGATCCGGAAGCCAACCGGCTGCGCTCGCGCGCCCAGCGTGAGCCGTGGATCGCCTAACCAAAGGCAACCAACCTCTACCCGGAGTAATTACCATGACCAAGCTCACCTCAAATTACGTTCTGGTTGCCGTGCTCCTGACCGCCGGCCTCGCCACCGCACACGCGCAAAATCCCACGCCCTTGTTGACGCAACCCGCCGACAAACTCGTCGCCGTTCTCCAGTCGCAGGCGGGCCTGAAGGAAAAGGCCGATGCCTGCCGCGAACTCGCCGTCATCGGCACCAAGGACGCCGTACCGGCCCTGGCCGCGCTCCTCCCCGACGAGAAACTCAGCCACATGGCCCGCTACGCGTTGGAGACGATCCCCGATCCGTCCGCGGACAGCGCCCTGCGCGACGCGCTGGGCAAACTCAAAGGCCGTCTGCTGGTCGGCGTCATCGGCAGCCTCGGTGTCCGCCGGGACACGAAGGCCTTCGAGCCGCTCACCAGACTCCTGGAGGATCCCGATTCCGATGTGGCCCAGGCAGCGGCCCGGGCGCTGGGCCGCCTGGGAACTCCGGAAGCTGCAAAGGCCTTGCTGGCGGCGGCGGCGGGTGCCCCTGAGGCCAACCTCGTGGCGTTCTGCGAAGGATTGGCACGTTGCCTGGAAGTCCTGATGACGCAAGGCCAGCGCGACCTCGTGGCCGAGATCTGTGATCACTATCGCGACTCCCAACTGCCGCATCAGGTCCGGACCGCGGCGTTGCGCGGCGCCATCATGGTCCGCGGCACGGATGGCTTGGCGCTGCTGCGCGAGAACCTGCGCGGTGACGACTACATCCTGTTCGCCGCCGCCGTTCGCACGGCCCTGGAAATGACGGGCACAGGCTTTACCCAGGCGCTGGTGGCTGAGTTGGGCCAGTTGTCCGCCGACAAGCAGATCGTGGTCCTCCAAGCGCTCGGCCAGCGCGGCGACGCGGCGGCGTTGCCGGCGCTGTTGGCCACGGCCAAGGCCGGCGCGAAAGCAGTCCGGGTCGCGGCGATCCGCGCCTTGCCGATGATCGGTAAACCGTCCGCCGTGCCGGTTCTTGTCGAGTTGATGGCCGATCCCGAAGCCGAGATTGCTCAAGCCGCCCAGGAAGCCCTGGCGGGCCTGCCCGGCACCGAGGCCGACGCCGCAGTGATGACCCTGCTCAACAGCGGGGAAACGCCTCGACGCCTCAAGGCCATCGACCTCATTGGCCGGCGGCGGATGACGTCGCGCATACCCGCTTTGCTGGCCGCCGCGGGCGACCCCGAACCGAGCATCCGCCCGGCGGCGCTGAAGAAGCTGGGTGAGTTGGGCGGTCCCGCCGAACTGTCGGCGCTGCTCAGCCGCTTGATGAAATACAAGGAAGCCCAGGACCTGGACGCCGCCGAGCAGACCCTGAGCGCGGTGTGCGCCAAAGCTGACAACCCGGAATCCTGTGCCGAAATGCTCACGGCCGGGCTCGCCCAAGCCCCGCCCGCGCAGAAAAGCCGCCTCATGAGCGTCTTCGCCACCGTCGGCGGAGCGGGCGCCCTGCAGACCGTCCGTTCCGCAGTGGATGATCCCAATGCTGAAGTTCATGGCGCGGCCGTCCGCGCGCTGGCTTCGTGGAAGACTGTCGATGCGGCGCCAGTCGTGCTCGCGCTGGCCAAGACCGCCACTAGTCCGACCGACAAAATGCTCTGCCTGCGCAGTTACCTCGACTGGGCCTCGCAGACCGATCTTGCGGCTGACCGCCGCTTGTCGATGTGCCAGCAGGTCGGCAGTCTGGTTCAACAGCCCGAGGAGAAGAAACTGCTGCTCCGCGCGTTGGGCGCCATCAAGACGACGGAGTCCCTGGCGCTGGTCGCGCCCTATCTGGACGACGCGGCGACCCGGGAAGAAGCGAGTGCCGCCACGGTGGCGACCTCCGAAGCGATCCTGAAGGGAGCCGACGCCGCCCAACTGGCACCCAAACTGATCGATCCGTTGCAGAAGGCGGCGCAGGTGACGGGCGATGCCAACCTCGCCAAGCGCGCCAAGGCGCTGTTGCAGCAGGCGCAAACCAAGGCCGCCACGAAATAGGCAAGCCAGCCGCAACCCCGGCTTCAACATAGCGGCACTCAGGTCAAAGCGGTTTCGTCACTCTTCAATTGGGTGCGACGCTAATCTCGGACAAAGGCCACGCCGATTGCAGAGCGTCCTGCGTTCGCGGATGCTGATTCTTGATGCTGCAATCCACCAGCGCGCCTGATAGAAAGGCGGAGGAGTATCCCGGCTCAAGCGCCCACCGTCCCCGATCACGACCTGCTCCGCTGCATCGGCCGGGGCAGCTACGGCGAAGTGTGGCTGGCGCGAAACGTCCTCGCCGACTACCGCGCCGTCAAGATCATCCAGCGCCGCCACTTCGACTCCGACCGCGCCTACGAGCGTGAGTTCGAAGCGCTCAAGCGCTACGAACCGGTTTCCCTCGGCGACCCCAGCCAGGTGGCCGTGCTCCACGTCGGGCGCAATGACACCGCCGGGTTTTACTACTACGTGATGGAATTGGCGGACCCGGTCCCGGTCGAAGATGAGAGACCGCAGATCGGAGACCAGGCTGCCGGCCGGCCACCCCCATCCGCTGGTCATGCCCTATCTCCTATCTCTCATCTCCCATCTTCCGGCGCCGAAGGGGCCTACGCTCCTCGCACCCTGAAGAACGAGTTGGTCCGCCGCAAGCGCCTGCCGGTAGATGAGTGTGTCCAGATCGGTCTCGCGTTGGCGACGGCGCTCGAGCATCTGCACCGGAATGGGCTGATCCACCGCGACATCAAGCCCTCCAACGTCATCTTCGTGCACGGCGTTCCGAAGCTGGCCGACATCGGATTGGTGGCCCGCATCGACGCCACCATGTCGTTCGTGGGCACCGAAGGCTACATTCCGCCGGAAGGACCGGGCACGCCACAGGCCGATCTCTACAGCCTCGGCAAGGTGCTCTACGAGATCAGCACCGGCAAAGACCGCACGGCCTTCCCCGAACCGCTCACGCTGCTCGGTGAAGAGCCGGAGAAGGCCCGCCTGCTCGAACTCAATGCCGTCATCCGCAAGGCCTGCCACAGCGACCCGCAACAACGTTACCGCTCCGCCGCCGCCATGCACGCGGACCTCAAGCTTCTGGAGCGCGGCGAATCGGTCCGCCACCGGCAGCTCGTCCAACGCCGCTGGACCGCCGGCCGGCGACTGGCCCTGGCCACGCTCGCGGTCGCACTCGTCATCCTGGCCGCATACTCTCTTTACCAGACCTTGCTCGGCCCGCGCGAGATGGTGCCGGGCTCGGTGGACCACCCGGTGGCTGTCCCGCTCAAAGCCTCCGTTTTCGTGCTCCCGTTCCGCAGCGCGGGAACCAATGAGGTCGGTGTTGACCTATGCTCGCGGGTCACGGACGCGTTCATCGATTCGCTCGCGTTGATCGAAGGGGTCCGGCGCAGCCCGCGCAAGTCCGGCTGGCGCTGGCTGGACGAGGATGAAATCCGACACGCCTTGGCCCAAACGAACAACATGCGTCACGTCCTGACGGGCCGGATCGCGAGCAGCAACGACACCGTGGCAGTCATGCTGCGCCTCTTCAAGAGACGTAGTGATCAACCTCTTTGGATCGAGTCCTTTTCCGGGAAGACCAACGAACTCATCACGCTGGAGGAGCGCGCCCTGCATCAGCTCACCACCCGGTTGGGGCTCAGGATCAGCACGAGCGAGCGGCAGCGGATCGGCACACTGCTGACGAACAACCTCGAGGCTTTCCGCTGGTACCAGCAAGCCCAAACGGCGTACGCTCGGAAAGCGGGCACGCATGACGGTTACAACGAGGTTCGGATGTTGGCTCAGAAGGCAATGGGTTTGGACTCGCGCTATCTCGAGGCCGATTTTAGCGACGCGTACATGCTCCGGTGCCTCGCCCAGGACCGTGCGCCCGCGGACGTCTGGCCCGATCTCCAGCGTCGCATGGTCAACCTGCTGGACCAAGACGATACCTTTGCGGCCGCGCTCGACCAGATGTGGGGCTTTGCGATGTTCACTCGGCGCGACTGGGACGCTGCGTATCTGTTCTGGAATCGCTGCCTCCTGTATTGCCCAGAACACGTTGGCCACTTTTTTCGGGCCTTTTACTACCGTACGTACGGGTGGCTCGATGAGGCACACGTAGAGCAGGAGCAATTCGAGCACCGTGAGCCTACAGACGTCGATCAACGGTTCTTCATGGCATCCTCCCGGTGGGTCGAGCGGCGCTATGCCGAGGGGGCGCAGGTGGCCCGGCGGACACTGGAGCTCTACCCTGGGCACGCCGAGGGGTATTTCTGGCTGGCCCATTGTTTGGTGGCCAACAGCAACTACGTGGAGGGCATTGACGCGACTTTCAAGGCTCAAGAGGTCTGGAAGAAGCAGGAAATGACGGCGCTGCGCGCCGTAGCCTACGCCAAGATGGGCCAACCGGAAAAGTCCCGCGAAGTCCTACAGGAACTGCTGGAAGTCCAACACACAGGCCCTTACCTCCAACCTTACTTCGTCGCACGGGTTTACGCGGCGCTGAACGACAAAGACAAGGCGCTCGAGTACCTCGAAAAGGCCGAGCAGGACAGCTCCTCATACCTCATCCTTGGGGACGAGGGCGGCGGCTTGCGGACCGATCCAGCCTGGGATGATTTGAAGGAGGAACCGCGCTTCAAGGAGCTCCTCAAGAAGGTGGGCCTGGACCAGTGGCCCAGACCGAGGCCGGCGCGTTAGCCGTGCTCTTCCTTTTCCCGGTGGGGCGAGGCTCCTGCCGAGCCCTGAAATCCTCCACCGAGTGCCCTCCACTGAATCAATCACGGCTCGCCAGGAGGCTCGCCCCACCGTGGTATGACTCTTTCGGCAGAGCAACAGCAGGCAAGCTGTATGGGTGTGGGGGCTCAGGAGAGAATCAGTGGCCGAGGATTCCTGCTCAGTAGGATGCGAAGTCTTAGCACTACAGCGACAGTTTCAGGGATTTCCAATTCTTGAGCTCCGCGAGGCGGCGTTTACGATGGGATTGGTAGGCTTGGTGATTGCGGCGTTGATAATACTGCACCACTTCGAGGATGTAGGCCGCGT
>Ga0315274_10006785_pt1 | contig 16648 bp, 10 predicted proteins | sample YL17G02_20_MG_FD_203700 | JGI IMG/M metagenome (GOLD analysis project Ga0315274, IMG submission 203700) | Sediment microbial communities from Yellowstone Lake, YNP, Wyoming, USA - YL17G02_20 | ecosystem: Environmental > Aquatic > Freshwater > Lake > Sediment | place: USA: Wyoming | collected...
CCGACCGCTCGGTGGATGTTCATGTGGCGGCATTACGAAAAAAACTGGGACAAGCCGGCGGTCTGATTGAAACTGTGCGCGGGGTGGGCTACCGATTGAGGGACGATGAACCGTAGCCGATTCTGGCTCAGGCAACTGCCCTACTATCTGGCGGCGCTTGTCCTGACGGCGGGGCTGTTGGGTTGGCTGGCGAACAGCGCTGTCAAACGAATTGTAATGGCGCAGGCGGTGAGCGACCTCGCCGCCCGCGCCGAACTGGTCAAGCGGCTGGTGGAATCAAGCGCCGCCGCCGACAGCGCCGATTGGGATGCGATCTGCAAGTATCTCGGTCGGACAACCGCCGCCCGCATCACGCTCATACACGGCGATGGCCGGGTCTGGGCGGACAGCGACGCCGATCCGCTTAAAACCGAAAATCACTCCGACCGCCCGGAATTCATCCAGGCATTAAAAGAAGGGTTGGGGACGTCCATCCGCTACAGTCCGACGCTCGGTCTGCGGATGGTCTATGTCGCGAGTCCGGTAAAAGAAATCGGCTCAACCTCCAGCGGCGTGGTTCGGGTTGCAGTTCCGTTGAGCGCGGTTCAGAGCCGCATAGACCTGTTCCAACGGATGACGGCTCCGGCGGCAGCTATCTTTGCCCTGCTGCTCGCCCTTTATACCTGGGTGTTGGTCGGCCGGTACCGGCGTCCCATACAAATTATAAGCGATGCCGCACAGCGGTTTGCATCAGGCGAGATGAGCCACCGGCTGAATACCGGCATCAGCGCTGAGTTCCGCGAACTTGCCGTGGCACTCAACGAAACCGCGGCAGAATTGGAGAATCGGATTGCCACCATCACACTCCAACGCAATCAATTGGAATCGGTGCTCACGAGTATGGTTGAAGGGGTCATCGCCGTTGATCGCGAGCAGCGGTTGCTGATGGTCAATCGCGCTGCGGCGGGGATGTTGGCGATTGACGCATCCCCGGCGCTGGGGCGTCTGCTTTCAGAGACGATTCGCAATCCCGACCTCGCCCGATTCACCGAACGCCTGATGCACGAACGACGGACAATTGAAACCGAATTAATCATCGGCGATGACCGCCATTTTCAAACTCATGGCACACCGTTGATAGACGCTTCCGGTCGCGATTTCGGAGTGCTGGTGGTGATGAATGACGTGACCAAATTGAAGCGTCTGGAGACCATCCGCCGCGACTTCGCCGCCAACGTCTCCCACGAGATGCGAACCCCGCTCACCGCTGTCAAAGGTTTCGTGGAGACTTTACAAGACGGCGCCTTGGAAGACCCCGAAGCGGCCCGCCGTTTCCTGGATATTATCGCCCGTCATATTGACCGGCTGAACGCCACCATTGAAGACCTGCTGCAACTCGCCCGGATTGAACAGGATGTTGAAGCCTCGCAGATAGAACTAGCTCCCGCCAGTGTGAAGGCTGTGCTGGAAGCCGCTATCCGCGCCATCGTGGACAAGGCTGACGAAAAGAAAATCCCTCTGCAATTGGATTGCGCTGATGATTTGACGGTGAGCCTAAACCCAACGCTCCTGGAACGGGCAGTGACGAACCTCATTGACAACGCTATCAACTATAGCGAATCCGGACGACCGGTAAAGGTGATGGCGCGTATGGGAAAAGACGAGGTTGTCTTACAGGTAATTGACCAGGGCTGCGGGATAGAGGCGCGCCACCAGCCACGTCTCTTTGAGCGCTTCTACCGCGTTGATGCCGACCGCAGCCGCAAATTGGGCGGCACCGGACTGGGGCTGGCGCTGGTCAAACACATCGCCTTCGCCCACCGCGGGCGGGTGTCAGTCTCCAGCAAACCGGGAGAAGGAAGCACGTTTCGGATACATCTGCCGGTCAGGTAACGGACGTAATAAAGTATAAATTGGAGGGCGGACTTTCAGTCCGCTCTGCTTTGGAAGTCACGCCTTCTGAAGAGCGGACTGAAAGTCCGCCCTCCAAAGTGATAACGTGTTAACGTAATAACGAAGGAGCTGAACTCCGACCGTTAATACGTTACTACGTTTTCACGTTAATACTTTCTCACATTCTCACTTTCTTACCTTTTTTCACCTCCCGCCACAATTAACCATTCCCTAACAATTCGCTAATACCCGCCTAACACAAGGGACGTATCCTATGGCGACTTATGCGAAAGTTGCAAGTGCATTGCATCTGGTTGAAGTCAACTCACTGCAAGTCGCTAAGTCCGCAACGATAGTCGCACAATCCCTTTACCACAGGAACTCACGGAATGAAGAAAATTGCCACCGCGCTTTGCCTCGTTTGGTTGGTTGCCGCCCAAGCCCGCGCCGCCATCATCAGCGGTTCGGTCCGCAGCGCCGGTGACGCTGCTCCTTTGGTTGACGCCAGTGTGCTGCTCGAGGGAACACACTTCGGCGCTGCCACAGATCAGGATGGGAACTACGTCATCTTCAACATCCCCCCCGGCACGTTCGTCACCCGCGCTTCAATGATTGGTTTTAAAAGCAGTGCCCAAGAGGTGACGGTGAGCGAAGGGAGCGAGAGTCGGGTTGACTTCCAATTGGCGCCGGCAGCAATTCAATTAAAGGAAAGCGTGATAAAAGGCGCAGCGGCAAAGGGCACCACGGAGCGGGAAATTGAAGACCGTATGACCGCCTCCATAGTCTCCGACGCTATTTCCGGGGAGCTGATCAAGAGACTGCCCGACCCCGATATCGCCCAGGTTGTGCGCCGCGTTACGGGAGTTTCCTCGGTTGGCGGGGATCCGGTCATCCGCGGGCTCGGCGTGCGCTATTCCAAAGTGACTCTCAACAACTCGCCGGTCTCGGGAACCGAGCCCAACCGTAGCGGGGTGTCGCTGGAACTTTTCCCCTCATCAATGATGAAGCAGGTGACAGTCAACAAGTCGTATCTTCCCGACCAGTTCGGCGAATTTGCCGGCGGCGTTATCAATATGAACACGTGGGACTTCCCCGGGAAAGCGGAACTGGCGGTCTCTTTCAGCACCGGCTATCGCGCTGAGACCACCTTCCACGCTTTTCGGACCTATGACGGCGGGGGCGCCGATTTTCTGGGCTATGACGACGGCACGCGCGCCATACCCGCCCCGGTGAAACACGCCGGAACCAAGATCGCATTGCGAGGCTTGTTTTCGCAGTTCGGTTATACCGCGACCGAGTTGGAAGAGTTGGGCGAATCATTTACAGACAACTGGAACACCCACCTGACGAAAGCGTTGCCGGATCAGAGTTACTCCCTCTCCTACGCCAACCATGCCCAGGTTTTGGGGAGACCGCTGGGGTTCATTCTGTCCTGGCTTTACAAGAACAGCTACAACTATCGGGTTTCAGACCGACAGGTGTTAACCGCCGGCGCCGGTGAACAGCCGGTGGTGACGCATACCTACCATCTTGACACCTGGACCAACAGCGTCAAACTTGGGGCGATGGCTTCCCTGCGCTACGACCCTTCTCCCCTCGCCAGTGTCACTTATAATATGATGTATGACCGCTTGGCTAATGACGAGACGCGATTCTACGCCGGCTACAACGAAGACCGGGCTAAACTGATCCGCGACACCCGTCTGCGTTTCGTAGGCCAGGGGCTGTTGAATCACCAACTGTCCGGACGTCAGGTTATGCCCAGCTTGGGGAAGGCTTCACTGAATTGGCAGCTGGGCTATTCCGAGGGGAGCCGCTATGAACCGGACACGCGCGAAGTGCAATACGAAAAAGACCCGGCGGGCGATTCACCCTATCTGTATGCCGACGAGACCCAAAGCGGGTCGCGCATCTATAACCGGCTGATAGACCACACTTACACCGCCAATATGGATTGGCTCCAGCCGGCATGGCATCACGGGCGGTTGAAGTTTGGCGCGGCGCTGCTCGCCCGGCGCCGCGGCGCCGACAGCCGCTTCTTCCAGTTTGAGCCGCGCGACAACGCCGACGTGGATTTCTCACTTGATCCGGAAAATCTTTTCAGCGCCGCGAATATTGGTATGAGTGGTTTTATGCTGCGGGAAGCGACACGGCCCACCGACTCTTATCGCGCGCGGCAGGACTTGTATGCCGGTTATGCTATGGCTGACGTTCAAGCGCTTCCCAAATTGCGCCTGATCGGCGGTGTGCGGCTGGAGCATTCGCGCCAGGAGGTTACGTCTTATGAGCTGTTCACGGTCAGCCAGATCCCGGTCAAGGGGCGGATTCAAACCGACGATCTGCTGCCCGCCCTGAACGTCATCTATTCCCCTCGGGATCGGGTCAATCTCCGTTTCGCCGCCAGCCGGACGGTCTCCCGTCCCGACTTCCGCGAGCTGTCCGAGTTTGAATTCACGGATCTTATCGGCGGCTATCCGGTCATTGGCAATCCCAACCTGAAGCGGGCGCTGGTGCACAACCTGGACCTGCGCTGGGAATGGGCGAACGGCAACGCCAACCTACTCGCGGCAAGTGTCTTCTATAAGCAGTTTGTCAATCCGATTGAAGTGGTCATCCAGCCCACCGCGCAGCACCGGGTCTCATACGAGAACGCCAGGAGCGCCGACAACTACGGGCTGGAACTTGAAGCGCGACAGGAAATGGGCGACCTGTCCGAGCGGCTGAACAATTGGGCGATCTCGGCAAACCTGACGCTGCTCCGGTCAAACATCCAGCTCAGCGATTCGTCGCAGGGAATTCAAACTTCGCCCCGGCGGCCGCTGCACGGCCAATCGCCGTATTTGATCAACTTCAGTCTGACGTATGCGCATCCGCATTACCACACGGAAGCGGACGCCCTGTTGAATGTCTTCGGCAAGCGGATCGCGCAGGTCGGCACCAAACCGTTGCCGGACATTTACGAACTGCCGCATCCAGCGCTGGACATTACGTTGAGCCAGCCTCTTTCAGCGCAATTCCGTCTGAACGGCGCGGTCAGGAATCTTCTTGACCCGCCGGTTCGGTTCCGTCAGGGGAGTATGTTCACAGAAGAATACCGGGAGGGACGGATTATCTCGCTCGGATTTTCATATCAGAACTGATCCGCGTTTGGCGCCTCTCTTGCCCGCCGGGTAAAGACAGCCGCATAATTGACTCTTGGAGGGCGGACTTTCAGTCCGCTCTGCTTTGGAAGTCACGCCTTCTGAAGAGCGGACTGAAAGTCCGCCCTCCAAGGGGATGACAACCCAAGACGGTCTCACGAAGTTCATAGACTCAATCACAATCAAGCAACTCTAAGGAGAAAAACGAATGCTAACGAAAGTCCAATTCCATCGTGCCTTGCCGCTGCTGACCCTGCTGACTCTTGGCCTCGTAGTCGGTTGCAGCAAGGACGAGAACAACAACCCTGTGGAACCGTCCACAGGGCCTGCCGCGCCGACCATGAGCGCACCGGCAGACGGCGCCAATTTCGGAGCCGAGACGGTGACCTTTGATTGGTCGGAACCGTCCGGCGCAGTCGGCTATGGGCTGGATGTGGCAGCCAACGCAAACTTCAACCCCACGGTCTACAGCGACACCGCGCTGGCATCATCCTCAGTTCAATATAACCTTTCGCAAGTGCCGTCGGATGGCATATACTACTGGCGCGTCCGGGCCAAGGATTCGGGCGATACCTGGGGCGACTGGTCACAGGTGCGCAGTTTCACTCTTCAAACCGTGGTGATACTCTCAGGCACGATCGCCCAGAATACCACGCTGGTCAAGGAGAAGCGATACCTCCTCCGCGGCGGGGTGTTCGTGGGGAACTGGGATGAACCGGCCAACAAGGTCACGCTAACCATTGAACCCGGCGCCACCATCTACGGCGAATCCGCTTCCAACGGGATGTTGGTCATCACCCGCGGCGGCAAAATAATGGCTCAAGGGACGGCGGCCGAGCCCATCGTCTTTACCTCTGACAGGCTCGTCGGGCAGCGCGCCCGCAGCGACTGGGGCGGCGTCATCATCAACGGCTGGGCGCCCCTCAACATCGGTTCCGAGGGGGAAGGTGAAGGCGGCACCGGAACCTACGGCGGAGACAACCCTGCTGACGACAGCGGTGTGATACGTTACTGCCGGATTGAATTCGCCGGCCGCGAAATCTCACCCGACAACGAGCTCAACGGTCTGGCGCTTCAGGGGGTCGGCAACCGCACCGTCATTGAATACCTCCAAGTCCATATGAACAAGGACGACGGTATTGAATTCTTCGGCGGAACGGTGAACGCCAAGCATATCTACATTACCGGCGCCGGCGACGACAACTTTGACTGGACGCACGGTTGGAGTGGCAAGGCGCAGTTCCTAATCTGCCAGCAGTTCGGCGATGACGGCGACAACGGCATTGAAGCGGATGACTGGGAATCCAACTACGACGCCACCCCGCGCTCGATGCCGACCATTTATAATGCCACCTTCATCGGCGCCAAAGATGCCAACAACCCGCAGGTAAGTTCCAATGGTATGCTGCTGCGCCGTGGCACCGGGGCTCACATCTACAACGCCATTGTGATGAACTGGCGGATCAGCGGTGTGGACATTGACGACAACGCCACCTGCGCCCACTCTTGGGACGCCGCCAATAGCCGTCTAAACGGCGAATTGGTTGTCAATAACAGCATCTTCTTCCAAAATACCAGCGATTGGGCGACTGACGATGAAACCGGTCTGCTATTTACATCCCAGCAGTTTATACAGACGTTGAATGCGAGCAACCGGTTCGCCAACCCGAACCTGACGGCGCCGATAAACCGAACCAACCCGGACTTCCGTCCCGCCGCCGGCTCCATCGCCCGCTCCAGCTACGCCACACCCCCATCCGACGGCTTCTTTGAGGCGGTCAGCTTCGTAGGCGGGATGGACCCGAACAACAACTGGCTGCAGGGCTGGACCACCAGCGCTACCAACTGACCAATCGGAGGTGCAGCCGCGGACTATGACGCGGTTGCCCCCAACACCGCTGCCGGGCACTGCTCACCGGCAGCATCTAAGTAGCACGGCGCCGCCCGGATTATGGGCAATGAATGATGAGTAATGATGGTGCATTGGCAGACGGGGGAAATTACTCATTACTAATATTCATTACCCATTGTCCGGCGGCGCCGCGCGTTTCTCTGCTCTTAACATAATCCAAACAATATCTTAATCGTTTCCTAACAATTCACAGGTAAACTTCCCGCTGATTTTGATTATAAGGCGATACAACAACAGGTTTGGATTATGTTCCGACAGAAACTCTGCGCTACAGCGCTCATTATGCTGGGTCTGGCATCCGGCGCCGGCGCAGAAGAAAGTGACGTTCAGGGGATTGCAGACCTGGTAAAGCTCCTCTCCGGCGTTAGCGTGGAGGGGCTTTACTATCTCGCGTATCAGAATGGCGAGTCAAACGGCGCGGCGTTCAACCAGTTCACTGTCACCCGCGGCGCCACCACCATCAAGAAGAAGCTGACCGGCAACCTGGATTCACGCATCACACTTGACACCTACCAGGACAAGGACGGCAATATGCAGGTGCGTCTGAAATATGCCTATGCCCTGTTCAAGTTCGCCGACCTCGGTCCGCTCACCAAGCCGAATTTGGAATTCGGGCAGGTTCACAACGCCTGGCTGGATTTTGAGGAAAACCTCAACCTCTATCGGTTGCAGGGGACGATGTTCATTGAGCGGGTGGGCGTTTTCAATTCCGCGGACTTCGGCTTCACCGCCGCCGGTTTGTTGGGTGGGCAGGTAAGCGACGACTACCAGAAGAGCGTGAACAAGAAGTATCCGGGGCGCTACGGCAGCTTTGCACTTGGGCTTTACAACGGCGGCGGCTATGCGGCTGTGGAAGCCAACAAAAGCAAGGTGTTCCAGGGACGGCTGACCGTCCGCCCGCTGCCCGACGTGGTTCCCGGGGCGCAAATATCCTATCTGGTCATCTTGGGCAAAGGGAACAAGCCTGAAACCGATACCACGACCGTTCCCGACTGGCAGACCAGCCTCGTGATGCTCTCCTATGAGCAACAATTGTTCGCCGTGACCGGTCAATATCTCACCGGCAAGGGACGCAACAAGGGCGACTGGTCGGACGCCGTCACCTATAACGGTTATTCGGTATTTGCCGAGTTGAAGCCAACCGGGATGTGGCGCATCATTGCCCGGATGGACCAGCTTGACCCCGACAAAGACGTTTCGGACAACGAAAACACCCGCATCATCGCCGGCGTCGGCTATGACTTCGGACATCGCAACCTGCTGCTCTTGGACTACGACGCGGTCAACTTCAAGGCAGCCAATGCGGAAGACCCGAGTAGCGTCAATCTGACGATGCAGGTGAGTTTTTAACCACGAAGACACGAAGAAGTGGTATCAATGTGTGCCGTGGGTGCCCCGGTTTGCTTGCAAACCGGGTATGAGTAAGTCCACTTACTATAGCCCTGATTGCAGGTAATCAGGGGCACCCGATGGGCGCCCGAACAAGGAGACCGGTCAGCTGGCATCCTGGCACTCAAAGACCTTATTCAGGAAGTTGGAAACTCTTCAACATTGGGACTCATAATGAAACAGATCGTCACCATCTTTTTTTCGCTCGCCATCGCCATTCTTCCCGCTGCCGCCCAGACCATCAACGGCGCGGGAGCGACCTTCCCTTACCCGGTGTATTCCCAATGGGCATACAAATACAACCAGATTACCGGCGTCAAGCTGAACTACCAGTCCATCGGCTCGGGTGGCGGCATCCAGCAGATTAAAGCCAGGACGGTGGACTTCGGCGCGTCCGACGCCCCGCTGACCGCCGCCGAGCTGGACTCATTCGGGATGATGCAGTTTCCTCTGGTGATGGGCGGCGTCGTGCCGGTCATCCATGTGGAAGGCATCGGCGCCGGTGAACTGCGCCTGACCAGCGACTTGCTGGTGAACATCTACCTGGGTAAAATCACCAGGTGGAACGACCCGGCGCTGAAGGCGCTGAACCCCGGTCTGAAGCTCCCCGACCAGGCAATCACCGCAGTCTATCGCTCCGATGGCTCCGGAACCACCTGGATTTTCACCCAATACCTCGCGGCGGTATCGTCCGAGTGGAAGGAGAAAGTCGGCGCAGGCAAGGCAGTATCATGGCCCGTCGGCGTTGGTGGAAAGGGTAATGAAGGGGTCGCCGCGTTCGTCCAGCAGGTCAACGGCGGCATCGGCTATGTGGAATATGCTTACGCGTTGCAGAACAAGCTTAACCACATCCTCCTTAAAAATTTCGGCGGTGAATTTGTAGCGCCGACCGCCGAGAGCTTCGCGGCCGCCGCTGCTGGCGCCGATTGGCAAAACGCGCCCGGTTTCTATATGGTGTTGGTCAACCAGCCGGGCAAGGCAAGTTGGCCCATAACCGGCGCGTCATTTATTATATTGTTCCGTGAGCATTCCAAACCCGATGAGATAAAAACTATGCTCACCTTCTTTGACTGGTGTTTCAAACACGGCAGCGATATAGCGCTCAAGCTGGACTATGTTCCGATACCGGATAAAGTGGTATCCATCGTGGAGAAGGCGTGGAGTTCGCAAATTCGCGTCGCGGGCAAACCGGTTTGGAATTGAAATAACCACGAAGGCACGAAGAACACGAAGTATCAATTATTATTCTTCGTGTCTTCGTGGTTAACATCTGAAACGATAGCGATTAAATCAACCTCACATACCGCCGCCCGATTGCCCGGCGGCGACCGGCTGTTCCGCGGTTTGACGCTTGCGGCAGCACTGTCGGTTCCGCTGCTGATGTTGGGGATATTGGCTACCCTCATCTATGGCTCCCGGCTCTCGTTAAGAGAGTTTGGCTTCGGGTTCCTGACCTCGCTGCAATGGAACCCAGTGACCGAAAAGTTCGGCGCGCTCTCCAGCATTTATGGGACGGTCGTCTCCACGCTGCTGGCGCTGCTCATCGCCGTTCCGATGGGGTTGGTAATTGCACTCTTTTTGGTGGAGCTTGCCCCGCCGAAAGTAAGCGCATTCTTTGGCGGCGCGATTGAACTGCTGGCGGCGGTTCCCAGCATCATTTACGGGATGTGGGGGCTGTTCGTGATGGCGCCGTGGATGGCGAACCACGTTCAGCCCTGGCTTGGGGAATCTCTCGGTTTTCTCCCGCTCTTCCAGGGACCGCCTATGGGCATTGGCATATTGACGGCCGGTATCATTCTCGCTCTAATGATATTGCCGTATATCAGCTCAGTTGCGCGCGATGTCTTCGGTATGGTGCCGACCGCGCTGAAAGAATCCGCCTACGGCTTGGGAGCGACAAACTGGGAAGTAACGCGTGGAGTAACTCTGCGTTATGCGCTGCAGGGTCTTGTCGGCGCGGGGTTCCTGGGACTGGGGCGCGCGTTGGGGGAGACGATGGCGGTGACTTTTGTTATCGGCAACAATCACCGGATTTCAGCTTCACTCTTCGCCGCTGGCAACACCATCGCCTCAACACTCGCCAACGAATTCACCGAAGCATCCGAGCCGCTCTACCTGAGTTCGCTCGTGGAACTGGGACTGGCGCTGTTCGTCATTACCGTCATCTTTCAGACACTGGCGTTGTTGTGGCTGAACCGGCTTAAGTCCAGTGGGAGCCAGCGATGATGCCGCAACGTTCGCTGCGAATGCGAAAAACTGTTGACCGCGCGGTGAAGGCTATTTCGGCACTCAGCGCCCTCGCGGGTCTGGGGGCTCTCGTGTGGATACTCTACACTGTGGTCATCCGCGGCTTCCGCTCGTTCAATCTCGCCTTCTTCACCCAGCTCCCCACACCGCCGGGAGTGGGCGGCGGCGGGCTGGCAAACGCCATCGTCGGCACGCTACTCATCACCGTTCACGCCACGCTGATTGCCGTGCCGATTGGTATTGGCGCCGGTGTCTATCTCGCTGAATTCGGTCGCGGGACAAAGATTGCCAAGCTGGTGCAGTTCATTACCAACGTGCTCATCGGTGTGCCGTCCATCATCGTCGGTGTGTTTATCTACATCCTTTTGGTGGTGCCGTTTCACACTTTCTCCGGCATTGCCGGCGCGTCGTCGCTGGCGGTGATTATGCTGCCGGTGGTTGTGCGGACGACGGAGGATATGCTGACGCTGGTCCCCGACCAGTTGCGGGAATCGGCGCTGGCGCTGGGCGCGCCGCACTGGCAGGTCACGCTCAAGGTGGTGTTCCGGTCGGCGCAGAGCGGGCTCATCACCGGCGTTCTGTTGGCGGTGGCGCGCGTATCGGGCGAGACCGCGCCGCTACTCTTCACCGCGCTCAACAGCCCCTACTGGCTGCACAGTATGAAGGAGCCGCTCGCCAACCTTACCGTGACCATTTTCAACTATGCGATGTCGCCCTATACCGACTGGCAGCAGAAGGCGTGGGGAGCATCGCTGCTGATTATGTTCGGCGTGCTGGCGCTGACGATTACCGCGCGGTTGCTGCTGAGACAAAGAGGGGAACACCAATGATTGCGGCACAGGAGGGAGCCCTTACGCAGATTATCAACGACCGGCAGACAACGACCGGAGCCCAGCCGACCGCCGACCTCGCGACGCCCGGCGATGTCGCCATTCAGGTGCGCAATCTGAACTTCTTTTACGGACGGCATCAGGTTCTCTTTGACAACACCATTGACATCTACCGTCACCGCATCACCGCCATCATCGGTCCATCGGGCTGCGGCAAATCCACTCACATCCGCGCCTACAACCGCATTTACGAGCTTTACCGCGACCAGCGCGCCGCCGGCGAAATCCTGCTGAGCGGCGAAAACGTCCTTGCACCCGGGATTGACCTGACCCGCCTGCGCGCCCGGGTGGGGATGATTTTCCAGCGCCCGACGCCGTTCCCGATGACCATCTTTGACAATATCGCCTATGGGCTGCGCGTCAACACCACCATCCGCGGCACCGAGTTGGCGGGACGGATAGAGGACACCCTCAAACGGGTCGCATTGTGGGACGAGGTGAAAGACAAGCTGCAAGAGTCCGGCACCGCGCTCTCCGGTGGGCAGCAGCAACGGCTCTGCATTGCCCGCGCCATCGCCATTCAACCCGAAGTGCTGCTGATGGACGAGCCGTGCTCGGCCATTGATCCCATCGCCACCGCGCATATTGAGGAGCTGATGCTGCAACTGAAAGAGGACTACACCATCGTCCTGGTGACGCACAGTATGCAGCAGGCGGCGCGCGTGTCGGACTTCACCGCGTTCTTCTATATGGGCAAATTGGTGGAGTTCGGCCTTACCAAACAGCTCTTCACCAAGCCGCGCAACCGCCAGACCGAAGACTACATCACCGGACGGTTCGGATAACTGCCCGATGGAAAAGGAAAGGGAAGACGTTATGAAGGTTCACCTGCAACGCGAGATTGACCGGCTGAAGCAGAAAATCCTGCTGATGGCGGGCGACGTGGAAACCGCCATGCAGAAGGCGATTCGCAGCCTGCGCGAGGGCGACCGCTCGCTGGCGCAATCGGTGATTGACAACGACCGCCGGATTGACGTCTACGAGGTGGAGATTGAAGAGGAGTGCCTGAAGATTTTAGCGCTGCACCAGCCGGTGGCGATTGACCTGCGCTTTGTGGTTGCGGTGCTGAAGATAAACAACGACCTGGAGCGCATCGCCGATATGGCGGTCAATACCGCCGAGCGGGTGATTGACCTGACTCAAGCCTCGCGGCTGCCGATTCCCGACCAACTCACCATTATGGTGGAGGTTACTCAATCAATGCTGAAACGCAGCCTGGACGCGCTGGTGAATATGGACACCGAGCTGGCGCGGGCGGTGATAACCGACGATGACATCCTGGACGATCTGCACAGCCAGATGTATGCGCTGGTGGAAGTGGGAATCAACGCCGACCCAGCCCAAACCGCCTGCCAGATTAATTTGCTCTCCATTTCGCGCCAGCTTGAGCGCACCGGCGACCTTGTCACAAATATCGCGGAGGATGTGATTTATATGGTGGAGGGGGAGATTGTCAGGCATAGGTTATAAAGAAGGAAGAAAGATGAAGGATGAAAAAAATGAGCAATTGGCAATCCAATATCTTACTGACTCAAGCACTTATGCACTTCGCACCCCCCCCTTGTCCCCTGCGGAAACAGTGGTGCTTGTCGTCGGTTAGTTATAACGTTATAACGTTTTAACGTTCTAACGGTCAGAGTAGGGCAAGTCCACCTCACGTCCCATCCTCCCGACTCAAAACTCAAAACTCTAAACTCAAAACTCCTTAATAACGTTTTAACGTTCTAAAGGGCTTCGTTGTTTACTTGAGATTAACCAGCTTGACTACCCGGCTGGTCGCATCGGTTTCCAATCTGGCTAAATACAACCCGGCCGGCGCATCGGAGATATCAAGTTGAATGGTATGTGTTCCCGCTGTCTTCTCTCCATCCTCCACCAACGCCATTTCTCGTCCGGAAAGGTCATACAGGGCAATCCGGATTTTCATCGTTTTAGGCAACTGATACTTCAACACTCCCTGCGAATTCAACGGATTCGGGAGCACAGAAAGGATGAGGGATGAAGGATGAGGGATGAAATCAGAACCGGAGACGGCGTTCTGGTGGAAGTAGAAGGGACCGATGTCTGCTATAGTGCCATCGGGGTCGCGCTCTGCATCAGGGTCGCCGGCGTCTATGCAGGGGGATTCGGCGGTGAGGAAATATCGGTCAGGCCAGGTCTCGCCGCCGGTGAGGAGTGGGTCCATAAGCAGGTTGCCGTAAGCGTCGGTGGAGTCGCCATTGACGTTGGTGCGGGAAAGGACGCCGAAGTTTTCAATGTTGTCGTCGCCAAATACATCATAATCACCGAATATGACATTATGCGCCACCGTCAAGGAATTCCCCCCCACGCCATCGGCACAGTTAATGAAGATGTTCCCCTCCACGATGCTACCGTTACCGAGATTTGACCCACCAACATTCATAATAATGCAATTGGCTAAGATAACGTATTCACAACTTATTGAAAATTCACCGAACACACATCGCTTCACAGTAAGAGAATCGCCTCCCAAAAGGGCACCCGCCCAACCGAGACTATCAAAAAAGCAGTCTTCAATATTTATAGGTCCCCCCCACGCATTAATTCCCGAATCGCAACGAATCATGCTGCTGTGGGTGACATTCAGGGAGATGAAATAGCCTCCAATCGCGCCCTCACCCTCCCACCATGCATACGAATAATAGATAAAGCAGTAATCAAATTCAACAATACTAAGGTTGAACTGCAGCGACCTCCAAGGTTCGCGGTCTTCAAGAGGTAAAAAATAGATTGAATCTTCGGCTGTGCCTATAGCAGAAAAGGATGCGCTGTCACAGATTATTCCTCTATATGGTGAGAATAACACAACCACTCCGGGCTCTATATTTAGCGAACCCCCCGGAACGATGCCGATGTTCTCGACGACAACGTAGGGGCTTCCCTCCAAATCCCACACCCCTTCTTCAATCTCTCCGCCCACAAACGTCGTGTCCGCGAGAACTGGGGAAATAAATCCGATAAGGGCGAGGGAGATAATAAGCGAACGACGCATTTTTGTCTCCTCTAATATTGGGTAGAGATTCTGGTTTGTTTGGCTCTTCTCCCACCATCCCGTATCTGGAGTGGGAGAGGAGAAAGAGTCCTTTAACTCATCGCAACACGACCAACTTCAGGAGTGCGCTGTTTTGAGTTCCTGTGTTGGATTGATAGTCAGCCCGGCAGAGAAGCACTCCGGACGGAACAGCTACTCCGAATCTATCTTGTCCGCTCCAAATCCAAGTGAAGACGCCGGCTTGGTGTGGAGCCAGAGAAACATTCTGAACTCGACGCCCTTGTGTGTCGTAAATAGTGAGTTTGAGTGTGCCCGGTTCCGGGACTTCAAATTTCAGACTGACGCTGGAGTTGAAGGGATTGGGGTAGGCGCCGGTGATGGCGAAGGCGGTTGGTATGACTTTAGCCTGTTTTCCGAAGCGGAGCCGTGTGATGGTTAAATCATCATTGGAATGCGCATCAAGGTCACCAAAGATATTTAGTGAGTCGGGCTCGTACTCGGCGTCTGCGTTTGCGCTCCAGTAATAGAAAAGGAATCTATCGTTGTCACGGAACCCGTCAATTGCCACGGTCAGGGTATCATCGCGCCATACCGCGACCCCCATCGGAATTTCGCCGGTAACCACCGCCGCCCCAACGCAAATGCCATCTTGTGTGAACACGCCGATCTCATCTCCCGCTGCCATATCCATGTTATCAGCTTCAATGGAGTTAATGAGGACGGGGTGGAAGTGGTCAGTTCGGGCGGCTACCTGAAAGTGCTGGTTATTTTCGGCGATCAGACTCGGATCAGGATCAGGTCTCCGCGGTGCGAGTTGTTGCGCCGGATAGATAAGATCAGTTGCGGCATTAACCTTCACAAAATACCCATTATCTTCCGCCCAGTCCCGCATATTGTTGAAGGGACCACCTACTGCATACCATGGTATGTAAAACTCACCCCAATTGTTTTTGGCCATCAACAATGTCTGCTCATCCTCGATATTGGCTATCGCATCATCTGCCTCCATGGAAAATTCCGGCAGGTAGACGGCGATGTTCCAGCCCAAATTAAGCGGTACCGGCTCGTCCGGATCTTCGCTGCGACCAAGCACAACCAACGTTCTAACCTGGGACATATTCACCTGATAGCCTTCAAGGTAGTTCCAAGCGGGGATGTTGCAAAACTCCTCCGCAGGCAACCAGAACTGCCCCACGAAGTTCTTTAGGATTACGATGTCATTAGAAATCTCAGCGCAGGTGAGAAAGATGCCGTGCTCATCGTCCATCCCATTAGCCTCAATGTAGTATGGCTCCATCCGGGATGAGATTAAGTTCCATCCAGTTGTGAGTTCAATGACTTGTCTTCGCCCATAGGTAACAGCTTCCCCCGCTTTCAACTCGCCGTAACCCATCTCCTCGTTCCAAGTGCCGTATGGGTGGTCTTCCAACAGTTCGTATCCGACATTCGCCTCATCATCCTTAGAGGCGGTTAGGCAGAGTATCTCGAAGAGGTCATCAACGGTAAGAACGCCATCTTGTGGGTTCTGTGACTGAGAAAGCAACAGGGCGGCGACACCGGCTACTTGCGGTGCTGCTCCTGATGTTCCACCAAATTTGCATTTGGTTGGATCCTCTTCAGGATCAGCCTCAATTTCCCAGTTGGTTATTTGGTTCCATTTACTCGATGCAGTGAAGATTATAGTTTTGTTTTGTATACCACCTTCGGCAACAGTAAAAAAGGATGGAGCGGTGAGCTTAAGTTCCTCTCCATAATTGGAACTTGCAGAACGTTCATCATCCGAACTGGCGCCGACGGCCATAACAGCAGGATGCTCCGCAGGATAACTTACTAGGTCATTCCCGTCATTACCGGTTGCCACCGTCATCAGGATGCCGGCATCGCGAGCCTCTTCCAGCAGGATGGAGATATCATCGTTTGGTGGCCCTCCTCCCCAACTCATATTGATGATATTCACTTCCGCGCCATTTATCAGGTAATCCAGACCCTCTATTGCCTCGTCATCACCAAACCCGGGGCCCATTTTGCAAAAGACGAGAGCAACTCCGGGCGTTTGCCCCCAGCCCCCAGCAATTCCCGCGAACTGGCTCTCGTTATTTGTTCGAGCCGCCACGATGCTGGAAACAGCGGTGCCGTGCTCGGTTTCGATGGTCCCCCTTCTAAAATCACCCACGTCAGCAGGGCC
>Ga0315274_10006794_pt1 | contig 16637 bp, 8 predicted proteins | sample YL17G02_20_MG_FD_203700 | JGI IMG/M metagenome (GOLD analysis project Ga0315274, IMG submission 203700) | Sediment microbial communities from Yellowstone Lake, YNP, Wyoming, USA - YL17G02_20 | ecosystem: Environmental > Aquatic > Freshwater > Lake > Sediment | place: USA: Wyoming | collected...
ATTCCACCGTGCCGATGGACTAGTACAAGGGCTATACTCTGTTCGCCAAACTGGCGTTCAAGCCGTTCAGCTCGCTGAAAATCGACCTGAGCGTGAACCACGGCAAGGGGACGGGCGGATTCTACAGCCACTATTACATGTACAATCCCTACGCACTCCCCCAGTCTCACGACCGCTCCACCAACGTGATTTTTTCCGTGAACCACATGCTGTCGCGGAAGGCATTCCACGAACTCAAGGTGATGACCGTGGACCGCCGGGACGGAACCTACGTGTATGAAAATCCCGGGGACAGCCGGTATGTGAACGACTGGTATTCGCTCAATCCGGGCCCCGGTTTTTCGACGGGTGGGAACGACAAGACCCACAACCGATTGTTTACGAAAAAGTTGGACGTGAAATACGATCTCAACTTTCAGATCAGCGCGCATCACAATCTGAAAACCGGATTCCTGGCCACCGCGAACGATAAAAACATCATCAACCGGACCATCGTCAACGAGCTGCGCAACAGCTCTCTGGATCGGAAGCTGGACACGTTATTCACGGCCGGCGGCATGAAGATCGGTTATTTCAATTACAAACCGCAGGTCCTGGACGACACCACGGCCTATGCGGACCTGTACCGGAAAAAGCCGGTCGAGTTCTCGGCTTATCTGGAAGACAAGATGGAATACGAGGATCTGGTGATCAACCTCGGCGTCCGGTACGACTGGTTCGATCCCAGGACTGAGGTGCCGTCCAACTGGCGCAATCCGGGAAACCAGCTCGGTTACGACGACAATCCGGAGCGAAGGTCCACCTACAGCGCCGCAAAGCCCTCAAGCCAGGTCAGTCCCCGGTTCGGCCTCGCCTACACATTGGGCTCGGCCGCCAAGCTCCACTTCAGCTACGGCCATTTCTTCCAGGTGCCCGACGCCTATGCCATGTACCAGAACCACAATTTTCTCATCGTGAACTCCGATTTCGCCAGCACGCTCGGCAATCCGCTGCTCAAGCCCGAGAAATCCGTCAAGTACGAGATCGGCCTCTGGCAGGAACTGGTGAAGGGCGTGGGCCTCGACGTGGTGCTGTATTATGCGGACGTGTACAACCTGCTCAGCACGCGCGTTCTGACCACGTACAACGACGTCAAGTACGGCCAGTACACCAACAAGGATTACGGCAACCGTCGCGGGCTGGAAATCGGCCTCACCGGCGATTCCGGCCCCTTCCACGGCGCGATGAATTACACGCTGCAGTACACGCTCGGCAACGCGGACGATCCGCTGCAGACCTTCACCCGGGCCGGCAGCAACATCGATCCGATCAAGCGGCTCATTCCCCTGGCATGGGACCAGCGCCACACGCTGAACGTGTCGGCCGGATTCCAGTCGCGGCGCACGGGCGCCACGCTGATCTACTATTACAATTCCGGCACGCCTTTCACCTGGGCGCCCCTGGACAACAGCCGCCTCGCGTTCGTCAATCTCTACCCCAACAACTCCACCATCCCCGCGAGCAGCCGGGTGGATCTGAACGGCCATGTGGACTTTCCCCTGAGGCGGGGTCTGTCGCTCCGGTTTTCCCTGCTCGTCTACAACCTGCTCGACGCGAAAAACGAACTGTATGTGGACGCCACCACGGGCCGCGCGAACCAGTCGATCGTGCGCGAGGTGAATCTGATCAACCACCACAGCGACTTTACGGACTACTACGCCACCCTCTTCAATCCGGCAGCCTACTCGCCACCGCGCGAAGTGAAGCTGAGTATCGGGCTTCAATTCTAACCTGGGTTATTCATGAATGGGTGATTCAGTATGACATCCAATTCTTCAAATTTTTCAAAGTCAGTAAATCATTCCGTATCTCTCCGTGAGCTTCCGTGGTAAATCAGGATTCATGGATTCAGGAATGAGGATGAAAAAATCACCACGAAAAAAACACGGAAATGCACAGAATGGAAATTTGTACGGACTCTTGATATAATTAAAATTGACTTTTACGGATTCAATTAAATTAAGGGAACCCATCCATGAGGCAGATCACATTTCAGCGGCTGTTCAGGATCGTCCTGCTGGCCATGCAGGTGCACTTCCTGGCTTTCGGCCAGAGTCCCTACTCCCGCCGGTATGAAGGCCCGGACGATCCAGCCGGAGAGGATGCCTGGACGCGAAGCGGCGACCTCAACGGCAACCGGATATATTTCAACTTCTCCAACAACAGCGGCATCACCGACACCGGCCCGGGACGGCCGACGATCTGGAACCGCTGGCCCAACACCTATGAGGGCAGCACACTGGTGCACGGAATCAACGCGGTCATCACGTGCCACCTGCATGTCGCGGGCGATTCCATCCCGGTCACCGACCCGGCTGAAATCGCGAGCCGCACCGACCTCAGCGACATCTACCTCGCCCAGCAGGGTTGGCGAATGCGCGAGGACAAGGATCCCACAGGCACTTTTGGATGGGGCCTGAAGCCGCCCTACGGATACATCAATGAGCTTTCCGAAACTCCGGCCCTGAGCAACAGTCCGTTTTCCTGGCCGCCTCTGGGATGGCCGTCGCGCGGCGACCAGCTCAAATGGCCCGGGGAATGGAACGGACGTTTCGGCCGCGGCGTGGTCAAGGCCGACCTCGAGTCGTACTGGGTGCTCAACGATGCGCAGGACCAGGAATTTCTCGGCGCCGAGGATTCGGCCCGGTATTATCCGCGGCCCGGCGTGAATATCGGCGACAAGAGGCCCCAAATCACCGAACAGAAGGGGTTGCCGTGGGGCGGCGTCGGCCTGCGCATGGAGGTGCGTCCGTTCCAATGGAACCACCCGGAGGCGCGCGACGCCGTGTTCATGGAGTACCTGGTGGCCAATATCTCGGACTACGACCTTCCAGAAGTGTGTTTCGGATACTACTGCCATCCCTGGATCGGACAGGACTGGGGACTCGACGGCGACGATTATCTCTATTTCAACAAATCGCTCAACATGACGTTCAACTGGGACCGCGACGGAGTGGGCACGGGCGGAATTCCCACGCCGGCATTCGGTATGGCGTATCTGGAGAGTCCCGCCAAACCATTCGACGGCTTCGACAATGACGACGACGGCATCGTGGACGAAAGACGCGACAACGAAGCGTCTAAAAAAGTCGGAGCCCGCGAAGGAATCGCTGACCTCGCCAAATTCCTCGATTTCTACAACCTCGAAGAGGGCGATCTCAAAGAGCATTGGGACGCGGACGAGGACCAGGACTGGCAGGACGGAAACGACAGGAACGGAAACGGCGTGTACGACCCGGATGAAAACCCGGGAGACGACGTCGGATTGGACGGCGTTGCCCCGGGTGAACTGAACTATTTCGGCCCTGACGCCGACGGCACCGAATGCAACCACAAGCCCGATTTCATAGAAGGTTACGGATGCGAGCCCAATTTCGCGTTCACCGACATCAACGAATCGGACATGTTGGGATTGACCTCGTACCACACCTACAATCACCAGAGCGAGCAGGCGATCCACGAGGACGACGAGCGGTATTTCATAACTTTCGCGGACGCGACCTTCGAACAGTTCTACGACCGTCCGGGATCGTGGGTGACCCTGTTCGCCACCGGGACCTTCCCGCTGTACAAGGGTCTGACCGAGCGGATCTCGATGGCCGTCATCGCCTCGTTCGACGCGCTTGAAGGCCTGAACAGCCCGGATCACCGCGCCCCATCGCTGTGGCGGAAAAAAGAGGTCGCTCAGGTCATTTACGAAAGCGACTACCGGTTCGCCCAGCCGCCCCTCATGCCCACCCTGACCGCCACCGCGGCCGACGGCAGGGTGATTCTCACGTGGGACAACCTGTCCGACACCCGCACACGCGAGGCGCTGCAGCAGAACCGCAATGACTTCGAGGGATACAAACTCTACAAGGCCACGGACAAGAAGTTCACGGATCCCGAGATCATTACGGACGGCCGCGGCATCCCGATGTACAAAAAGCCCATTTTCGAATGCGACCTGAAGGATAACATTTACGGTTTTGCGGACTATGGCCTGGTGGAAGGCACCGCCTATTACCTGGGCGACGACACGGGGCTGCAGCATTATTTCGTCGACACCGACGTGGAGAACGGAAAGACTTATTACTACGGCCTGGTCGCGTACGATTACGGGATCAAGGAGCTCGGATTGGGCGTCGCCCCGGCGGAGAACAACCTGATTATCGAGCTGGACGAGGCCGAAGCAGTCAAGTTCCACAGCCGGAACGTCGCCATCGTGACGCCCCACCAGGTCGGCGCCGGATACGTTCCGCCTCAATTCGAATTCGTGAGCCAGACCTTTCCCCCATCCCTGGGATCGGTGGTGCCGTCAATCCTCACGCCGGACAGCCTGCGGCTGAACCACACCTACCGGCTGCAGTTCATGATCGACACGCTCGCTCAGTTCAAGCAGGTGAGAAACGCGGTCAAATACACCACCAACGGATACCGCGTTTTGGACGTGACGAACGGTGATGAGAGGCTGGTGGCCGAATGGTTCCAGCGCTCGGCCGACAATTCCCGGGCTCCGAACAAAATCAAGTACGTGGACAGCCTTGCCGCCTACGTGATCCCGACCGGCGAGTCCCTGCCGACCGACCAGTTCGAGGGATTGAACTGCGCGCTGCGTATGGAATACCCCCTGGCCAATCCGATCCAGGTGGATCCCTCCAACACCGGCTGGAGGGCCGGAAACGAGGACGGCTCGGTGCGGATGACGGTTTTCCCCGTGCCCTATTCCACCGGATTCATGCCCTGGGAATACGAATTCGTGTTCGGGACACCGGGAGTCTACGCCACCCGGACCAAAAAATTCAACCGGTTCAAGGACGAAGCGGACCAGAAAGTCGGACAAAATCTGATTCTTTCCGGCGCGGCCCTGCCCTTACAGGCAATCGTGCGAAATTTCTCTGATTCCACGGGCCGGTTCGTGCAGATGGATCTGGCCGCGGTGGACAAGGATTCAAACGGCGTGTTCGATCTGCTCAAGGATAAGGTGCTCGTCGGCGCGCTCGACAACACGGAGTCGTGGTTCCTGACACTGTTCGCAATCACGTTCGAAGAGGGCAGTAATACGCCCCAGCCGAACAGCGCGTACCGGATTTCATTCCTGCGGCCTTTCTACCGGTCGGACTCCTTTACGTTCAAGGTGCTGCCGAGCGCCGCGAGTGATCACGCCCGGTTCAGCGCCGCGATGGACAGCATCCAGGCGGTGCCGAATCCGTACGTGGCCACGAACCATTTTGAACCGGCCGTGGCCAATTACCGTCTGAACCAGCGGCGACAAATCCTTTTTACGCACCTGCCCGCCCGTTGCACCATTCATATCTTCTCCGTGAGCGGGGTGCTGGTGGATGTTCTCGACATCGAGAACACGGCGGACAACGGCACGGCCTTCTGGGATCTGCTGACCCGGGAGGATCTGGAGGTGTCGGCGGGCGTGTACGTGTACCACGTCAAGGCGAAGGATACGGACGATGAAAAAATCGGCAAACTGGCCATCATCAAATAAAAAGGGGAAAGGGATTTGACCATGCGATACAATACTATATTCATCGCGGCCCTGGCCCTTGCGGGACTGGCCCTGGGCACGCGAAACGGATTCGCCGAGAAACCGGTCCGCGTCGGCACCACCGCCGCGAACTTTCTTGAGATCGGATTCGGCACCGCGGGCAGCGCCATGGGCGACGCGGCGGTGGCTTCGGGCAACGACGTCTCGGCGGGGTATTGGAACCCCGCGCGGCTTGCCGGCCTGCGGCAGAACGAGGCCCAGTTTCTTTTTCAGCCGTGGTTCGCGGACATTGCCACGAGCGGCGTGGCCGTGGGCATGATCGTGCCGAACGTGGGGACACTGGCGCTGCAGTACTGCCAGGCCTCGTACGGCGAAATGAAGGTCACTACGACGGACATGCAGGACGGCACGGGCGAATATTTCACGGCGCGCGATTACAGCCTGAGCCTGTCCTATGCGCGGAAGCTGGTGCAATGGTTTTCGTTCGGCGCGTCGGGGAAGGTGATCGGTTCGTCGATCTGGCACACCCGCGCCCGGGCCATGGCATTGGATCTGGGCGTGTCGGTGAACACCTCCTTTTTCTCGCCGACCGGAGACCGCAAGGATGGCATGAACATCGGCATGAGCATCTCGAATTACGGCGGCAAGATGAAGTTTGACGGCATGGACCTGATGCAGCCCATCGATTTGTATCCTTACGAAAACGGCAATTACAAGTACGCCGAGGGTCAGTTCAGGACACAGGAATGGGAACTGCCGCTGATCTTCCGCATCGGCGCGTCGGTGACGCCCATCGCGTCCGCGAACCATCGTCTGACGATCGAGGTTGACGCTTTGCATCCGAACAACAACGCCGAATCGGTGAACGTGGGCGCGCAGTACGAGATCGAGGTGCCCGCATTCGGAACCTTTTATCTTCGCGGCGGATACAAGGCCCTGTTTTTAGAGAATTCCGAATATGGAACATCGTTCGGAGCGGGCCTGATCAACCGGATGATGCACCGCATGGCGCTGAAGGTGGATTATACGTACCGAGACATCGGCATCCTCGGCGCGGTGCACTGTTATTCGTTCGGGGTGCTGTTCTAGAGAGGAAGAAAAATCGGCGCGACTGAAGGACTTGACTTCTACTCGCTTATTCTCCCACCCAAGTTAAACCAGGGCGGGAGGTTAAAGGATAAAAAAGCCGTTCGTGCTAAGTACCGTGTCCGGTATGGACTCTGTCGAAGCATGAACGGCTTTTATTTGGCCACCACCATTTTCCTGATGCTCTCAAATTCTTCGGCTTGCAGACGGTAATAATAAACACCGGCGCTGAGATGGCCGGAGTTGAATTCAACCTGATAAGTCCCGGCTGGATTCTTCCCGTCGACGAGGGTGGCTACCTCCTGCCCCATTGTATTGAAGACCTGGAGTAACACATGGCTGGATTTGGGAATTTGATAATTGATGATTGTCGCCGGATTAAATGGATTCGGAAAATTTTGTCCCAATTCATAATCCCGGGGAATCAGATTCTTGCTTTCGATACCAGTCTCAACGTGAAATAAAGTCGTATTTGACCAGTCGCTCCATTTCAAATTATGGTCCCGGTATCTGACCCGGTAATAATACGCATGACCAGCGCTAAATCGCGATGGACTAAAAGCACATCTGGTCAAATCGAGTCCGGCATTTTTGTCGATTGGAACGTAGTCGGCATCAACATTGTAAATATTTTTCCAGTGTTCCAATGTGTCAATCATTGTTTTTGTGAAAGTGGAGTTGTCGCTCACCTGAATGCGAACTGTCATCAGCGAGTCAATCCCACTCAATGCGGATGAATTAAAGATCACTTTGTTCTCCAAAAATTCCGGCGAGGAGGTCGACGGTCTGGCGGGCGCAGTTTGATTCAATTTCCGATACCATTGATCCATAAGTTGCGTATTCAGGGGTTTATCTGAATTCCCCAGGCTGTACATTGATGTCCGGACGGACTTGAGAGCAACATCAATTTCCACAATCTGGAAAAAGTAATGATCCAGCGCAACATGAATTTGTGGATAGTCGCGGTTGGTATATTCTCCCCAGCGATCCGTATCGCCGCCGCCACCACCTGCACAGACAATCCGGAAATCGCCATTTTCCTCATTGGATTCGATGGTGCCACGCTCAAAAGCGTGGGTATGGCCGTAAGTCAATTGTACGACTTTTGAATACTTTTTAATGATCGGGAGTAATTGATTGTTCACATAATTCGGGCCTGCGTCCAACGTCAGCGCCTCGACCCATATTTCTGTGAATGGCGGATGATGCAACATGAGGAAAACAAAATCGATATTGGGATCATTTTCGGCCTCTTGCAGCTCGGCCTCCAGTAAGGCCTTTTGCTGGTTCCCAGACTGTGCGACGATATTTGTATTCATTCCGATGATCATGGTATTTGCGATAATCAATGACCACATTTTCTCGTTCAGGTTGTCCGTTAGAGGCAAGACGGGAAGGTCATCATACTTGACATATTTATAATAATACGGACTTTCACCTTCATGATTGCCCGGAGTGATCATAAACGGGATATAAGGAGAAAGTGGCGCCATTGGGCCAAAAAATTCATCGGTGTATTGGTTGATGGAATTTCCGCTCAAGACAATATCCCCCGAATGCAGAACTGCATTGATTTGATTATGGAGGTCCGGACCGTAGAGCTGTTCTATTTTGGCCCTGGCGGCCTTAATCACTTTGACCACCATGGTGGTGTCGCCGGCATGAGTGTCACTGAGCAGTAGAAACCGAATTTTTCCTTTGAAATCCTGGTCCGGGGCGGTTCGGAAGGAATAGACCGCCGATGAACCACTGCCGCTCACGACTTTGTAAAAATACTCGGTATCGGCCTGCAAGTCCTTCAACTGTACCGTATGCCAGCGGTAAGGTTCGCTGATGATTTCACTGCTCCCGACAACCGTTTGTCCCAGCGTCAAAGTCGGACCATATTCAACGCGCGTGAACGCGGCGGACGTGTCATGCCAACTGATGGTGATTGAGTTGGGGGTCGGCGTCTGTAAATAAGGAACGAGCAATAATTGTTTGGAGGCGACATTGTGCCCGTAACCCCCCAACTCCATTGCTTCATCGGGAGTCAATGAGTAGTCCCAGATCGCCAATTCAGCGCAATCAATTTCCGCGTCCTCGCCATCGTTATCGGCGAATACCAACAGCATATTTTCCAGCGCGAATCTGCCATCAATGGTCTGAACGGTTCCATTGAGTAATAATTGGCCGTCGAGGTAATACCGATAGTAGCTGCCATTTTTCACGGCAATGACCAGGCGATACCATTCATTCGTTTTGACGGGATAACCTGAGTACCCTGTGGCTGCGACTCCTATGTTGCCCTCAAGATTAATGAAACAGTCGCCGTCATTTGAGTTGGCAAGATTGGTCTGAAAAAAGGTATGCCAGACACCGAGCGCCTTCACTTTAAAATCAATTTGCAGGGAATACTCATTGACATAAGCGCCGACGTTGGTAGCAATGCCATGGCTCATTTTATAATAGCTCCCAACACCAATTTTCACCGCACCGTTATCGCTTGTCGGCCCGGAAGTCGCCTGGTGCGAACCGACGAGTTCCAATGCCGAGCCGTAGCCATTTTCCGCCTGAAGTAAATTCGCGGGATTATCGAATTTCCACCACCCTTTTCGGGCAGGCTCCTGAGCGAAAGCGGACGATGTGAACTTGATCGCAAAGAAAAAATATATCACGAAACGGAAAGTTGTTTTCATTATTCCTCCAAATCAGAGTCAATCAGGAAGCGATGCTGCTCATTTATAAAAGGTGACGCCATCCAGGGTAGGACTCATGCAGAAGCCATAACCCGTCTTTGGATAACCTTCTGCAGTAAGCTGTTCCCCGACTTTCTTCAATGCTCGCTGTGTCGCTGCCACGAGATCAGCATAGGGCATCTTCTGAATGGAGTCAATTTTCGAAGGCTGCAAACCCAGTTCTTCAACAACGGTCTTGCCAATTCGCCGGGTTATTTCCTGTTTCTGAGATGCGGGATTCGCGCCACTTTGAACAATGGCTATAACAGAACCGACAACAATCGGGGTCCCGGACGATCCGGTTCGCTGACCATTTGCAGTGAGAGGACCTAATGCAACTGCGAGAAACAGGATGATGTTATTGATTGTTTTCATTTTTGTTACCTCGACGATGCGCCTGTTTGAATTGTGTAATTCCCTGCATCTGCCATACACGAAGATGAAGTCGGATCAAATGAAGTCCTATCCTAGTAAGTGAGTCGACCATTGTTAATCGTAACCGTCTAAATTATAGGTTATCTACTTCTTCCAGGCATCGTAGACCTCAAACGTCCGGCCCCAGATGTTTCTCAGCATGACGGCATACTGCACCGCCATGGACACGGACATCTCGCGGCCCCAATAGTCCTCCTCATGAACGCCTCCGGACAGGCCGTACACGAACGGGATGTTGTTCGCCGTCAGCAGCCTCATGAATTCCTGGGTCTGGGAGATCAGAAAATCCTTGTCTCCGCAATCCAGGTAGATATGGGGCAGTTTTTCCCGGGGGATCTGCAATACCAGTTTGAAGGGATCCGCTTCGTCCGCGTCCTCCGGTTTGACGAACGGCAGTCCCTTCGGAGTCCTTTCCTTCATGGTCGAATATCCCTTGATGTCGATATTTCGATACCGCATCAAGGTATCCTCCAGCACCCGGCGCCAAAGCGGCCACGCTTGCCTGCCCAGGGCGAGCGAGTCCCGGTAGCTCGCCGCCCATTTGAGCGCTCCGCTGTGACTGCCGATGGAGCAGAACAGGTCGGGGTGCGTAAGGCCCAGTGAAATGGCGCCGTAACCGCCCATGGAGATGCCGTTGATCGCCCGCCCTTTTCGATCCGCGATGGTCCGGTAATGTGCGTCGACATAACCGATGACGTCTTTGCAGACATGATCCGCAAAATTATTGTGCTGACCTTCTTCGGAAAATGCCCAATTCACGTAAAATGAATTACCGACATCTACCATAACCACAATCATATCGAACATATTCAGGTACTGGGGGACACCCACATATTCAAATTCACGGTAGTTGGAGGTGAATCCATGGCACAGGTAAAGCACGGGATAACGCGCCTCGGACTTATCATAGCCGCGGGGCAGATCCACGTTGATGTGCATCTCCCGCTGCAGGGATTTTGAAAAAAACCACACATCGGTGACCGGCAGAGGATCGAGACCGATGTACCCGACTGAATTCCGTCTTTCCTGGTATTTTCCCAATGAGGAACACCCGACGATGCTGAACAGGAGCAAAGCGGATATGTATCCCGCCGGATGACACAGGGAAAGAACCGTGGCCTTGAAATGGTTCCGGCGGTCCACCGGTTTTTTGGACATGTCCGGGCTCATGGTGATACCTCCTCTCTTTTGATATTTTTCTCAAAATCATCATGGGACCGATACCAAACGCGGACTAAATGCCGGCCTCTTCAACCCCCAGCAACCTCGCCATCCAACGGTCTTTGAGTTTTTCGTGTTCACGCGGCACGCCATGTCCGACATGCGGATAAACGCGGTACTCTTTCAAGGACCGTACCGCATTGTACGTGGCGAATGACGTGCGCGGCGGGCACACATTGTCCTGAAGCCCGACGGACATGAGCACCGGACAGGTGATCCATCCGGCCATGTTCATGGTATCGAAATAACTCAAAAAGCGATTGATGCCGCCGTACGTCAGGTCCGGAAAAGCTTCAAACAGTTTCGGATAATTGTCCCATCCCCAGCGCTCGGCCTGGAGATACCCGACCCAGTCTCCCAGCCAGGGGATGTCGGCCGCGCAGAATGCGATCCGCGGATCGAGAGCCGCGGTCGCGAACGAGAGCCCCCCGCCCTGACTGCCTCCTTCGACGCCGATCCGCGAACCGTCGATTTCGGGGCGGGAGGCGAGAAAGTCGACAGCCCGAATACAATCCATGTAGGCGCCGGCATAGATGTAGTTTTCAGGATGCTCCGGATCAAAACCGAGGAACATGTACTCCCCGCCTTTCGGATCAACATCGTCTTTGCTGTTGCCGTGTCCACGGGGATTCAAGGCTAAGGTTGAAACATTTGTTCTGTTCACGTAGGGTCGCATGGCGGATGTATAACCGGGAACGCTGAGAATGGCCGGATGCGGGCCTGGTTTCCTGGGGACTGTGTACCAGCCGCGGATTCTGGCACCTCCATGACTCCTCATCTCCACGAGATAGACGTCGACTTCCGAGGCGGATGTATCGTATCGGTTGACCTTGAATTCCGGATCCACCCGCGCCAGTTCCTGTTTGCGCCGTCTCCAGAATTCCTCGAAATCCGGCTCCCGGGTCAGGGGCGTGACGATTCTTTCCGGATCGTAGCCGAAAACCATGGACTTTTTCACGCTGTCGTCGAGTGTGCAGACCACGCGGTAAAACCCCGGCTGCGGCTGGGAGAATGCGACTGATTTTGAAATGTCGGCCTTGCCCCGGATCCGCAAGGCACTCTTGCCGGTTTCGAGCACGCGGACGGAATCCACCCTGTCATTGACGAGTTCAAAGACAACTTCCAGTTCATAATCCTTTTGAGAATAATTCTTAATGTACATGGTTACAGGAAGCGGACCTGGGGAGAAGTAAATACCATTCGAGTTTTCGAGCTTGAACGCCATGTCGATCAGACCGTCAAAGACTGGACGCTCGAGGACAAAGGGGCCTTTATAGAGTCCGCCATTGCCATCATCGTCATAGACGCGCACCGCGATGACATTCGGCTGTCCCCAACGGATAATACCCGTCGGAACCCGGTAACGGCGCGGGGTGTAATAGGCTGTTTTATAATCCGGCGGCATGGCGCCGGTGGAGCCTATCTTTTCACCATTAAAATAGGTGACATCGGCATCATCCATTAAACCCATCGACAGACTCAGGAAACCGTGTTCATCCTGCCGCCGCCAACGTTCAGGCATGGTGAACTTGAGTCTGTACCACGCGTATCCGTCATAGTCCGTATAACCTGCTTCTTCCCAGGGTACACCCACTTGAATGGTTTGCCAGTCGCTTTCATTTAAATTTGGCTCAGCCCACTTCGGGTCATCGCCGGTTTTCATGATCCAGCCAGTGCCGAGTTGCATTGAATTTTCATCACCACGAATCGCATTTGAGCAGAAGAACAGGATAGCCATAAAAATCATAAATGGAACGCCGCCAAAAACTCCAGACCTGAAAAAAGTTTTATCGGACATTATCAATCGCCTTAAATATGAGTTCAGAATAATTTTCCATGAATTAAGGATGAATTCAGCATGTCAGTTGAATCCTCGTCAAAAGTCGACATTCTCCGCCTTTGGGATAAAACCGTTCCTATTGCCGCTTGATCCAGTTCGCCAGCAGATCCAGCCATTGTGAGGTGCCGTCCTCTGGTCTGCCAGGTCCAAATCCGTGACCGCCCTTGGCAAAATAATGCGCTTCAACATCCCGGCCTGCGGCCGTCAGAGCTTCGGCGTATAAAAAAGACTCCTTGATGGGCACCACTCGATCGTCATAGGCATGCAACAGAAATGCGGGAGGCGTCACCTTGGATATGTTGTCTACAAGTGCATATTGCTTTTTCTCCGTTTCCGTCATCGAGCGATGAAACAACGATTCTTCCAGCCATTTTTGATTCTCTGGGTTCAACGTCGTCACCGGATAAATCAATGCTGAAAAATCCGGATTTTCATCTTTATTTTTTGACGTCAGGACGCTTGCAGTCGCAGCCAGATGTCCACCGGCTGAAAAGCCCAGAATCCCCACTTTGGACGGATGAATGCCGTATTTGTCCGCCGCTGACTTTAAAAGACGGATCGCTCGACGGGCATCCGCAATCGGCAGGAGATGGGGCTGGTCGGAGATTTCCAACAAAGGCAGTCGATATTTCAAAACCCCGGCAACAATCCCCTGTGATGAAAGGTATTCCGCAATTTTTTGACCTTCATTGACTATGGATTCCAACTCGTAACCACCGCCCGGTAATATAATCATGGCATGGCCCGAGTTGTCACCCCGGGCTGCATAGATTGTCAGCGTCGGGTTCGTCACATTCTTTGCACAGGGCACACCCCATGATTCAACAATCGATTCTTGAATCGGGTTCGGTTTGGAATATGGAGGTTGTCCTGTCCACAGATGGATGACCTCCTGAGCCAGCACAGTGTGAATCGCCAAAAGAGAGAATAGAAAAATTCGAGTTTTCATCATCGCTCACCCTTCAACAACAAACATTTTTTAATCTGCAGAAAATTGTTCGTTCGAATTTGATAAAAATAAATGCCGCTGGCAAGTCCGGAGCCGTCAAAATGCACGGTATGGTGCCCCGCTTTCATCTCTTCATCTATTATTGTATCAACTTTTTCACCGAGCACATTGCTGACTTCCAGAACAACGGGTCCCGAATCGAATAATTGAAACTGAATGTCAGTGCGCGGATTGAATGGATTTGGATAATTTTGATACAACCGATTCGATTTCGGGTTCATGTCAGCAGGCTCGCGAACGGATGATGCAAACTGCATTTTCACATGATCCACATCAATCGCCGAACCGGACGGCGCGCCGACGACAACGCTGACCTGCCACGTTTTTTCCGGTGCAGTTGCGGCCGTGGAGACGATTTCCCACCCATCTGTCAAGGAATGCAGTCCTTCGACTGTTCCCGATTGGATGATTTTCTGACTTTGGTCTTTGAACTCGATTTTTAATTGACCCTGCGTGCCGCTCGTCGCCCTCATCCAAGCGGTCACATGAAATGTTTCTCCCGGCGCGGCATCGTTGGCAAAATGAGCGCTGGCGCGACTTTCGAGGTGCAAATAGCGGTCTCCATCCACGGCTGCCGAAGGGTTTGATACAAGAGCAACGGAGCCGGAAGAACGCCAGCCGTCCGCCACCCCGGCGATGATCCATTTTTCAAAACTGCCATTGGCCACCTCTCCTTTCGGCGCGAAACAGGACAGGTCGTTGGGTTCCGGTTGCGGCAGTCCCAGATGAAACGAGAGGTGCGATGCCAGCAGGTTGGCGAATCCGGCATGCTCGCAGACAACCGCGTGTGCCTGACTCCACAACCAGGGAAACTTGAGATAGGACACATTGGCATCCCCCGCATGTTTGAGTTCCTGAACGGCTTCATGCAGGTAATCGGCTGGTTCGTTATAAGCCCAGCCGTAAGAATCAACGAGGACAACATGCGCATTCGGGTAATAGGCTCGGAGATGGTTTGTGATGAAACCCTTCCAACCTTCTTTGATGGTGTTTTTGCCCGCATTCTTGTAATAATCATTGGCGCTCAGATTGATGATGACAGCGTCCGGCGAAAAAATCCAATAGTTGCTTTTGAAATCCCAGATGTTCGATCCCACAGCGGGATCGTTCATGTGAACCAACTGATGAAAATCCACCAAATTCCACCATCCCTGACTTGTGACACCGGCGCCGCTTCCGGAAATGTTGGAAAACTCGGCGTTCAGCATTCTCGCCGTGATGCCCGGAAAGGTAAAATAACCCTCATTGACCTCGTCTGTTCCACTGTCTCGGGGATCCCATGCCGAATGACCCGCCGCGTTGGAATCTCCATAAAATTCCAACGCCAAAGGAGGACGTTCCGGTTTTTCGGCGAGACCTTCGCCCTCCACCTCAAAACCGAAAAAGTTAACCTTGGAATCGTATTGGGTCAATTTGACAATCTCAACACTGTGCGCGCCGTCCGCCAAATCGGAGACCAGCTCATAGTTCTGTTCCGGCAGAGCAACCTTTAATACTTTCCTGTTATGAACGTCATCATAACCATCGATGATGACGTAAAGATAGCTTGTTTTTGAAGATGAGAAGGTTGCCGAAACGCCGGTGCCGTTAAAATTAATCTTGATGGAACAGCCGATGTGGCTGAAGACGGGACCCGACGGATCTGAAAATTGGAACCGTCCGGTGTACAAAATGTTCGGATTTGCGGGTTCGATGACGACGCCACCGGCAGTCAGCGTATGAAGCATGGAACATGCAGCCATCAAACTAAAAAATCGCATCTTCATTATGAGAACAATCCTGCAATTTCAGATAATTTTTATTGGGTCGAACCGCTCACGCTGGTTGAAAATAGAAATCGAATTATTTTCGTCGGCAGCGGTTTATCGCATGAGAAGCATTTTGCGATTTTGTACAAGATCCTCGGTTTCCAATCGATAGAAATACGTGCCGCTCGGCATATTGCCGGCGTTCCAATGAACGGAGTGCGACCCGGCTGGCAACCGCCCGGACACCAATTCCGCGATCTTTTCGCCTTTCAGGTTGAAAATCGAGAGCGTGCACATTGTTGTTTTGCCGAGTTTAAATGCGATCGTCGTGGCCGGATTGAACGGATTGGGATAGTTTTGGGACAATGAAAATTCGATTGGCAAACTGTTGTTCTCATTTTTAACATCTGTAGATGCTGATTTACCTCGCGCAATAAAGATATCATCGGCATAGACAGTACCAAAGGCATCGCCGTATTGTCTTAACACGAAATTAAAATCGATTCGATCAACAATATCTTTCGGCGCCCATTGTGGAGATTCAATGAACATTTCCAGAAAATGCCATTCATCAGGTGTCGAGTTTTCATTGAGCACACCTGCAGACCACACTCTACCTCCAGCATAGCCCAAATTCGTCGTATTGGTACCTGCAGTATCTTTAAAAGTCAATTCGAGTGCGACATCAACCGCACCCACTAATGGATCGGCTCCAGATGTCATCACCCAGGCGCTCATGTAGAAGTTGTCCCCTGCATGAAAGTAATTTTCAGTGTCATACAATGAATAGCCGGTCCAGGAATAAAAACCGCCCCACCACCAGTCATCGCTCCAAAGAGACCACTCCTGAGGCACCATGGCGACCGACCTGTCGCCGCTTCGGCTGACAGTAGTATCAATCCAGGCCTCTTCACCCTCCGCAGGTAATTTTGGCAGGTACGACCACGTCCACCAGCCGCCCGCCCAATCGAAGAGGCCATCTGCAGGATCTTCAAATCCAAGATTTCCAATTTCCGGGATAGATTCCATTCGAATCACTTTTACATCATCTACGTAAACGCAT